>MDTE01000335.1_pt1 | contig 11068 bp, 8 predicted proteins | sample 811231 | NCBI WGS metagenome assembly MDTE01 (sample SAMN05326651, study PRJNA326480) | marine metagenome | isolation source: seawater | place: Indian Ocean: Red Sea | collected 2010 | reverse complement strand
CTAGAACCTCACTCGAGCTCAATCCCATCCACCCGAAACTCGCAGGCCGGTTCGTGCCCGCCGTCCCTCCGAACGACGTGCACCTCAAATCTCCGAAGCAGTGGTCCCCGGTCTCATTCGCCTTTCTCGGGGACGCGGTGTGGGAGCTCTACGTCCGACGGGCGTTCTTCGCGCCGCCGTGTAAGCCCGTCGACTACGACCTCAAGACCAAGCGAGCCGCTCGCGCCGAGGCTCAGGACATGGTGCTCAGGGCGCTGATGGACGAGGCGGATCCGTTCTTCACCGAGGAAGAGCTGGCGGTGGTGCGTTGGGGTAGGAACGGGGGAAGCGCGGGGAACACGCCGTCGAGGCTGAGGGGGAAGAACAAGGGCGGGTTCGCGATATACAGGAACGCGTCGGCGCTCGAGTGCGTGGTCGGGTACCTGTACATCTCTGACGGCGACAGGTTGCAGCAGATGATGGAGCGGGTCATCGGGAGCGGGCTGCTGGAGAGGACCACGCTGGAGAAGTGGAAGTGATGAAGAGGTTGACGCGTCGATCGATGTTAGCCGCTGGAGGGCGCGCGCGGGTGTTGTTTGTTAAGCGTCTACGTCTGTGCTCGGGATTAACCCTTCGTGCTACACCAGAAGCTAGGAAGTGCTACGGTTCGGGTGGGTGTTCGTTCTCTAAGCGGTTATGGGGCCGGGACTACATGCGCCCCCTCCGTTTGTTGTTCATGCAGCACATGACCGACAACCCTAAGAACCCCCCGTACAACGCGGCCGTGATGAAGCAGTTCCTCGCCGCGATGAGGTGCTCGCCCTCGCCCCTCGCCTCCGTCATCCAGTCCTCGCCCAGGAACCGGTAGTCCTTCTGGAACAGCGACCTGAGCGGGATGAGTATGCAGATGGCGAACACCGACAACCCGCCGCAGCATATGGAGCAGAACGGTGACGTCAGGCAGTCGAACACGGCGGCCATTTCGACACCACCACGCCACCAGCCTCGCGCTTCTCCTGACTGATGTGTGGCGGATCTGGAAAATCCCTAAAAAGCAACAACCGGGTCGCGTTCAGTTAGTGAAGAGGGCACAGCGAGGTCATGTTCAGCCCCGAGGCGTACGCCCTCGCGGAGGGTCTGGTGTCCAAGGCGTACATAAACCAAGGGTCTCAGGCCACCGCTCGTAGGTCCAAGCTCGTCACCTCGCTCCTCTCCGAGCGTCGCCTTCCCAAAGATGGCTGGGACGACCACAGCATAGAGAGTTTCCTCTCCGAGGCGGCCATGATGGACTCCAACAACTTCCTCGACAACGTTGGGGTGGGCGAGCGCGAGGCGAGGGTGTACAGTCCGCTGGTGGCGCGCAGGCACTGGAACCTGGCGCACGGCATCGGGCGCTCGGGCGACGTCGCCGCCGAGCAGCCAAAAGCCGCCGGCTCGTCCCTACTCAACAAGCTCACGAATCTCCTCGTCGCGGACGCCATGCGGATCGCGGGGCTCGAGGACATGGGCCCCGCGTTGGTCCTACCCCTCGCCACGGGCATGACCCTCACGTTGGTGCTGCTCGCCGTCAAGTCCAAGCGCCCGAAGACCGCGACCAAGGTGGTGTGGTGCCGCCTGGACCAGAAGACCTGCGTCAAGGCGGTGCTCTCCGCGGGGCTCGAGCTCGTCGTCGTGTCGCCCAAGCTCGTCGGCGACCAGCTGTGCACCGACCTTCACGCCGTCCGAGCCGCGGTGGAAGCCGCGGGCCCGTCCAACGTGTGCTGCGTCGTCACGTCCACCTCATGCTTCGCGCCGAGGGCCGGCGACGCGTGCTCGGACGTCGCGAAGATGTGCGCCGAGCTCGACGTCGGCCACGTCGTCAACAACGCGTACGGGGTCCAGGCGACTGCGCTGTGCAAGGAGGTGACCCGGGCCTGGCGGCGCGGACGCGTGGACGCGGTGGTCCAGTCGACGGATAAGAACTTCATGGTCCCGGTCGGGGGCGCGGTGGTGTGCAGCGGGAAGGGAAACACCGAGATTGTCGACGCGGTTCGAAAGTCGTACCCCGGCCGAGCGTCCATCTCCCCGGTGTTGGACGTGCTCATCACGCTGCTGTCCATGGGTTCCGACGGGTGGCAAAGGTGCCTGGAGGATCGGCGTGACGTGTACGAGTACATGCGGACGAAGCTCGGCGAGTGCGTCGGAGAGTATGGGGAGCGTCTGCTGGACACCCCGGGGAATCCCATCTCGATGGGCGTGTCGCTCGAGACCCACGCGAAGCTGAGCGAAGACGGCGACGTGAGCTTCTTCGGCAGCATGCTGTTCAGTCGGTGCGTGTCCGGCACGAGGGTGGTGGCGCCGGGGAAGAGGCAGGACGTGGGCGGGGTCGTGTTCGACGGCTTCGGGGCGAGCCACGACGCGTACCCGGTGCCTTACTTCACGGTGGCGGCGGCGCTGGGCACGACGCGCGAGGACGTGGACAGGTTCTGCGCCCAGCTGAGGAAGTGCTTCAAGGATTTCAGGAAAAAGGCGGCGAAGAGGGGGCGGGTGGAGGACGGGGATGCGCTGGACCCGGCGGCGGACCGGCTCGCGGACGTGAACCTGGGCGGCTCGTGACTCGCAATGAACTCGAGCATTTCCTTTCGCATTTCTCGACACAGACATTTTTCGTCGCTGCTCGTCGTTTCGGCACCCTCACACTTCGAATGCGCGGTCAGGTGTTCTGCCGGGTGGGCGCCCGCACGCGGGCGACCGACTTGATCGGCCCCGACGAGACCGTGGGCGAGCTTCGGGCGCGGATACTGGGCGATGCGTTCGCGGCGCTCCCCGGCGCCGACGACGTGGTGCGCGCCCCGCCCCGACCCGCCCTTCACCGATTCGCCCGATTCGCCCGACGAGATCCCCGCCAACCCTAGGCCGTCCTGACCTCCCCGACCCCTCCCCGCTCCCCTCTCGCAGCACCTGATGCACGGAGGACGATGGCTCCTGAACCCACGCGCGACGCTGGCGAGCGCGGGCGTTCGCGCGGGCGCCACGCTCTCGCTCACCCTTCGCGCGCTCCGCGGCGGAGGCGGCGACGGTGGCGCGACCGGCGCCGAATCGCGCAGCGCGTACCTCGAGATGTACGCGGACGGCGGCGGCAAGGGGTTCTCCACTAAGCGCGAGACCCTCGGCGGCTTCGTCCGCTACTCCACCCAGTCCACCGTTAGGGACAGGGACGAGAGCGAGGAGGAGCTCGCGCGCTGGTTCAACTGCGCATTCACGGAGCAACCGCTCGAGACGGGCGACGGCGCAGTCGTCATGGACAGGCTCGGGCGCCTGTACAACAAGGAAGGGGTGCTGAACGCGCTGATGCTCAAGGCGACGGAGGGTGTGAAACTCCCGCAGAGGCTCGAGCACGTGACCGGCATGAAGGCGCTGCTCACCCTGAAGCTCCACAGGAACGCGGGGTTGGGCGATAAGGAGAAGAAAAAGGAGAGCGTCAACGCCGCCAACTGCAGGCTCGACGCCGAGGCAAAGTTCTCGTGCCCGGTGTCGGGTCTGGACTTCAACGGTAAGACCAAGTTCTTCGCGCTGTCACCCTCTGGTCTGGTCGTGAGCGAACGCGCGCTGCGTGACGCGAAGGACGCAGTCGCGGATATGCTCGGGGAAGGGGTCAAGTTGGAGGAACAGACCAGGATACCGGTCAACCCCAAGGGTGAGGAGGCGGAAAAATTGAAGGAGGTTCTGGACGAGGAGGCTGCGAAGAAGGCTGCGAAGAAGCGTAAGAAGGATGCGAAGAAGAACGGCGGGATGGAAGGGTCCCCCGATGAGAATAAGGAGGTTGAGCTCATCTCAGGCACCGGGATCAAATCGAGCACCAAGCGGGAGTGGAACGGTTGCGACGAGCTGGGCAACGAGCAGCTCAAGGCGCAGGCGAAGCGTTGGCGCGCGGCGGACCACGCGCCCGACGGCGATGAGATCTCAAAGCAGGCGTACGCGTCCCTGTTCACGGGTACGAACGCTGAATCGCGCGAGAAGGAGACGTTTCTCTCCCGCAACGCCAGGCGCGGGTGGTGACGTTTGATTATGCGAATTCGCACTTCGTTATTCCAGTCCTCAAATGTCGTCTTCGTCGTCGTCGTCGCCCCGTTTCTTCCGCCCGAACATGCCGCCCCAGCCCCCGCTCTTCTTTTGCTCGTTGTCCTCATCCCCGATCCGTTTCTTCTTCTTGAACCCAAACATCGTCGTCTTCTTCGCACCCGCCTTTTCCAAAATCAGCTTCAGGTACTGCGACTCGTTCTTCTCGTACTGCCGTATGGCAATCTTGAGATCCTCGGACGTCTTGAGGGTGATGTGGTGCTTATCCTCGTCCTCGAACTTGATGACGTACGTCTCGATGAACACCTTGCCCACCGCGATGATGAGCTCTTCGTAGCTCACGTCCGGGTCCAGTTCGAGGAACCTGATGTCCTCCTCGAGGAAGAGCTTGACCGCGACCCTGTTCTCGTCGATCTTCTCGGGCGGTTCGAAGGTTTTCAGCCGGTCGATCTCGTCCATCATCTCCTGGATGTCCTGGTTCAGGCGCTCGATCTCCTCCTCCGCCTTGAGCCTGAGTTCCTCCTTGGTGCTGACCGCCTTTTGGAGAGATTGCCGGAGCTTCTGCTCAGCCTCCAGCTGCTTGATGAGGTGCTCGCGCTGCTTGCGCTCGGACTCAAAGTCGGAGAGGATGTGTAGGCGAGACTTACGCTCCGCTTCGAGCTGCTTTTGCAGCGCCGCCTTGTCCCTGCCCTCGGCGGCGAGCTGGTCCTGCAGCTGCTTCACCTGCTTCTCACCCTGCACCATCTTCTCCTGGGTCTCCTTGTGCGCGCGCTTCTCCGCCTCGAGCTTCTCGTTGGTGTCGCCGTGGGACTTGGCCTCGTTGTCCAGCTCGGACCTGAGCTGCTCGATGGAGTTCAGGCGCGCCTCGAGCTGCGTGAGGAGGTCCTGTCGGCTGCGGCTGAACTGCGACTGCAGCGCGGTTTGCTGTCGCCGCATGTCCTCGATCTGCCGCATCATGGACCGGCGCTCCTCCTCCGCCGCGAGCAGCTGCTGCTCCTGCTTCGCACGGCTCGCCTCGCTCTGCTGCAGCAGCGACTGCAGCGAGTCGATGTCGGATCTGCTCCGGCTGAACTGGTGCTGCAGCGCCTCGCGGTTCTGCCCCTCGCCTTCGAGCTGAGTCCGGAGCGATATTCGCTGCGACTCCTCCTCCAGCAGCTGCTGCTGCATCTCCTGACGCGCGCGCTCCTCAGCCTCGAGCAGCTCCTGCAGGTTACGACGCGATCTTTCCTCCTCCTCGAGCTGAGCCTCGACGTCCATGCGAAGCTTCTTCTCGGCGTCGAGGCGTTCCTCAAAGTCAACCTCGACGCCCAACTTTCGGTACACCTCGCTCTCCTCCGGCATGCGCCGCCAGTTCCGAACCGAGTCCTCGATCCACCGGTGGTTCACGATCTCCAGCATCTGTCCCTCCAGCTTGAACAGCAGCGCCTTCGCGTACACCTCGGACTCGGCCCGGTAGCATATGAGGTGCGTGGTCTTTTTGGTAAAGTTTTGGTTAAACGTGGCGCCAGCCGCCTCAATCAGCTCGCGGATGTCGTTGCGAATGGGCCCCTTGTACCCCGCGATGGAGACGACCGCCTGCTCCATCCCCGGCACGCCGTTCTCGTCCCGGATGGGCTGGTAGAGCACCTTGTCCGTGTGCGGCACCACGCGCCGCGCTGTGAGGCAATCCTCGAGCCACGCGTAGGACACGACGATCTTTCCATCGATCGCCGCCTGCTTGTAGTCCTGCCCCTGCTGGTACGGCGTCATGAGGTGAGTACAGTCCGGGGTGTACCTCTCGCGCACCCTCGCGCCGAGCATCTGCAGCTCGTTGCGGATGGCGTTCGTGTCCGCGGGCGAGTAGTTCACGACCGCCGCGGTCACGCCCTCGAAGTACACGAGCATCTCCTCCATCCCGGCGAAGTACTCGGGCCTGACGTCGGGATCGCCTCCGCCGTCGAAGAACTCGGCGGGATGGAGCTCGTCAGCGCCGCCACCGAGGCCGCCAGGTGGCGGACCGCCATAGCCGCCGCCTGGCATGCCGAAGTTGCTGCGATACGGAGTCGGCGTGGGGGTGGGTGACGGGGTGAGGGGCGGGGCGAAGGACGGTTTTCGTTTGAAACTCGAGACGGCATGCGGGCGCCCGAGGAGGCGGGGAAGGGCGCGGGCGTACCTCTGCGGGGTGGCTGCGTAGTCCTGTGGACCGCCGTAGGGGGTGTAGCCCCCGGAACCGGGCCCGGGGCCCGGGGGATAGTCTGGATAGCCGGACATGGTGGCGTGTAGAGTGCGCGAGTCCTCACTCGGCACCCAACGGAAAGTTTCACTCGACGGTGGGAAGGTGCGGTGACTCAACCCGACCGTCCAAGTTTCTCAACACCCACTCCACCTGGGCGCGGCGCTCTGTGGCAGTCGGCGCTAGGTTCGTCATGACAAAGTTCAGCGTCATCGTCCCCACATACAACGAGCGGAGGAACATCGGCATCCTCTACCTCCTCCTCCGCAAGGCTTTCGAGGACCCGCGGTGCGCCGATGACGATTTCGAGATCATCGTCGTGGACGACAACTCCCCGGACGGCACGCAGGATGTGGTCAAGGCGTTGGCGAAAGAATACAACGACGACCGGCTGTTACTCCGCCCGCGGCCGGGCAAGCTGGGTTTGGGCACGGCGTACGTTCACGGCCTGGCGCACGCCACAGGCGAGTTCGTCGTCATAATGGACGCGGACCTCAGCCATCACCCGCGCGCGATCCCGGAGTTCATCGCGAAACAGCGGGAGGGAAATTTCGACGTGGTCACCGGGACGAGGTACGTGCCGGGCGGCGGGGTTCACGGGTGGGACACGCGGCGGAAGCTGACGTCGAGGGTGGCGAACTACCTGGCGCACGTGCTTCTGAACCCCGGGGTGTCGGACCTGACGGGATCGTTCCGACTGTACCGCAAGAGCATGCTGGAGGACCTGGTCAAGAAGGTTGTGAGCAAAGGGTACGTTTTCCAGATGGAGATCATCGTGCGGTGCAGGCGCGCGGGGCTGAGCGTGGCGGAGGTGCCGATCACGTTCGTTGACAGGGTGTACGGCAGCAGCAAGCTGGGAGGCGCCGAAATCGTGGGGTACCTCAAGGGCCTGCTCTGGCTGTTCGCGACGATGTAGATTCCGTTATCGTATACTGGGCGAATCACTTTTGGAATAACACTCCCGTATTATGAGAGCATCGACGAACTGTCGTCGTCGCGCCGGAAAGTCACCTTCGGCCGTAGGGCGCGTGCCTATCGCGGCTGTCGCGTCGGTACCTGTCCCTGTCCCTGTCGTCGTATCTGTCCCTGGATCGCGAGCGGTCGCGGCCCCGGTGCCGCCCGTCCCGGCTCCAGTCGCGGTTCCGACGATCCCTTCGGTCCGGGCTGCGGTCCCAACCGCCGCCGCCGCCGCCCCGACGATACCCGTCCCGACGGTCCCAGCCGCCGTCGCGGTATCCCCTGTCGCGACCCTCCCGCGGCGCGGCGATCTCACCTTCCTCCTCGTCGTTCGGCGCCGGCGCGAGTTCCGGTTCGTCCTTTAAGAGCTCCTCGAGCCTCTCGCGTTGCGCGCGAATCTCCGTCCAACCGGCGTGCATCTGCCCGTCGAGGTGGTTCCGGTTGTTGAGCTCGTCCTTGGCGTTGGTGATGGAGCAGCACACCTCGCAGACGTGCTGCTCGCCGTACATGGTGCCGGTCACCTTCACCTTGGCCAAAACGAGGTTCTCCTCCGCCTGTTTCGCCGCGGTCGCCTCCAGCTCGAGCTTCAGCTTCTTCTTCTCCTCAGCTTCGGCTAACGATCTCTCTGCGGTTTCCACGTCGCCCTCGTCGCCGGCCTCCTCTGCCTTGCGCACGAGCTCCGAGATCTGCTCGGTGACCTCGGCGAGCGCCTTGGCGGTGGACTCGTTTGGAGAGGCCTTATCCGCAGCCTTGGCGGCCGCCGCAGCCTTCTGCTCGAGCTCGACCCTCTCCTTGGTGGCTCGCACTTTGTCGTCCATGCTCTTCACGAGGATCCGAAGCTCCCTGAGCAGCCGACGCTCGAGCTCCCGACGCTTGGTTCCCGGTTCCGACGGGTTTTCCCTCTGATAATCCGCACGAATGGCCTCGTCGTGGACCTTTGGGCACGGTGCCAGGTCGGAGCGCTTCTGCGACGCGTGAAACAGCGCGTTCGGGCAGCAACCCGCGAGGTACATCTGGCAAACGTCCTTTTCCTCCCACGCAGGTCGCGCGGTGGCCTTCTCGGTCTCGGTCATGTTGCGCGTCGACCCCATGAGCTGGTCGAGCAGCGCGGCGGGGTCGTTGGGATCCATCTGCTTTTGCGACCTGTTGCCCCAACCCATGGCTGCGACGTCGTGAGGGTTGGTGCGATCCGAAGTGTGGGCGCGCCGGGAAGAGACCCTAAAATACGAAGGTGAAATTGGGCGCCTCGAGCGGCGAAGCCACGTTGTTAACTAATCACCTTAGTTTCGAGACGCGCCCTTGGCGCGAGATGACGACTCCGCTGAGGACGGTGTTCATCAACCACGGGGGCGGGCCGTGCTTTTTCATGCCGGACGGCGCGATGGGCCCGCCCGGAGCGTGGAACTCCATGGCCAGTCATCTCAAAGCGCTCGTCCCTTCCGTCTGTCCGAAGAAGCCCGCCGCGGTGCTCGTGATCAGCGCCCACTGGGAGACGGAGAAGCCCACGGTTCTGAGCTCCGCGAACCCCCCGCTGCTGTACGACTACTACGGGTTCCCCCCGGAGACGTACGAGCTGAAGTGGCCGGCGCCCGGGGACCCGGCGCTGGCGGTGAGGGTGCGCGAGCTGCTCGAGGCTGGCGGGTTCAAGACTGGCGAGGATGCGAAGAGGGGATTCGATCACGGGGTCTTCATCCCCCTGAAGCTGTCGTTCCCGGACGCGGACGTGCCCACCGTGCAGCTCTCGCTCGTCGCGGGGTTGGACCCGGAGAAACACCTCGCCATGGGCAGGGCCCTCGCTCCGCTGCGCGGCGAGAACGTTCTCATCGTCGGCTCCGGGCAATCGTTCCACAACATGGCCGGATTCTTCAGCGGAGGCTTCGAGGAGCCGGCACGGGAGTTCGACCGGTGGCTGAATGAGACGTGCGTCGGGGTGGAGCCGCGTCAACGGTCGGAACGGCTCAGGAACTGGACCGCCGCGCCGAGCGCGAGGGCGGTACATCCGCGGGAGGAGCACCTCGCGCCCCTATTCGTCGCGGCGGGGGCGGCGGAGGACGAACCGGGCGAGCGGGTCTACGCCGATGACGTGTTGAACCTCGCCATGTCCGGGTACGCGTTCGGGGCGACGAGCGAGTGCGTCGCTCCTTAGAATCCTTAGCTTCTTCTGTCGTGTCGCTATATCGTAGAGCTAGCTAGCTAGAGTGAGTCCGTCAGTTCGCGACCTTGTCCGTCAGTTCGTGATCTCGTAGTCATCCTTGTTCGCGATTTTTACTTGATACCGCTGCATGCCGCTGCGGAGGCAGCAAACGCTGAGCAAGACGGTGAACATGGCGAGCCCCGCCATGAAGAACCAGTACCCCTGCGCGGTCGACCCCTTGCTGGTTTCGTCCGCGACGAGGGTGAAGTTGATGGGCGCGATGACCGCGCCGAGCGCGTGGCCGATGAGCGCATTACCCCGGCCGGCGCAGGTCACGCTCCCGCCGTCAGCCTCCGTCACCGAAACCGTCCTCACCTCGGGCTCGTCCGTCCGCCACACCCCGCCCGAGTGCCGCGCGCACCTGTACTCGTAAATCACCTTCTCCAACGTCTCCAACCCGGCGCCCGTGAACGGAATCGACGCGTAAATCTCCTCGTTCGACTTGAAAGAGGGACGAGATCCGTCGGCGTAGACGACGTCAATCGCGCTCGCATCCGTCATGACGCGAGTCGCCGAGGCAAGCGCCGTCCCGGTCCATCGGTACAGGAAAACGTCCGCGTGGGTCCCCACTCGCGTCGCGGCCGCGGCGACGGACTTCGGGAGCGAGTACGTCGCCGCGGAGACGTGCGGGGCCCTGAGCGACACCGCGTCAGCCTCGAGGTCGTCCACGTGGTATCGTCTCGCCGAGATTGCGACGCGATTGTCCACGAGCTCGGCGCCCGTCTCGTTCGGCGCCTGGCCGCGGGTCACCGAAAACGCCGCCGCCACCGACCCGTCGAGCGCCTTGGCGACGAGCGGGTCGATGACCGGCGCGCCGTCGATCGTCGTCGTCGCATCCGCCGTGGAGTTATCGTCGGCGACGGCGGACGTCAGCAGACGGCGGTGCCTCGAGCGTCGCCTCGACCCGACTCGCGCGGCGCTCGCGGCGGCGACGGAGGCATCGGGGCTGACCGTCGAGTTGAGCGTGGCGTTACCCGCGTCACCCGGAGACGACGGCGACGGCGACTTCGATCGATCGACGAGCAGCGAGTCGAGATGCACGTCGATCGCACCGCTGATCGTCGCCGCCGCCGCGGACGTCACCTCGACGGGCGCCGGTCGCGAAGACCTCGCCCGAAGCAAGCCCGTCGTCGCGGCGAGCCCGAGCTCCGCGGTCGACTTCGACACCTCGCGGGGCACGGCGGCGACGGCGGCGATCGCGGACACGTACGTGGACAGCGCGTCCGGGTCGATCTCGACGCCGCCCGCGGCGTCTTCGATGGCCCGCGTCGCCGCCGCCGCCACGGCGATCATGGCGCCGGCGCGAATTTCTCGCCTCGCGTCGTCGTCCTCGCCTTCACCCGGGGTTGGAGCGCCGTTGAGAGCGGCGACGGCGGCGACGACCGCGGCGGCTCGCATCGACGGGTCCCCTACTCTCATCGCCGTCTCCAGCGCCCGTCTCGCGGCTTTGGTCTCGTCCCCCGCGCGCGTGGCCCGCACGCGAACGGTTCCCTCGACTCGCGCGTACGCGCCAAACGCGTTCGCGGATTCCGCGACGGCGAATATCCGAACAAAGTCGCTCGTGACGTTCGCGGGGAGTAAGCCCGAGACGGAAGTCGCGGTCGACCCCGAGAGCAATTTGACGTCCACCTCGCGGCCGTTCGCGCCCGACGCGACGTACCCTAGCG
>MDTE01105394.1_pt1 | contig 11069 bp, 11 predicted proteins | sample 811231 | NCBI WGS metagenome assembly MDTE01 (sample SAMN05326651, study PRJNA326480) | marine metagenome | isolation source: seawater | place: Indian Ocean: Red Sea | collected 2010 | reverse complement strand
TACACACAAGGCAAGCTTGAGCTGCATCCGGTAGCGCATGTGCCCGCTGACTTTGCCGCCCGCGTGCAACGTCACTTAAGCGACTGGACAGGAAAACGCTGGAGTGTGAGCTTTAGCGATGCGGAAGGTGAGCCTACCCTGCACGAGCAGGCGTTGGCCGCTAAACGGCAGGCTATTGAATATGCCAAATCGCATCCCCATGTAACACGCATAATGGAATATTTTCCCGACGCAGACGTCGTGGATGTAATCGAATAAGGAGTAATCGGATGAATATTCAAAAGATGATGAAACAAGCACAGGAAATGCAAACCAAACTGGCGACCATGCAGGAAGAGCTGGACCAGCGCGAGACCGAAGGCAGCGCAGGCGGCGGCATGGTAAAAGTTGTTGTGACCGGTAAAGGCACGCTTGCAAAACTGGATGTTGATCCATCGCTGATTGACCCAGAAGAAAAAGAAGTGATGGAAGACCTGATCATCGCGGCCTACAACGATGCCAAAGGCAAGGCCGACAGCATGTATGAGGAAGAGATGGGCAAAATGGCGGGAGGGCTCGGCCTGCCTGCTGGCATGAAACTGCCTTTCTAATTTATCCGCATGGCCGACACTGCCATTGATATATTAATTCAGCAATTTGCACGATTGCCAGGCATTGGCACGCGTTCGGCGCGGCGTATTGTGCTGCATCTGATACGCAATAAAGAACAACTATTGCAGCCTTTGCTGCATAGCATGCAACATTCGCTCGACACGATTTCCACCTGCAGCACCTGCGGCAATATAGATACGGCCGACCCCTGCCATATATGCACCGATCACAAACGCGATGACACGGTGATATGTGTGGTTGAAGATCTGGCAGATTTATGGGCGATTGAGCGCAGCCATATGTTTACAGGACGCTATCACATTCTGGGCGGCACATTGTCGGCGCTGGATGGGCGTGGCCCGGATGCATTAAATGTAGCGGGCTTATTTGCACGTGCACGTGAAGAAGTCGTAGAAGAAATCATCTTAGCCACGAATGCCACAGTAGATGGCCAGACCACGGCGCATTACCTGATGGAGCATTTACACGACTGCAATGTGCGTGTGTCGCGGCCAGCGCAAGGTATTCCCATCGGGGGTGAGCTGGATTATCTGGATGATGGCACGCTCGGAGCTGCCCTGAAGGCGCGCCAGGCTTTTTAAAGCGGTCTTTACACTCCCTTTAACTTATTCACCTATTTTTTAATTTTTTTACGGCCTCTCGTTATATTTTTTTTAACACCTTGGCGATACTCTTAGTCATAGAGAGGACATCGCCATGAAACATATCACATTTACCCCACTCCGCACGCTCGCACTTGGCATAGTATTAACCACCTCACCGCTTGGCTTTACAGCAAATGCCGCCACTGATTATCATGCAACACCAATACATTCGGAATCAGCGTATGTCACACAATGGGTTGCGAGCGACGGCGACTTCACCTCTCATGGCGATTCACTGGTGAAGGCCGTCGCTTCCCTTGGCCTGCATGGCATTCCCACAGAGCCATTTATGGAAGGCCTGAATGACCTGCCAAACAATACAAACGCTGCCAACAAGGCTGCTCAACATGTCTTTGAGAAAACCATTGCTGCAATGGCCTTTGGCATAACATCGTCACAGCATCTGAATGCCGAACAACAACAGACCGTAGAGCTGTTGGCGCAACAAGCCCTGCAAGATGGCGACATCAAAGCATCGTTGGATCGTATTGCCAACTCCCACCCTGGCTATGAGGCATTGCAGCATGCGCTGCTGCGCTACCGTGCCATTGCCTCCAAAGGTGGATGGGAACAGGTGGCCGAGCATGGAAAAATTGAAGTTGGTTCCGCGGATGAGCGCATCAAAACTATTCGCAAGACATTGGCTATTCAGGGAGACCTCAGCCTGGCCGAAGTAAATGCCAACCCTACCTATGACAAGATTCTGGAAATTGCAGTAAAACAGTTTCAAGCACGTCATGGCCTGGAGTCCGACGGCATCATCGGCCCCAACACCTTCGCCGCACTGAATGTGACAGCCGAAGAACGTGCCAAACAGATTGAGCTGAGCATGGAACGCCTGCGGGTGCTGCCATCAGCAAGTCAGGAAGCGTATATACATGTAAATATTCCGAGCTATAGCTTAGCTGCCTATAAGTCCGGCAAAAAAGAATTATCCATGAATGTAATTGTCGGCAAACCAGACCGCGCAACGCCAGAGTTCAACCATAAGATCTCGCAGTTCGTAGTAAACCCAACATGGACACCCACCTACAAAATTCTTTCCAAAGACCTGTTGCCCAAGATTCGCAATAACCCTGACTATGTAAATGAAGGCAATTACACGGTGATTGACCGCCACACAGGCAACGAAATGCGCGCCGAAGAAGTAGATTGGAACAATGTAACCGCGTCCGATATACGTCTGGTGCAAAATGCAGGAAGCAGCAATGCTTTGGGCAAAGTAAAATTCCCGCTGCCAAATAATGACTCGATCTATCTACACGATACCTCCAAGCCCTACTTATTCAGCCGTGCTAATCGTGCGCTGAGTTCTGGCTGCATCCGTCTGCAAAAACCCAAAGCATTCTTGGATTTCGTTGTAGCCATGCAAAATGACATCAATAAAAAAACGGTGGATGAATGGTATAGCGGTACCGACAATAAATATATGTCAGTGCGCCGTACCGTACCCATCTACACCACGTATCTGACCGCATGGGTAAACGAACACGGCCATGCCGAGTTTTACAACGATATCTATAAGAAAGACGAGCGCATGGAATATGCGTTTAACAAAGCAACACAGGATATCTTCACGACGCAATTGGCCGCGCGTTAATCCGCCTTACCAAAAACGTACACGCCCCGTATCAACGTGAATAAAGTTGGATGAGGCATATTTGCCTACGCCGCCAGCTTTCAAATCCAGCGCCGCTTTATGCAAGTGACCCAGATCAACACCTGGCACACGAATATCCATCGCCATACCGCGCATATGATAACTCTTCTTGGCTACCCCATTAGAATTTGCCGCTAATTTGGCATTGGTTTTAGGCGAGCGATAGGCCGAAATGATCTGAATTTCTTTGTCACTTGCATCCACCTTATCCAAAAGGTTTGCCAGCAGTTCAAACAAATTCACATCCATTTGCTCAACATCGCCCGTGCGGTGATCTCGCATCAATTGGTTCATACGGGCGATCTCTTCGCCCACATACTTCCCATGCTCCATAAAAGTGAACGTGCCTTTTTCACCTGTATGTGTGCTGGCGAACGACAAGGTTTTCGCTGCAATCAGGCCGCTATTACGCGTTGTTGCGTTAATACTCGCACTCGCCAATTGCGGAGAAGCTGCCGCCGCCATTGCGCCGCCAACACCTACTAAAAATTGTCTTCTGGAAAGTTCCATCACCCACACCTCGTTCTGTCTTTATGCTTTCTTAAGGTATCAATACCTCTTATTAACCATAATTTAACAAACTATCCACAGGCAGTCAACCCAACCGCATCGCGTTTTCTTAAGAAGAAACAATGCAATTAACTGCAATTATGATGCCATTGACTGGCAATCCATTGAAAAATTATTGATGTTTCGCCAAGGCTAGCGGTGCGGACTCATCGTCATTTTCTTCCGCATCAATGGTAATAATCTCATCTGTTTTGCGCACCTCATAAGATGCAATACTCACAGGCAGCTCTTTGTTCTTTGGTGGTTCCACACCCAACTGCTGCAATTTGCGCAGCTTTGGCAACAAACGACCATTAAGTGAACGCGCAAAATCATCGAACTTTTTGGCCGATCCCTGAATGTTCTTACCCACACCATCCACATGCTTTAACGCGGTGATCATACTGTCCATCACTTCACTCACATTCTGCACAATACGTTGCTGGTTTTCATCCTGCCGCGCGGCACTTATCTGCTGACGCGCTAGCGAGAACAATGCCTGCAAACTGGCTGGCCCCGCCAGAATAATATCGGCCTTTTCGCATTTCTCGACGATGCTACCGTCCACTTTGCGCAATTTTTCGATGGCGGCATCGCTTGGCAGATACATCACATTAAGCATGCGTCCCAAGCGTTTTTGCTGCTTCTTCATCACCTCGGCTACCGCGTTGGTGTATTGTTTGCGTGCCAATGCATCGATATGGCTATGCATGCTGCGCACCAGTTGCTTGAGCACCGCCTCTTCCCGTTCTGTGCCTTCAACTTCTGCCAGCTCTACGAAGAATTTGGATGCTTTGCTGTCAATCACCATCACCATGTCTTGCGGCAGGAAGATCACCGCATCGGGGCGCAAATTGCTGCCCTCTTCGGTAGCCACATGGTATTGCAGCACGTAATCGCGTTGCGGCTCCAGCCCAAGCGTTTTCAATGAGTTTTCCAAGCCTACCTCTGCCATAAAGCCCGCACCTGCCGGATGGGTTAGCGCGCGCATCACGGTTTCCACCTGCTTGGCGTTATCGCCCGACACCGACTGGATTTGCGCCACCGATTTGGTCAGCTGTTCAAAATTACCCATCAATTCCTTGGTGGTTTTTTCCGACAGCTTCTCCTGCTCTTTCTTGGCCGCTTCCATTTCTCGCTTATGGTCTTCCAACAGCTTGGTCGACATTTGACTACCCGCTTCCATCACAGATGCTTTTGCCGCCTGCTTAAACTCTTCCTGCTGCTTGGCCCAGTCATCCATGCGCGCCTGCATTTCCTTCAAACGCTGCTCGGCGAGGCTGGTATGTTTTTCCATTTCCGCATGCGCTTTTGCTTCCGCGATGCGCGATGTCTCAAGCGCTGCTTCCATCTCCTCCAGCTCTTGCCTGTATTCTGCCAGCCGTTCAGAGTAGCTGGCGGAAGATGCCAGTTCGATTTCGAGTTGTCGGTTACGCTCTGCCAGTTTGAGCGCGCGTCGCCAGCCAGCCAGAGCCGCCACCATAAAAACAAGGGCAAAACCGGCAAGCAGGATAAAAACAATTTGTTGCTGCATTTCCATCATGAAGCCGTATCATACGCCACGAAATAATGAATGGCTAGCTTATGAATACATCTTATTCCACCTCCGCAATTATTCTTGCCGCCGGCAAGGGCACACGCATGCGCTCGGACTTGCCCAAAGTGATGCATAAGGTCGCGAACCGCCCCATGCTTGGCCATGTGATCGATGCCGCCAAACAAGCCGGCTGCGAGCCATTGCTCACCGTGGTCGCGCCGGGCATGCGCGATGTGGAATCCTATGCCACGCGCCGCCACAAACACATGCGCATTGCGGCACAAGGCAAACAGCTCGGCACAGCCCATGCGGTGCTGGCAGCGCAAGAGCAACTCGCCGATGTCAAAGGCCATTTGCTTGTGCTTTATGGCGACACACCGCTTATCACACCTGATACGCTGAAGGCGATGATGAAGCTATTCGACTCCCACACCGATACAGGCGTGGTGGTGCTTGGCATGCGCCCGCACGACCCGGCCGAATATGGGCGCCTTGTCACACAGGACGATGGCACGCTGGAACGCATTGTTGAATTTAAGGATGCGAACGACAGCGAAAAAGCCATTGGCTTATGTAACTCAGGCGTGATCGCTATTCGCGGCAACCATGCGTGGGAAATGCTGCGCCAGATCGACAATAAAAACGCCAAGGAAGAATATTACCTCACCGATGTGGTGGCCATTGCCAATGGGCGTGGCCTGACCTGCCGCGTAGTGGAATGCGACGAAACCGAAGTGCTGGGCGTCAATTCGCGCCAACAACTCGCCGACGCAGAAGCCGCATTGCAACAACGTTTGCGCAAGCGCGCGCTGGATAAAGGGGTAACATTGGTCGCACCCGAAACGGTGTATCTCTCTGCCGATACGCAGATGGGCCGCGATGTGGTGATTCACCCACATGTATGTATCGGGCCAGAGGTCACGATTGGTGACCATGTTGAGGTAAAGGCGTTTACGCATATTGAAGGCACTGTCATAGGCGACGAGGTGATGCTTGGCCCATATGCACGCATCCGTCCGGGCAGCAATATCGGCACACGCAGCAAAATCGGCAATTTCGTCGAGATTAAAAAAGCCGAGATTTCGCAAGAAGCCAAAATCAGCCACCTGTCCTATATTGGCGATGCCTATGTGGGCGAAGGCGCTAATATTGGTGCGGGCACCATCACCTGCAACTATGATGGCTTCAACAAACACCACACCGAGATCGGCCGCTATAGCTTCATCGGCTCAAACACCGCGCTGGTGGCGCCTGTTGTCGTGGGTGCGGGCGCTATGATTGGTGCGGGCAGTGTGGTGACCGAAGATGTAGCATCCGACGCGCTGGCACTCACCCGCTCACCGCAAACCAGCAAACAAAGCTGGGCAAAAGTGTTCCGCGAACGCCACGAACAGGAAGCAGACGAATAGCCGTTTTCAAACGTTAGGATTGTTGTGCGCGGGCCTGCAAAATATGCAGCGCCTGCTTCACCGTGGCCATACGCACGGCACTGCGGTCACCTTCAAAGACATGATACTCATTGGTGGTGTCACCGTCACGCATGGCGGATGCAAAATGCACAAGCCCGACAGGCTTGTCTTTGCTGCCACCGCCTGGGCCTGCAATGCCCGTCACTGCAATCGATAGCTGCGCTCGCGAATGGCGGATTGCCCCCTCTGCCATGGCTTTTGCCACTTGCGGGCTGACGGCGCCTTGCGCATCCAGCAATGTGTCGGTGACGCCCAGCATATCGCGCTTGGCTTCATTGGCGTAGGTGACAAACCCACGGTCCACCACATCCGAAGAGCCTGCAATATCGGTCAATAGCCCGGCGATCAACCCGCCCGTACATGATTCGGCTGTGGCCAGCATCCAGCCACGTTGTCGGCAGGCTTCCAACAAGGCAGCCGCCTGATCGCGTAACGCATCGGAAAACATATCACCCCCCTATAATCGCTTCTGCGATTTGGTCCAAATGCCCTAAAAACCCTAGCAGCATTACCGCGTAGGGCATGGCAAGCAGATCATCCAGCATAACGCCGAGCGCGCCCTTCACCTTACGATCCGCCAGCGAAATAGGCCACGGTTTCCATATATCAAACAGGCGGAAGCATAAAAAAGCACCTATGAATACAACGAATTCCTGTTTTGGAGTGGGGTCAAGATAGAGCAGCGGCACACAGGCCAGCACCAGCCATTGCCCCGCCACTTCATCGATCACAATTTCCTGCGGGTCATCTTGCCGATTATGCATGCGCATATAGCGCGCCGACGCCCACCAGCCAATGGCTGTTGCGGCAATGGTTGCCACCCACAGTGCCAATGGCCCGCCATATTGGTAAAACACCCACGCAAAAGGCAATGCCGCAAGCGAACCCGCCGTGCCTTTGCCCTTTGGCACCAGCCCCGATGCAAACCACGTCACCAGTAATACTGTCGGGTGATACCATTTGGCTGTTGCTGGTTTACTCATGCGCCTCTCCACTGATAGCGGCAAACACTTCTGCGCCGGTCATGCATAAACGCTCACCTGCAAAACTGTAATAGGCTGGTTTTTCATCAATGAAGATTTCCGAATGGAAGCTGAAATCATTCGCATCCTCTAATGCGGCTAAAGAAACCGCGTGGAAACTGCCATCTTTCATCCGCCAGAACAACGACGAACCGCATTGCTTGCAAAAGCAACGCTCGCCCCATGGCGAAGCAGCATATACCCCCAGCTGCGATGCATCCTCCACCACGGGTGCTTTGGTTTCATGCACCATTAGGGTTGGGCCTGCGCCCCAGGTTTGGCACATAGAACAATGGCACGCCCCTACTTCAGGCTTTGCCACTTCCACCGTGAATGTGACTGCTCCACACAAGCATTTACCTTTATAATCTGTCATTACCGCCCCCTTAATTATCTATAATCTTACCGTGGCCACCGCTTGTGCCGCCACACCTTCGCCGCGCCCTGTGAAACCGAGTTTTTCAGTAGTCGTTGCCTTAACACTCACCCGCGAGCGTTCGATCTCCAGCAATTCACTCACCCGCTGCTGCATGGCATCGCGATACGGCCCCACTTTCGGATATTCTGCAATCAATGTCACATCAACATGATTAATCACGCCGCCCTTGGCGCGCACCATATCGCGAACGGCAATGGTGAAATCGGCCGAATCGGCGTCTTTCCAATTCGGGTCACCGGGCGGGAAATGCTGCCCAATATCGCCCGCTGAAATCGCCCCCAGCAAGGCGTCTACAATAGCATGCAAGCCAACATCCGCATCGGAGAACCCTTCCAGATAATACTCGCTGGGCACGCCTACACCGCACAATGTCATTTTGCGTTGCGCGCCTGTGCGATAAGACGGATGTTCTTTCATCTCATGCACATCAAATCCCATGCCTGTACGTATATCCATTGGCTGCTCCCAATCTGTCGCATGCGTTATTTTGCTGTTAGCCTGCGCCCCGTCCACCACATAAATCGGTATACCCGCCGCTTCCATCACGGCGGCATCATCGCTCAATCCCTTACCTGCATGCGCACGGTGTGCTGCCAGCAAATCCGCATAGGCAAAGCCTTGCGGGGTTTGCACCTGCACCAGTGCATCGCGTGGCAAGGTTTCCGCCACACAATTCTGTTCCACACGCTTTATCGTGTCTGTTACCGCCGTCGCAGGGATGATTGCGGCATGCTCGTGTAGCGCATTACATACGCGATCTATCACCTCTGCGGACAGATAAGGCCGTGCGGCATCGTGCACAAGCACCGATTGTGGCACGATATCGGCCAGCGCCTCCAACCCGTTCAACACCGATTGCTGGCGTGTTGCCCCACCAAACACAGGTGGCAATAATTCCAACCCTTCGGTGGCTGCTTCATACAGCGCCACATGGTCGGGATGAATACAGACACACACCTGATCGACCAACGGGTGCGCGAGCAATGCCTCCACACTGTGCCGCAACAATGCTTTGCCGTGCAGCGGCTTATATTGCTTAGGGGTATCCCCCCCAAAGCGACTGGCTGTGCCTGCTGCCACCACCAAAGCGATTATGTCTGCATCGGAGGCTATAACGTTATTCCTTTGAAAGAGTTGCTATTTTGCGTATTTTTGCGTATAAGCGCGCACGCATTATGACGAAGGCATACGCAAAGGCAAGACGAGATAACAATGACAGGCTTTACACCCAAACCAATACAAATAGGCGATGTGAGCATTGACTCACCCGTGTTACTAGCACCGATGACCGGCGTGTCCGACCTGCCGTTTCGCAAAATGGTGAAGCGCTTTGGCGTGGGTATGGTGGTGTCGGAAATGATCGCCAGCAAGGCCGTTATTCTGGAAACCATCAATGCCGAGCGCATGTGCCGCTTCGAGCCGTTGGAGCGCCCGTTTGCAGTGCAGCTGGCAGGTTGCGAGCCTGAAGTAATGGCCGAAGCCGCCAAGCTGAATCAGGATCGTGGTGCCGACATTATCGACATCAATTTTGGGTGCCCGGTGAAGAAGGTAGTGAACGGCATGGCAGGCTCAGCCCTGTTGCGCCACGAAAAACTCGCCGCGGAAATTCTTGAAGCTACCGCCAAAGCGGTTGATATTCCGGTGACACTCAAAATGCGCATGGGCTGGGATCACGACAGCCTGAACGCCCCCAAAATTGCGAAAATCGCCGAGGAAGTAGGCATCAAAATGATTACGGTGCATGGCCGCACCCGCTGCCAGATGTATAAAGGCAATGCCGATTGGGGCTTTGTGCGCAAGGTGAAAGATGCGATTAACCTGCCCGTTATCGTCAATGGTGACATCACCGAATTTGCCGATGTCGACAAAGCGCTAAGCGAATCGGGTGCTGACGGCGTGATGATTGGGCGCGGTACCTATGGCCGCCCGTGGTTCCCGGCACAGGTAATGGCCTATCTGAAAGGCGAAAACAGCCAAGCACCAGCCCTTGTCGATCAGCGCGATATGGTGCTGGAGCATTACGAAGAGATGATGCATGTGTATGGTCGCGATGTGGGTATGCGTGTAGCGCGCAAACATGTGGGCTGGTATTCTGCAGGTCTGCCAAGTTCGGCTGATTTCCGCCACCGCTTCAACCACATCACCGATTACGACGAAGCACGCCACACCATCCGCGGCTTTTACGATAGCGTGCTGGATGAGGGCGCGCATATACATTAGGCATGGCAGAGCATCTCACGCCCCCCTCCCTCATTGCCGTCACACATGACGATGACATGGGCTGGCTACATGCCTTACCTTTTGCCATGATATTGGCCGATGATGCCCAGCACATCCATTGGATGAACGCTCCCGCCGAAGCCTTACTTGGCACCAGCCTCGCACATGCTACCGCGCACTCACTGGCCGACTATCTGAGTGCTGCCGATGCGTGGTGGCAGAGCTATCGCACCATTATTGCCGAACGACGCACCTATAGCTGGCGCAGCCCGGACATCAAACCATTGCAGGAACAACATATTCACACGCTGAGCACGGCGCCTTACGCCAATCAAGCAAACTTGCACTGGTGTATCCTCGATGTCAGCACCGAACTGCATCACACCGCGGGCAGTGCGCGCCATTCCACGGCTATGATGGCATCGGTGCTGGCGCACGAAATCAAAAATCCGCTTTCGGGCATTCGGGGTGCTGCACAATTGCTGCAAAACCAGCTGGAAGACGACCGGCTCGCGCAATTGATTTGCAACGAAGTAGATAGAATATCGGGGCTGCTTGATAATCTCTCGGTATTTTCTGCACCTCACACCACCTATGAAAACGAGGTGAATATCCACGAAGTGCTAACCCATAGCATTGAGGTTGCACGCCACGGCTTTGCACAAAACATTGACTGGGAGATTGATTACGACCCTTCTCTGCCTGAGCTTGCTGCCAACCGTGACATGCTGGTGCAGGTATTTATCAACCTGTTCAAGAACGCGGCGGAAGCGTTGCAGGCGACCGAAGCGCCGCGCATCTATATTACCACGCGCTATCAGCATGCTCCGCGCGCACAGGATGATATTTCCTCCAAGCCAAAACCGGGCCTGCTGGTGCGGGTAGAGGACAACGGCCCTGGCATTGCCGAGGATATT
>MDTE01068786.1_pt1 | contig 11069 bp, 8 predicted proteins | sample 811231 | NCBI WGS metagenome assembly MDTE01 (sample SAMN05326651, study PRJNA326480) | marine metagenome | isolation source: seawater | place: Indian Ocean: Red Sea | collected 2010 | reverse complement strand
TTTCCCTAGAAAAATAAGAAGCAAATACAACTAATGCGATAGGTCCTAAAGCCGCCTCTCCAACGCCAACTCCAATCCTAAAAATAATTAAGTCCCAAAATTGTTGAGCAATACCACACAAACCAGTTAATATGCTCCAAGCAAGAATAGCGAATATTAATACATTCTTTCTATAAGGAGTATCTGCTAATCTTCCAAAAATGACTGTCGCAATTCCAAAAAAAACTGCAAAAACTGTCCCAAATAAAAATCCTATCTGTGCATCAGTAAGCAATAAATCAGCTTTTAGTTCAGGAATCATTATTGAAGGAAGTTGTCTATCTGCAAAAGAATATGTATTAATTGCAGTCAACAAAAGGGCGGCAGTCCAAGCTAGTTTTGGTGAGATGTTTTTGTCCATTACAGTATTAGTCTTTATAGGATATTAATAATTCCGACCTTTATAAATTGATGTTTTAGGCTTTTCTAAAACTCTTTGAACCATCGGTTCAAATTCCTCAAGAGGCATTGATTCATAATCCTTATCGAATGCGCATTGATCATATAGGTGACAGAATTGAGCAGTGTATTCAAAATGTTCATGACCTCTAAATTGTTCTCTCATATCTTTGTCTAAACCAAGATGGTGAAAGAAATAGTAACCTTGGAAGATTCCGTGATGATTTAGCATCCAGTGATTTTTTTCTGAAACAAAAGGTTTTAAAATGGCAGCAGCAATTTCTGCATGGTTATAAGAGCCCAAAATATCTCCCATATCATGTAAAAGAGCACAAACCACATATTCTTCGTCTCTATTATCTTTATATGCTCGTGTGGCTGTTTGAAGGCTATGCTCTAATCTATCAACAGCAAAACCACCATGATCATCTTTAAGCATTCTTAAATGGTCAAGAACTCTATTGGGTAAATCGGCATTAAATCCTGTTGCGTAGTTGCCAATTATTTCCCAGTCTTCTTTTGTCGACTCGGCCATAGTTCTGTATGAGGCTCTTTGTTTTTCAACTTTTTTATCCATAGTTCCCCCTTAGTCTAGGATAATATTAAAATTTCCTTTATTAATTCCTAATCTATATTATTTGTTTATACTTTGGAAAATAAAATGAAAAATATTTTTGTGTCTTTACTATTTATGGCGGTTTCCCTGCTCACTGGTTGTGAAACGATTGACTCACTTAAACCAGATAAGCCTATCAAACAAACATCCTCAGAGACTTTTCGTTCTACAAATTCTGGACCTATTATAGGGTTTGAAGGTAACGAAGATGTACATACATGGCTAGGAATACCTTTTGCAGAGCCACCAATTGATGATCTAAGATGGAAAGCACCAAGAAAAAAGTTAGCTTGGGATAATGTTCTTGAAACTATAGATTTTTCTGAACCTTGTATTCAATTTCAATCCTCTATTACAGGCGATGGTCTAGCTAAGCCTGGACAAATTATTGGAAATGAAGATTGTCTTTATCTTAACTTATATGTTCCTCCATTTGGAATAAATTCAATTCCTAAAGAAGAAAACCAACTACCAGTTATGGTTTGGATACATGGAGGAGGAAATACTAGTGGAATGACCTCAGAGTACAATCCTGAAGTTCTTGTAAAGTCACAAAATGTCATAGTAGTTACTATTGCTTATAGATTAGGTTTATTTGGATGGTTATCGCATCCAGAAATTAGAAATTCTTCTGAAGGAATGGATAGATCTGCAAATTTTGGTTTATTAGATCAGATTGAAGCTTTGAAATGGATTAAAGAGAATATAAATTTCTTTGGAGGTGATCCAGAAAATATTACTATCTTTGGAGAGAGCGCAGGTGGTCAAGATGTCATAGCATTGTATGTTTCGCCATTGGCAAAAGGACTTTTCCATAAAGCTATATCTCAATCAGGAGGTATAGGATTAACAAGTATTAAAGATGCTGAAAAACTTGATAGAAAAAAATTTCCAAAAGATAATAATTATAAATATAGGCATAAAACTACTGATGAATGGGTTACCTCGCTGAAAGATATAGGAGTAATAAATACATATTTTGGTGAGTCAGGTAATCTTAAGGAATTGCGAAGTTTATCTTCAGAAGAATTATTAAAAAGTTGGGATAAGAAATTATTCTTAGATGAAGATAATCAAATGGCAAGAATTATTGGAGATGGAATAGTTTTGCCTGAAGATAGTATTTTGGCTGCTCTTAAAGATAAGAACAGGCATGCGAATGTGCCTATTATTTTAGGCGTGAATAAAGATGAGAATAAAACTTTTAATTTGTTCAATGAGGAATTAGTAACCAATATTCTTAATTTAACTTTTATAGTTAAAGACCCATTTTATTACGATTTAAAATCGGATTATCAAAGTCTTGCATGGCGATCAAATGCTGTTGATACACCTGCAGATGCAATAGTAGGAGGAGGATATGATAAAGTTTATGCATACAGATTTGACTGGGATGAGGAACCTAATATTTTAGGAATGGACTTTTCTTTCATGTTAGGTGCAGGGCATGGTTTAGAAATACCTTTTGTTATGGGAGATTTTAATCTTGGCCGTGAAACAAGATTTTTGTTCACAAAAAAAAATGAAGAAGGACGACTTTTGCTTTCTAAGTTGATGATGAAATATTGGGCTCAATTTTCAAAAACAGGTTCACCAAATAACTTAGCGGATGAAAATTCTGTTCTTTGGGAGAAATGGCCATCTGGTGGACAGAATCAAAATAGAATTATGATTTTAGACACAAAAAAATCTGGAGCTCCAAGAATGAGTAATGGGTATGTTCCTAATGATAAACTTGTAAAGATATTTGAATTAGATAAACGTTCATCAGAAGTTTCTGATAAATGTACATTTCTCAAAGATGTATATTCGTGGGTTGATAATTGGCAAGATAAAAACAATGCATGTCGAGAGGGAATTAACTAATGAAATATGATTGTTTATTTGTTGGTAATGCCATTGTTGATATTCTCACAGATGTAAGTTTTGAATTTATGGAAAAAGAAAAAATTGAACCAGGATCATGGAGACCAATTGATAAGGAAGAAATCTTAAAATTACAAAGCAAGATTACAAATAAAAAGATTGCATCCGGAGGTTCCGCAGCTAATTCAGCTGTAGGTTTTTCCTTTTTAGGGGGATCTTCTGCATTTATTGGTAGGGTGAAAGATGATGAATGGGGTCTTGAATATATAAAGGACATGAAAGATTCTAATGTTACCTTTACATCTCAACCTTCTAGTTCAGGAATTGATACAGGAAGATGTTTGGTTTATGTTACCCCCGATGCTCAACGGGCTATGAGAACTTATTTAGGAGCTGCTGCACAATTATCTCCTGATGAGATTGATGAAAAAAGTATTGCAAATTCTTCAATAGTTTACCTTGAGGGATATTTATGGGATGAAGAGCTAGCTAAAGCATCTTGTAAAAAAGCTATAGAATTATCAAAAAAAAATAATGTTCAGACGGCTCTTAGTCTTTCTGATTCATTTTGTGTTACAAAATGGCATAAAGAGTTTTTAGATTTAGCCAAAAATGCCGATATAGTCTTTGGTAATGAGGATGAGTTTAAGGCCTTATTTGAAACTGATATATTTTCTGATGTAATTTCAGCTGCCAGATCTCAATTAGGCTTGTCAATAATAACGCGAGGTCGAAATGGTTCCATCGTTATTTCCGATAGCCAAATAGATGAAGTTGTTGCCTACCAACCTGAAAATGTTGTTGATACAACCGGAGCTGGAGATTTATATGCTGCAGGATTCCTTTATGGATTAATAAGAAATATGAGAAACCATGAATGTGCGAATTTAGGCTCTTTTTTGGCTGCAAAAGTTATATCGAGACTTGGTCCTCGAACAGGAAGAGATATTAAAGATTTAGCCATAAGTGAGGGTTTTCTAGAATAATTATTTTTGTTAGTATAATAAAAATGTTGAAATAAATTATGAAATTACCATTACCAACACCTGAACAGGCACTACCAGGAAGAGATATTCCAATTCAAATAACAAACTCTCATTTTGTTAATGAAAACCCTATTGCCCCGCCTTTTGATGAACATATGGAATGTGCTGATTTTGCTTTAGGTTGTTTTTGGGGGGCGGAAAGAAAATTCTGGGAAATTGAAAATGTTTTTTCGACTGCCGTTGGCTATATGGGGGGATTTACTCCTAACGCTTCGTATGAAGAGGTTTGTTCTGGGTTAACAGGGCATACAGAGACAGTTAGAATCTTTTTCGATGATAAATTGCTCGATTATAAAGAGTTGTTAAGAATATTCTGGGAGTCTCATAACCCAACTCAAGGGATGAGACAGGGAAATGATGTAGGCACACAATATCGGTCTGCTATATTTACTCATTCTGGTCTGCAGAAAAGTTTAGCCATAGAAACTTTTGATTTATATCAAAAAGAATTAGCCAATGGAGGCTATTCAGAAATTACAACCGAGATTTTAGACGCTCCAGAATTTTATTATGCTGAGGATTATCATCAACAATATCTTGCAAAGAATCCAAATGGTTATTGTGGAATAGGTGGAACAGGAGTTGAGTGTCCTTTATAGTTTTAATTTGTGAATATCTAGTCATCCAAAAGGTTAAAATTTACTTTAGAATTGTGCTTCTAATGATAAATGAAACTCTCTTTCATGGCCCACGAAATACCTATAACTTCCAAAAGCATAATCCGCACGTGTTGCATATTTTTCATCAGTTAAATTACTTAACGAGAAACCAAAGTTTAGATTTTCATTAAGAGGAATTTTTGCTCTTAAGTTAAAGACATCATGTCCTTTATAAAAGTGTGCGTTTCTTTCATCGACAGGATAGCTATCAATCTTTTCCCATTCTAATTCGAATTTTATTCCAGGTGTGGGAGTGACAATGAGTCTTGTATTTCCGAGAAGCTCCGGTGCAGAATCTATTTGGTTACCTGATTTGATACCGTTAGGGGTATGGTTAAAATCATATTCGTGTTTAGCATAACTTGCGGATCCTTCAATTTGAAATATATCGGAAAGTTCAACCAAATATCCTATTTCAATTCCTTCATGTGTCGTTTTACCATTTTCTACATTAAAACCTTGAGAGTCTCGGAAAAAATAATTCTCCTTTTTCATTCTAAATCCTACCAATTCTAAATTTAAATTTAGAAAATTACCCCTTATCCCGAGTTCAAAACTATCTAATCGTTCAGAATCTGCGCCTCCAGGTATCTGTTTGCTTTGTATACGATATAAATCGGTAGTCTGAGGCGCTCTATTGCCTCTTGAATAATTAGCAAAAAGAGCTAATTCTTCATTTAATTTGTGATTAATTGCAAATTTAGGAGAAAAATCTGTAAAATCATCACTTCTATCTGGTGTTACTTGAATTCTGCCTTTTGTTCCTGGGGCAATATTCGTCTTATAATCATAGTCAACCTTTTCACCACGAATCCCTGTAACTAAAATTGTATTTTCTGAAATTTGCCACTCTACATTTAAAAAGGCCGCTATAATTTGACTATCAATATTATAATCATAATGAAAGCCTTTGGGGTAAGCCAATCTCGGGCCGAAAGAAACATCAGGAGCAGTTTGATTTTCACTTAATTCACCTTCAGTTAGTTCTGCATCTATTCCTATAGTTAAAAAATGATTATTGAATGGCCTTTGATATAGTGTTTGTATTCCAAAACTCTTATGGCTGTTTTCTTCTAAGGGTTTTCCCGGAAGGAAGTGCATTCTAAAATCCATATCAGTATATCTGATATATGGAGTAATACTTAATGAAGCATTTTCCAATTGCTGAACAATCTTAAAATATGATCTAATATTATATGTATCACGAAAAGCTTCTGGGTCGGGATTTTCATGTCTTATCTTTTCATCTTTATAGGCTTGAAAACCTTTAATATACCCCATTGTCTCTTGATTAAGATTAGTTCCAGATAATGAAAAAATGTAATCTTTAGAACCTTTTGAAGTATCCCACCTCAATAAAAATTTTTGTTGTCCATAATGAGGTTTATCAAAATCTTCTTCGTGCTCCTCATCATGTTCTTCATCGTGATCATGATTATGTGAGTGACCATTGTCTTCTCTCCAAAAAAATTTAAACAATAAGTTGCCGTTAGAAAAATTTCGATAAATATTTGAATCAAATATTATTTCATGCTTTCCGGTATGAATATTTATTTGGTTTAAATTTTCGGATTTATCTCTATCGGTTATAACATTGATTAATCCATGAATAGCATTTGATCCATATAAAACTGATCCGGGTCCACGAATTATTTCCGTTCTTTCTCCTATTTCCATTATTGAGTCCATTAAACCATTAACATTTGCAAAGCCAGGAGATCTTAAAGGAATACCATCCTCAAGGTACAAGAAGCTTCCTGCCCCAGCACCGCCCGAAAGAATTGGTGATCGGATTGATGTAAGGTGCTCTTGTCCGCTACCTTGACTAATGAATACGCCTGGCATTCTATTTAATATTTCACTTGGATTGTGAGGGCTTATAAACTTTATTTCTTCGATATCGATAAAGGCAATATTTCCTGAAGCATCTAAAATCTGTGATTTATCTTTTGTTCCTGTGACAACAATTTCATCAATGTTTTTTGCTGGGAGAGGGGCAAATAAGGCAATTTGGATTAACAACAGAAATGAATAGATATATCTCATTTTTTTTTGCTCAATTATGAAAATTAATTTTAAACTTTTATTAAACGTATCAGATCATGAAAATGTATAAAGCCTATAGGTTGCTTTTTGTCGTCCACTATAAATAATCCTTGAATTCCGAGTTCATTTATAAGATCTAATGCATCAGTTGCCAACATATTCTTGCTAGCTGTTTTAGGGTTTTCATTCATTATTTCATCAACGGTTTTTTCTAATAGTTCTGGCCCCATATGCCTTCTTAAGTCGCCATCGGTAACTATTCCTATTAGTTCATTATTTTTAATTACTCCTGAACAACCGAATCCTTTTTCAGAAATTTTTATTAGAGCTTCAGACATATTTGTTCCTGAATCAATAAGAGGTATAGTTTTATCTTTATGCATAATTTCTTCGAGAGTGGATAAAGCCGCCCCTAACTGCCCCCCTGGGTGGAGAGATTTAAATTTATCTTTATCAAACCCTCTTTCATTTAAAAGACATATTGCCAAGGCATCTCCGACGATAAGTTGCATGGTAGTTGAAGTGGTTGGCGCGAGCCCATTAGGACAGGCCTCTGTGGCCTTGGGAAGAATTAAAGAAATATTTGATGATTCCGCGAGTTGACTCTTTGAAGAGGAGGTGAGGCTTATAAGATCTATATTATTTTGTTTTGAAAAATGCACTATATCATTTAGTTCAGATGTTTCTCCCGACCAGGAAATAGCAAATATTATGTCATCGCTTCCAACCATACCCATATCACCATGACTTGCTTCAGTAGGATGAACAAAATATGAAGGAGTTCCAGTAGATGACAAAGTGGCCGAAATCTTCTTTCCAATATGACCAGATTTTCCTACTCCTGTAACAATTACCTTCCCAGATATTTTTAAAATCTTATTAACAGCAGATGAAAAATTATCATCGAAAAAATTATTTAAGAGAGCTATTCCTTCAGCTTCATCTTTTAAAACTTTTTTTGCTATCTCTGTGATATCATTTTTCATTTTATTCTCTGCCTATAGAAAAATATTCAAAACCAAGTTTTTTCATACTATCAGGATCAAAAATATTTCGGAAATCATATATTAAGGGTCTTTTCATTAAATTTCTTAATTTTTCTAAATCCAGATCTTTAAATTCTTGCCAATCTGTTAATATTATTATGCAGTTAGAATTTTCTGCAACTTCATAAGCTGATTTTTTCCATGCAACATTGTCTATTAATTTTGAGGCTTCACTTATACCCTCAGGATCATAGACGGATAGATTTAGACCCTCTTTAATTAAATCGGGAATTACAATGAGACTTGGAGCTTCTCTTATATCGTCCGTTTCAGCCTTAAAAGTAACACCTAAAATTCCAACTTCTTTTTCTACTTTTGTATCTAATTTTTCTAAAACTTTTTTGCTGATATTTTTTTTCCTCTTTTCGTTACCCTCAATAACACTTTCAAGAAGAGATTGAGGAGCATTAAATTTTTTACCTGATTCAATTAATGCACGAGCATCCTTTGGAAAACACGATCCTCCAAAACCTGGGCCAGGCTCTAGAAAGTGAGGACCAATTCTTTGATCAAGACCCATTCCTTTTGCTATATCTGTGACATCAGCTCCAATTTTTTCACACAAATCTGCTATCTCATTAATGAAGATAATTCTCATTGCCAGCATTGAATTACTTGCATATTTAATCAATTCTGAAGAACGTCTTGTTGTAAATAAAATCTTATCTTTACCAACAATTTTTGAATATAAATCAAGGATGATATCTTTTTTGTTATTATCTTTTAAACCCACAACAATACGGTCAGGATTAACAAAATCAGAAATTGCATTTCCTTCTCTTAAAAATTCTGGATTTGATACAACTGTAAAATCAGAATGAGTAGAATTTTCGTGGATAATTTTTTCTATTTCGTCACATGTTCCCACAGGAACAGTTGATTTTACTATAACGAGGGTTCCGGGATTGATAAAATTACCTATCTCTTCAGCACATTGAAAAATTTGAGAAAGATCAGCTTCACCTGAATCGCTCGTTGGTGTCCCAACAGCAATTAAGATAATGTCAGAGTTTTCTATTTCCTTTCCAATATTTAATGTGAAGTTTATTGAATTTTTTAAAAGTAATTCCTCTAGCCCGGGCTCATAAATTGGGACTTTATTATTTTGTAACGAAAATATTTTTTCAGGATTATTATCTATGCAAATAACATCATGCCCCGCATCTGCAAAACATACTCCAGATACTAAACCAACATACCCACATCCAATAACAGATAATTTCATTAATTAGCCAAACAAGTTTATTTCTTCATTTACAACTTTTTCTAAATATGGAGAAGGAGTAAATTCGGGACCATGGGATACCTCCATATCTTTTAACCATTTTAAGATTTTATCATATCCTATGAGATTGCCATAAAACATAGGTCCGCCTTCATAAATGGGCCATCCATAACCATTTATCCATACTATATCTATATCACTAGCTCTAATAGCCATTCCTTCTTCTAGAATTTTGAAGCCTTCATTTATCATAGGATATAAACACCTTTCTAAAATTTCTTCTTTTTCAATAGGTCTTCTCTTGATTTGATGATTATCTGAAAATTCTTTAATTAAATCTTCTACCTCTGGATCAGGAGATTTATTCCTGTTTTCATCATAAATATAAAATCCTTTTCCAGTTTTCTGACCCAGTCTTCCTGCTTCACATAATCTGTCGCGTAAAGTATCTCCTTTTGATAGGTCTTTATCCCAACCTATGTCTAATCCAGCTAAATCTGACATAGCAAATGGCCCCATAGGAAACCCGAATTCAAATAAAACATCATCAACATCCCAGGGCATAGCTCCTTCCAGTACAAGTTTATTAGCCTCTCTTTGTCTTTGTGCAAGAATTCTATTTCCAACAAATCCAGGACACACACCTACAACTGCAGCAATTTTTCCTATTGATTTTGCCATTTGCATTGAAGTCGCTACAACTGATTTTGAGGTTTTTTCTCCTCTTACAATTTCAAGAAGCCTCATGACATTTGCAGGACTAAAGAAATGTAATCCAATTACATCTTCTGGTCTTTTAGTTTCTGCAGCTATTTCATTCACATCTAAGGCAGAAGTATTTGTGGCTAAAATTGCTCCATCTTTCATAATTTTATCAAGAGTTCTGAAAATTTCTTTCTTAAGGTCCATATTTTCAAAAACAGCTTCAATAATTAAGTCGCATTCTGAAAGGTCTTCAATGGATGTAGATCCAACAATTAGGCTGGTTCTTTTTTCAACATCTTCAACTGATATTCTTCCCTTGTTAGCAGTATTTTCATAATTTTTTCTGATTATACTAAGCCCTTTATCAAGTCTTTCTTGGTTTTGTTCTATAATGGTCACGGGAATACCAACATTTGCAAAATTCATTGATATTCCACCACCCATTGTGCCAGCGCCGATAACACCTATTGATTTGTATGGCTTAATTTCAACATCAGGCTCTATATCAGGAATTTTAGCTACTTGCCTTTGAGCAAAGAATGCATATCTTTGTGCCGCAGACTGATTTCCTGTAACAAGTTCCATAAATAATTTTCTTTCAACTTTAATCCCATCTTTGAAAGGTTTATTTACTGCGGCCTCTATACACTGGATGTTATATTCCGGAGCTAAGAAACCACGGGCTCTCCTAGCTATTGAAGCCCGAAAATCTTTGAATAAATTTTCATTTCCTTTTGCCGCATCTACTTTTTCGTTCATTTCACTTATTTTTACGAGAGGACGATTTTCTGAAATAATTTTTTTTGCAAAAGATATAGAATCTTCTAAAAGTTTGTCTTCATTAGCTAGTTCGTCAACTAAGCCCATTTCTAAACATTGCGATGCTGGTACATGTTGGCCCGAGGTTACCATTTGAAGAGCTTTTTCTACTCCGACAACCCTTGGCAGTCTTTGTGTTCCTCCAGCACCTGGTAGTAAACCAAGATTAACCTCAGGTAATCCACATCGTGCTGATGGCACAGCTATGCGATAATGACATGTTAGTGCTACCTCAAGCCCTCCACCTAGAGCTGTTCCATGAATAGCAGCGATTACTGGTTTATTTGAATCTTCTATAAATTCCTGAACCTCATAAAGTGATGGACCTTTGGGTTCCTTCCCAAATTCTGATATATCTGCGCCAGCTATAAAAGTTCTGCCTTTGCAAATGATTACTATTGCTTCAGTTTCCTTATCATTTCTTGCCTCTGTTATCCCTTTATGCAATCCCTCACGAACAGGGGCTGATAGAGCATTAACAGGTGGAGAATCTAAAGTTATAATTGAAATGTTAGAATCTTTCTCAAGTGTGGTAACATCATTTATTGCAGTCATATTTTTTCCTTTCACCAATTGTAAATATGTATATGCTATCCGAATTCA
>MDTE01140409.1_pt1 | contig 11070 bp, 6 predicted proteins | sample 811231 | NCBI WGS metagenome assembly MDTE01 (sample SAMN05326651, study PRJNA326480) | marine metagenome | isolation source: seawater | place: Indian Ocean: Red Sea | collected 2010 | reverse complement strand
TGGCGGCGAAGGGGACGAAACCACCTTCTGTTCCCGAGTCGAACCGCTCGCCGAATACGTCAATGCGCATCCCAATATTACGGTCGACGTCGGGCAGGTTCTGTTCGGGGAAACGACCAGCATGACGGGCGACGGCCCCCTCGGGTATTTCCTGCAGAACATCTACGGCACCAAGTGGTTCAGCTCCGACACGGAAATGGAATCCGGCTGCGGGATCGCCCCGATCAAATACCGCAACAAAAGCATGGTGCACGCACTGCAATGGGCTATCGGGTTGGAATGGTACTTGATGGTGGACGATCCCTGGCGCGTCGTGATGAGCACCGACCACCCCAACGGCGGGGCGTTCCTGGCCTATCCCCAGATTATCCGTTTGCTGATGGACCGCACCTATCGGCAGGACGTGATCAAAACGGTGCACCCGGCCGTTCGTCAGCATTCGCAACTGGCCGACCTGGACCGTGAGTACACGATGAACGAAATCGCCATCATCACCCGGGCCGGTCCCGCCCGCATTCTAGGGCTGACCCACAAGGGTCACCTGGGCCCCGGTGCAGATGCCGATGTGACCATCTACACTCCGCACGAAAACCAACAGGTGATGTTCGAATTGCCGCGCTACGTAATCAAGTCCGGACGCATCCTGGTGGAACAAGGTGACATCCGCGAAGACTTCCAGGGCAAGACCCTGCACGTGGCACCCGACTACGCCCGCGACATCGAAACCAATATTTCGGAGTGGTTCGAACAGTACTACTCAGTGCGGTTCCGCAATTACCCGGTCGACTACCACTACCTGCCCTTTGCCGAGCAAGTGCCCTGTAACCTCCGCGAACCGGATTGAGCCGGAACCGGCTGGCGTCTGCTACGACTGGGGATGCTCGAGTTCTTCGCGCAAACGCGTCCCCAGGGTCGCGGCCATCGTATCGTCCAGGCAAATCGGATGAATCACCAGTTTGCCATCGGCCAATTCACCGTGACTGACGTAGATCGGCGGTGCCCCGAGCCGCAAGCGGCGGCAGACTTCAAACGCATCCTGCCCGGTCTGCGTCAGGTCGACTTCCAGCAGCGGCGGACGCTCTGGTGAACCGGGCGTGCGCACGGTACAGACCGCAGCGGTGTCCGCGACCGCCCCGGCGATCTGCTCCAGCAGTTCACGCTGGTGGGTCAACTCGCCGAGATAATCCCCTGCAGCAAAGAGATCAAGCGCCACCAGCAGCGCCACGATCTCCTCTTTGGAGACTTTCAAGCCGCGGCCGATGCCATGCCGGGGAATGCCCGCCAGCTGGCTGCGGTCGATCAGTTCCGGAGGTGGATCCCAGAGCTGCTCGTGATCGTCCATATCCAGCATTTGCAGCGCCGCTGAGGTGATCCAGTGCCGACGGCCGCAGAGAATCCCGGTCGACTGGGGTCCACGAATCGATTTTCCACCGCTATAGGCAACCAGGTCGGCACCCGAAGTCTCCGCCAGCTTGAGATTGGCGCGGGGGGGAAGCTCCCCCGCGGCATCCACCAGGACGGGAAGCTGGTGCCGCTGCGCCCGCTGGACCACTTCGTTGAGTGTCGGCGCCGCCGCAGACGAAAAGACGTACAAGACACCCGCAGTCCGCTCCGAAAAGGCGGCTTCGTATTCCCAGCCTTCTGCCCGTCGCACTCCGGCGCCAGCGACCACTTCGTTGAAACCAACTTCCACCAGCCGCGCACCGGCGGCGCGGACCGCGTGGTCGTAACCGCTGCGATGTTCGCGGGCCACCACGATCTCATGGGGAAACCCGCGACAGTGAGGCAACCGCTCCATTCGTCCCAAATCGTGACCTGCCAGCAGCGCAGCGGTACCCAACGTGAGTGCCGCCGCGGAACCCGCCGTCACCAGCCCCGCCTCCGCTCCCGTCACGGCAGCAATCCGCCGCGATGCGGCAGCTTGCAACTGTTCCAAGGGAACCCACTGTTCGGCCGCAGCCGCCAAAGCGGCCACCACGGCAGGCGGCATGGGAGCGCCACCCAACCGTGTCACCGTTCCCGAAGCATTGATGATCGGCGCCAAACCCAGCTCTTCATAAACACCCATCACAGTACCCAGCTCGTCACGAGAAATAGCTTGTCCCGAAACCCAATCACCTGGCCCGGAGGTTTGTTTCATCCACCATCACGGCGGACACTACGTGGCTGAGACGGCCGCCACCTGGCCCGCGTGACCCGCCTGGCCGAAAGCCACCATCCGATCGACGCAGACTTGTTTCATCGCGGCCCGCGCCGGTTTGAGGTAGTCACGGGGGTCAAACTTGTCCGGGCTCTCCATCAAGACCTTACGGATCGCCCCGGTGATCGCCAGCCGATTGTCCGTGTCCACGTTGATCTTCCGCACCCCATGCTGGATACCGCGTTGGATCTCCGCCACCGGGACACCCCAGGTTTGCTTGATAGCACCTCCGTACTGGTTGATGATGTCCTGCAATTCCTGAGGCACCGATGAACTGCCATGCATTACCAGGTGCGTATTCGGCAAGCGCTGATGGATCTGTTCGATGCGGTCCATCGCCAACACATCGCCATCGGGCTGTCGCGTGAACTTGTAGGCGCCGTGACTGGTACCGATGGCCACCGCCAGCGCATCGACGCCGGTGGCGTCAACAAACTGGGCCGCTTCCTCCGGATCGGTCAATAACTGGTCATGCGAGAGCACGCCTTCGGCACCGTGACCGTCCTCCTTGTCGCCTTGACCGGTCTCCAGCGACCCCAGGCAACCCAATTCACCTTCCACCGAAACACCCCGGGCATGAGCCAGGTCAACCACTTCACGGGTAACCTGCGCATTGTATTCAAAGCTGGCCGGAGTCTTGCCATCAGCCTCCAGTGATCCGTCCATCATCACCGATGTAAAGCCGTTGTCCATCGCGCTGACGCAGGTCGCGGGGCTGTTGCCATGGTCCTGGTGCATCACCACTGGAATCTGCGGGTACAGCTCGACAGCAGCCAGCATCAGGTGCCGCAAGTAGGCGTCCTGGGAGTAAGCCCGCGCCCCGCGCGAAGCTTGCACGATCACAGGAGATTCCGTCTCTTCGGCCGCCTCCATGATGGACTGAATTTGCTCCATGTTGTTCACGTTAAAGGCGGCCACGCCGTAGTTGTTCTCCGCCGCATGATCCAGTACGACTCGTAGCGGAACCAATGTCATCAGACCATCTCCTCTGTGCTGGCATCTCTCGTCCACTACCACGCGACCCCGGCAACCGGCAGCGGGAATCATCACTTCCCGGCTGGGCACAAGCCGAGCCTGCTGTAGTAGCGCGCACCGGGAAACATCCCCGGATGACGAACAGCCTTCACCTTAGCGGACATCGGTCAAACACTGGAGGGGGGGGATCCCACGCAATTCCCGGGAGCCGGGCCACCATGCACCGCAACGGGTCGCTTCATTCCGGGTGGCTGACCAGCGGTTCGACGATTTGTCGCTCACGAAAGACGCCGTCTAGCTGCGTTTGCGCCAGCCTGATCAGTAGCAGATTGCGTTTTTTTCCGTCGATCAGCGTGCGTGTAAAGAAGTGGTGCCCCAACTCCTCACCGGACCCGTCACAGCTGACCAGCAGCGTCTGGCCGGGGCCCAGAGTGGCCGACATCACCAGATCACGCAACACCTCCCGCTCCTGTTCACTGAGCCACTGCCAGCGCCCCTGCACGTGGTCACCACGCCAGCGCGGTCGCGCTGAACCATGCTGGATTTCCGGCGTCAATTCGATCCGCACAGCACCGTCGGGTTGCAAGTAACCGCGAATCGCCAGCAGGCCACGGGCCTGCTGCAGACTCAGCTGACGGGGAGGTTCTTCGTGCAGCTCCAACTGGAGCTCGGGCAGCGGGTCACCTGGCATGACAATTTCGCGCCGCTGCTCATGCCGCAGTTGCATCCGTCTTTGCCGATGGACCAGGTTCTCAAACGGCACCACGGCGGAACCGGACGGCACGTCCATCGACTGGCGGCTGCGCTGGTAAAGCGCGACCAGCGCCTCGGGAGGCCGCGCGCCAACCAGGCCGCAGCGCAGTCCGTGCAGCGCCAATTGACGCCGGCGGGCAGTCGGGATGATTTGCTCATCCGCCTGCTGCCACAACTCCTGCTCCAGGTCAGCTGCAGCGGGATCGATACTGACAAAGACGATTTCCACCACGACAGCACCAGGTGCCATCAGCGGCAGCGGCAGCTGATCGGGGGCGGCCGAGTCAGGCTGACGCAAGACGCAGCCGGCACAGACCAGACCCCACAGGACCGGCAGCAAAACGCGTGAGCGGGAACAGAAAGACCGGGAACAGGCAGACATAGATCCTCTCACCCGCTCCGCCAAGGACGGAGACAGGACCGACAACGAAACCGTGCGGACAGGACTGGTTCCCAGTGCGGGCCACTCGGGTAGCTTTCCAGTGCGGGCCTGGCGGCTACCACAGGGGGCTATAGTCGACCAGCCGCCGCAGCGTCAATGCGAACTTGCTTCGCTTGCGGTGCCCCACGCAGGCGGTCATACTTGCTCGGACTTCCCCAGAGAGGGCATGGCGGTGACGTCACCACAGGCGGTGGTTCCCTTTTTCACACCGGTTTCTCGGAGACTTCGCGATGCGTTTGGCTCGCACATTGCTAGCACTTTTCCTGTTGGGCACCGGTCCCGCTGGTTTACCAGCGCAGCAGCCGCAGGCCCGTCAGCTCACCGGCCGCAAATGGATCGACATGGAGTACGGTCCCTACATGACCCACTCCTTCCAGGCCAGTGTTCCGGAAGGCAACATCGCCTACAAGGGCATCCGCATCCAGCTGGGCGAAGAGGGAGAAGCGGTCCTGTTCGACAGCGACCTGTTACGTTTCGCGGCGGGTTGGACGCGCAGTCAGCTGGATTGGCGGAGCGTGGTCTACGACGGATCCCACGGCACACACCCACGGGTGCTGGGCGCTCCATTGTTCTCCAATCCACGGATTCCCGGCTGGGCACAAGACGAGTCGTTTGCCGATCCGCGCAGTTTGCCCTATGGACCCCTGCCGCGGAAATGGGCGCACTACAAAGGACTCTACCTGAACGGTGACCAGGTCATCCTCCAGTACACTGTGGCCGGGACCGAGATCCGCGAAACCCCTTCACTGGAATCCCGGCCCACACCTGCCGGACCAACCCGGGTCCTGGTTCGCACGCTCGAAATTGGCAAATCCACCGGCGACCTACTCCTGCAGGTCTGCAGTGACGCCGCGGGCGGCGCCACGCTGATCTCCGCCAACACACTCCAACCGGCGACCAACGACCCCCAAGGCCTGGCCGCCTTCGGTCTCCAGGCACCCGCGCCGGCCGCCGCAGACGCCGACACACGTTTGCGGCAAGGACTGCAGGCACACTGGAAATTCAATGAACCCACAGGCCCCCTGGCGCAGAACACCCAGGGAAAACAATTCGTCGGTACGCTCCAGGGCGCCCGCCGTGCGGACGGACAGCAAGCCAGCGGACTCTCCTTTGACGGCAAAGCGTTCGTCTCAATCGCGGATTCCCCGGCCATCGATCTGGGCACTGCAGATTTCAGCGTCACCGCCTGGATCAAGACGCGCGGTGCTGGCACGATCTTGGCGCGCGGCCCCGCCCAAGGCAAATGGCAACCCAAAGGAAAGACGTTTTTTGTCCGCGAGGGGCGGGTGTGTTATGACGTCGGTTGGTTGGGCGTGGTCGAGTCCAAACGCCGCGTCAACGATGGGCGCTGGCATCATGTGGCCGTCACTTACGGTCACCGCGACGGGTTGACCCAGCTCTACATCGATGGCCAGCCGGACAACCGCCGACCGCTCAAATCGCCCGACGATCCGGCGCACGTGGTCCGGATCGGTTACACGGCAACCGACTTTGTGCCCCCCTTCTCTGGCCTGCTGGATGAAATCCGGTTGTACCGTCGCGCCCTACCAGGAGCGGAAGTCGCCTTCCTCGCCGGTCGCGCCGTGGCGCCACCGCAGGTAACCGCGGTCGCCTGCCGGCACGCTCCAGACACCGTACGTCTGGAACTCCGCGACGCCGAGCATATCCGCTTGCGGATCCCGGCAGCGGCGACACCGACCCGCTTCAAAGTGCTCTTGTGGAATGGCGATCGGACGCAACTGGGCGACTTTGCCGAGCTCGCCAAGACGACTCCGGCACCAACCCCGCTGGCTAACCGACTGCGAGGTGGCCAGAGCCGTTTTCCCGAGCGGGTGACGACTCAGGGCGTCCTGGGAAAAGGCGACCAGCCGTTTCTCACCGATACCCTCACCTTGCCCGATGACAATCCCTGGCGCAGCTGGATGCGCCTGGGAGGATTCGATTTCTTCGCCGACGCGCGGCGAGCAGCAGTCTGCACCTGGAATGGCGATGTGTGGCTAGTAGAGGGCATCGAAGGAGATCTGTCCAAACTGACGTGGCAACGGATCGCGACAGGCCTCTTTCAGCCGCTGGGACTTCGGATCGTCGACGAACAGATCTACGTCTGTTGCCGCGATCAGATTACCCGGCTGCACGACTTCAACGGGGATGGTGAAACCGACTACTACGAAAGTTTTAACAACGACCACCAGGTGACCGAGCACTTCCACGAATTCGCCATGGACCTGCAGACCGACGAACAGGGCAACTTCTACTACGCCAAATCGGCGCGGCACGCGCTAGACTCGGTCGTCCCGCACCATGGTACCCTGATCAAGGTTTCCGCCGACGGCAGCCACTCGGAAATCGTCTGCAACGGATTTCGGGCCGCCAACGGCGTTGGCATCGGCCCCCAGGGAGAGCTGATCACCAGCGACCAGGAAGGGCACTGGACACCCGCCAATCGCATTAATCTGGTGAAACCGGGCGGTTTCTACGGCAACATGTACTCCTTTCATCGCGGCGACCGGCCCCAGACGTACGAACCGCCGCTGGTCTGGCTGCCCAAGAACGTCGACCGTTCACCGGCCGCCCAGCTGTGGGTCACAGGCTCAGGCTGGTCCCCGCTGCAAGGCCGCATCTTGTCGACTTCATACGGCACCGGCCAGATGTGGCTGGTACTCCGTCAGCAGGTGGGCAACGTGCAACAAGGGGGTGTCGTTCGCTTGCCGCTGCAATTTCCCACAGGTGTGATGCGCGGCCGTTTTCATCCCGACAATGGCCAGCTGTACGTCTGCGGGCTGGTCGGCTGGAGCAGCAACACCGCCACCGCGGGGGGGTTTTTCCGGGTCCGCTACACCGACCGGCCGCTGCACATGCCGGTCGCCATGCATGTCGGAGAATCCACCATTCAGCTCCAGTTCAGTGAACCACTGGACCGGGCCGCCGCAGAAGACATCGACAACTACAACGTCGAACAGTGGAACTACCGCTGGACTGCCAATTACGGCTCACCCCACTTCAGCGTGGCCAACCCCAAACGACGCGGCCAGGACGAGGTGGAAGTCCTGGAAGCCGTGCTATCGGCCGACGGCAAATCGCTGTCGCTGGAAATCGAAGACCTGCAGCCTGTCATGCAGATGCAGATCGGTTACACGCTCAAGTCGGCCGCCGGCCGCGCCTTCCGTGACAACCTCTGGCTGACCATCAACCAGCTAGGAGAAGATTGACCGCCCGCCGGGTCAAGGCGTCTGGGACGCGTCCTGCTGCGCCGCCACGATCTCGACATTGGTGGAAAAAAAGCTGGGTACCGTGTCGCCGTTGTAAAGGGCTTCACCAAACAGCGCCAGGTAGCCCTCGGCGGGGCGGGGTCGCTGGTACCGGTACGCATCCCCTGTGCGCTGCAGCGTGACCGACCGAAAGCGGGCTTCACGGAAATCGCGGGTGGGGGAGGTGGCCACCCAGGCCTGGACCTGGTCCGGCCGGATATCCGAACGCAGCTCCAGCTGCACCCCGCGGGCATCCGGCTCCAGCTTCCAGGTCAACTGCGGCAGTGGCTGCCCGTCGACCGCGTGCCGATGCAGGGCGCGCAGACTGCCAAACACGCGCCCCAGATCCTTCAGCCCATGGCGGTTATTGGGGACGTAGAGGATGTACTTCGGCCCCTGCAAATCCTGCCAGTAGAGGTTGAGGGCATCCAGTGGCCAGTAATGGTCATTGGTCCCGATGATGATCAACTTCGGCTGCTTCAGCCGCTGGCGATAACTGTACGGGTCGACGATACTCCGCAGCGCTTTGCCGGCGGGGCTCTCCAGCTGGGCGATCAGGTTGCGGTCGCTGTAGTCCGAAATCTTGTAGGACAGCTTGCCCCAGGCGCGGCGCTGGTGCTCCATCTGGGGGCTCATGTTAAGCACGTCGATGACCATCGGCGCCAGCGCGGTCACGCGGCGATCGACGGCCGCCGTCAGCCAGGTCGTCCAGCCGCGTTTGGAGGCACCCGTCACCGTGAAGGACTTTAACGACAACGACCATTCCTGGCCGCAGAATTCCTCGGTCGCGTCCATCCCGCGGACCGCACTTTTCACCATCGGCAACAACAGCGGCCACTGCGGGTCACCCGTTTTGAGGAACTGCTCGAATGTGTAGGAAATCGCCTGGTCTTCAAACTGACCGTCAAAGATTGGTTGATGGGGCACCTGCAGCAGCACGGCCACCGGCGTTTTCAACGTTTCCGCCAAATTCGCAAACAGGGTCGCATCGTCCGGCAGCCGTTCGTCCGCCGCAGCGGGCTGGGCGTACTCGTCTTTCCAGCTGCCGCCCACGATACAGAGCATGGCATGGGACGCGGTGGCCGGCATGGTGGACGGTTTGACCAGGAACAACTGGTGCTTCCAGGCGATATCGCGCCAGGTCTGTGAATGCAGTGTCAACTCGACGTATTCGCTGCGCGACACCTGGCCACGGCGACGCACCTGCCAGGCATAGCTGGCATCCGGCTGTGCCACGTAACGGGCCAGTGGTCCGGCCGGAGGCGGCGGCTCGGCCGCCGCAGCAATTCCGCGCTCGACGCACAGCCACACCAGGAACAACCACATCAGGTCTTGCCAACGGATACCTTGCACAGCCCAGATCCCCTGTTCAATGCGCGCCCACAGAGAATGAATCAGTGCTGGCCCCGCGGGCAGGCAGGCCGACAGCACCATCCAGACAACACCCTGATTGTACGATCCGCCGCCCGGTTTCGATAGAAAACCGCGCTGATAAAGATCACCGCTCAAGGCGGGTCGGTGGCACAGCCGGCCGATCGTGGCGGGGGTAAAACTGGGCCAGCCGCGCCGGCGAGACGCCCAGACGAAAAGCGGCCAACAGCAGCCAGTTACGCAGGGTCTGGCGAACCAGGCCTGCCTGTTGCCAGCGTCGCGCATCGACCTCGAGCGGTCCGGGCAGAAATGCCAAACGGCCCTGCCGCCGCAACGCACGCATCAATACCACATCCTCCATCAATGGAACCGGCGCGAAGCCCCCCACCGCATCAAACACGCTGCGGCGGACAAACAGGCCCTGGTCACCGTACGGCATCCCCAGCCAGCGGGCCCGCCACCCGTTCCCCCACTCCAACAGGCGAAAGCGGGCACCCCGAGCGGAGATCGCCTGGCGGAAGGAACCACCAACCGTGGTCGGATCTTGCAGGGCCTCACAAATCTGGGCCAGCCCCGTCTCCGGCAGGCAGTTGTCCGCATGCAAAAAGAGCAGGACATCACCCGTAGCCACCGCGGCACCCGCGTTCTGCTGGTGCGCTCGGCCGGCGGCCGCCGTCACCAGGCGGCACTGCAGCGCTGCGGCAATCCGGGGCGTCTCGTCCTGGCTGCCCCCATCCGCCACGATGACCTCGGTCGCGGTCGCCTGCCAGGCACTGGCAATGGCTCGGCCCAGGACGGCCTGTTCGTTGATCGCGGGAATGACGACACTGACGTTCACAACAGCCATGCTACGGCACTCGGCCAGCGCTCCGCGACCCCCTCCATCGAGGGGCACACAAGCCGATACCCGCCCCAGAAAAACCGAGGAAAACTTGCCCTGTTCGTCGATGTATTTTATGATCAGCGGTGACTCTCTATTTTGTGTGACAGCTCTCGTCATTCGCAACGGAAGGAAGTCTGCTATGGCCACCCGATCACGTCGTCGTTCGTTGGGTATCGAATCGCTGGAAACGCGGATCGTGTTAGACGGTGCCGGTTGGTTGACCTGGGACGGCAGTCCCTGGCAGAACTCGTTCAATCCGTTCGATGCCAACGGTGATGGATCCGTGTCGGCGGGTGACGCCATCGTCATTCAAAACGCCATCAACTCGATGTCGCCCGGCAACCTGGCTGGTATGGTGGCCCCCCCGTCACTGCAAGGTCTGGTTGGCAGTGAAGCCGCCAGCGCCTTCCTGGATACCAACGGCGACGGTGCCCTCTCGGCCGTGGACGCAATTTCCATTGTCAATCACATGAACACGGGCCGCATGCCCAGCGACCTGTTTCCACCCGAAGCCATCCAGCAGGGCATGATCAACATGGGTGACATCGGCGCGGAGCTGCCCGAATTCGGGACGGGCGGTTTCGGTTCGGTGATTGGTAGCCTGGACCAACCGGGCGATACCGACAGCATCCAGATCGTCGCCAGTCATGATCGACTTTCCATTACGGGCCTGAACCTGGGTGACGTCGATGTGGCCATCCAGGTCTACAACGATCAGCTGGAACTGGTCGCCGACACCAACACCGACGCATTTGATTTTCCCATCAACGGAAACACTTCGGCCTGGCAGGACCGCCTGGACTTGCCTGTCGAACCGGGCCAACAGTACTCGGTCGTGATTCAGAGCGGTGACCAGAGCGATACCGGCGAGTATGTCCTCGACCTGCTGAATTACGACTTCGACCAGTGGTCGGATGCAGACGCACCGCAACCGGGCAGCCAAGCGGCCATCGATCCGAGTGCCGGTGCGCCCGACGGAATTAACACGGGTGATCTCGACGACACCCATCTGACCGACGCTGGCGATCCCACGCCCACCTTTGATGGTGGCATCGACGACACTCATCTGACCGACGCTGGCGACCCCACGCCCACCTTTGACGGTGGCATCAGCGATGACTTCGGCACCCAGGGTGGTGACCCCACGCCCACCTTCGACGGTGGCATCAGCGATGACTTCGGCACCCAGGGTGGTGAC
>MDTE01114892.1_pt1 | contig 11071 bp, 10 predicted proteins | sample 811231 | NCBI WGS metagenome assembly MDTE01 (sample SAMN05326651, study PRJNA326480) | marine metagenome | isolation source: seawater | place: Indian Ocean: Red Sea | collected 2010 | reverse complement strand
GAAAAATTGTAATTCTAATCATACCTGAAGCAATATTAAACAAAAATGGTTGGTTAATAATATTTTCTATATAATGAGTAAAAAACAAAGGTAAATAAAAAAATAATCCAATTGCAAACAAAATAGAAAAAAGAGACAATGCTGTATCTTGTATTTTTGAAAATAAAGTGGGGGAAAAAGATTTTTTTTGCTCTTCCTCTTGCATGTTTGCCGACCAATCTAAGGTTTGGTAGCCCATTTTCATTGATTCATATAAATGTACCATGCCACGAATAATTACAAATTTTTTCATGTTATATTTTTCAATAATTGAATTAAAATTATGTCTTTTGACTTTAATAGATTGATCTTTTAGTCTAACTGCAGTTGCATATGCTCCTGGAACTCTCATCATAACTCCCTCAATGACAGCCTGCCCTCCAACTAAAATAGATGATTTCATTAATAATAAAGAAAATATTTTAAACATTATTTACTTCTCCAATAAAAAAAGCCTACATTTTTAATATAAATGTAGGCTTAAAATATATAAGACTAAACAGTTAATTATCGTTAGATTTTTTTTCTGTTTTTAAATTATATTTTTTGTTGAATTTTTCTATTCTACCAGCAGTATCAACTAAGTTTTGCTCACCGGTAAAATAAGGATGAGACTTATGTGATATATCTAATTTATATAAAGGATATTCCTTCCCGTCTTCCCATTTAATTGTTTCTTTTGTTTCAATGGTAGACTGTGTTAAAAATTGATAATCACAAGAAACGTCTTGAAAAACAACATATCTATAATTTTTAGGATGTGTATCTTTTTTCATATTTATAAATTTATGTAATATCAGCTAAGGTTAATTTTTGTTTTTTTAAATATGCCAATAAACCATTTTTATCAATTGACTTCATTGCAGAAGTTGATATTTTAAGCTTTATTGTACGATTCAATTCTGGTACAAAAATTTTTTTAACTTGTAAATTAGGTAATTGCCTTCTTTTGGTTTTAATGTTGGACTTAGAAACATGATTTCCAACAAGAGGCCTTTTACTTGTTATTTGACAAACTTTTGACATTACAAATATCCTTTAATATTTAACTATAAATTAACAGGGGCATATATTAAAAAAAATAAACTAACTTTAAAAGCTTAATTTTTTTATTGCTTGTGTGACTAAATTCATTGCTTTAGTAATAATTTCTTCTGATGTTGCATACGAAAAGCGTATATAATTTGGCGCACCAAAACTATCTCCGTCGACAGTTACCACCCCTGTTTCTGATAATAAATATAAACAAAGATCTTTTGAGTTATTAATTGTTTCTCCATTTTTTTGTTTACTACCAATATAAAACCCAAAATTGGGGAACACATAAAAAGCTCCATTTGGTATCAAACATTCTACATTTGGTATTTTCTTTATTAAACCAATAATCAAATCTCTTCTTTTATGAAAAACTTCTCTCATATGAGCTACTCCTGTTTGATCTCCTACTAAAGCTTCAATAGCAGCATGCTGGGCAATGGAGTTGGGACATGATGTGCTCTGGCCTTGTAATTTTCCAATATTAGCAACCAAACTCTTTTCACCCGCTAAATATCCAATCCTCCACCCTGTCATTGCATATGTTTTAGAACAGCTTTGAAAAGTAATGATTTTTTCTCTTTCTTTGGTAAGGGTTGCAAGGCTTTGAAATGGTTCATTATATGTTAATTGCTCATAACATTCATCAGAAAAAATCCATAAATTATAGGAATTACATATTTTTAAAGTTTTTTCAATGGCATCTTTACTCCAAACTCCTCCTGTGGGGTTGGATGGAGAATTAATAATAACACCCTTTGTCCTATTGGTTATTTTGCTTTTCAAGTCTTTAAAGTCTGGTTCAAATTGTTTGTTTTTTACTGTTTTAACAAAAACTGGTTTTGCTCCTGTGACGGCTACAAAATCAGGGAAAGAAACCCAATATGGTTTAAAAATAATAACTTCATCTCCAGCTTGAAACAAAACTTGGCATGCATTATATAATGAATGCTTTCCTCCGCATGAAACTACAATTTCATTTAAATCATAAGTTAAATTATTATCTCTTTGTAGTTTTTTTTGAATTGCAGATTTTAAATTATGAGTTCCTGCTCCTGGAGTATACTTAGTTATTCCATTTTTAATAGCATAAATGCCTGCTTGTTGAATATTTTCAGGGGTTGGAAAATCTGGCTCTCCTACACTCATGTTATAAACCGGTTTTTTAAGTCTTTTTAGCTCTGCGGCCTTAGCTGTCATCTCTAAGGTTGCTGATGGTAAAATTCTACCCACTCTATCTGAAAATAAATGTTTGCGGCTCATTAGCTACTCATAGTATCAATAAATTCTCTATTATGCTTTGTCCTGCTAAGTTTTTCAAGTAAAAACTCCATTGACTCAACATTTGTCATTTCATTTAAGAGTTTACGCAACAACCAAATTCGTGATAAATCTTTTTTCCCAATTAATTTATCTTCTCTTCTTGTTCCAGATTTGTTTACATCTATAGAAGGATATAAACGCCTATCACTTAAAGCCCTATCTAATACTAATTCTTGATTTCCTGTGCCTTTAAATTCTTCAAAAATTACTTCATCCATACGGCTTCCTGTGTCTATAAGTGCTGTTGAAACAATTGTTAGACTTCCGCCACCCTCTACATTTCTCGCTGCTCCAAAAAATCGTTTTGGTTTATGTAGAGCATTAGAATCTACGCCCCCTGATAAAATTTTCCCACTATGTGGCATTACTGTGTTATATGCTCTAGCAAGCCTGGTTATGGAATCAAGCAAAATAACTACATCTTCACCTGACTCGACACATCTTTTAGCTTTTTCAATAACCATTTCTGCAACTTGTACGTGTCTATCGGCAGGCTCATCAAAAGTAGATGCTACTACTTCTGCTTTTACATTACGTGCCATATCAGTAACTTCTTCTGGTCTTTCATCAATTAATAAAATAATTAAATTAATATCAGAATAATTGTTGCTAATTGCGTTAGCAATTTTTTGCAACATAATTGTTTTCCCTGTTTTAGGCTGTGCAACAATTAATCCTCTTTGTCCTTTACCAATGGGGCTAAGCAAATCAATAACTCGCGTCGTAGCTTCATCTGGTGTTGTTTCTAATTTAATGATTTCTTCAGGATATAGTGGTGTTAGGTTGTCAAAATGCACCAACCCCTTTGATTCATCTGGGTTAATTTTATTAATTGCTTCTACTCGCAATAATGCAAAAAAACGCTCTTTGTCTTTTGGTGGTCGGATTTGTCCTGAAACCAAATGACCAGTCTTTAAACGAAATCTTTTAATTTGTGAATGTGAAACATAAATATCATCTGGGCCAGGCAAATAACTGTAATCAGGTGAACGTAAAAAACCGTATCCATCTGACATAACCTCTAGCACACCTTCTCCATAGATAGCTTCGTTGGTTTTGGCCTGTTTTTCTAATATTTCTTTAATGAGATCTTGTTTTCTTAGACCAGAATAATTATCTACTTTAAATTTTTCAGCTAATTTATGTAGTTCTTTAACAGTTAATTTTCTTAACTCGTGGGTGCGCATTTGCATTTTATAAGCTCCTGATTTTATTGTTTGATTTGTTGAAAGCGGGTTGAAATTTGATTTATTTTATACTTGTTATTTAAATTAAGACACTTTTTTATATCTTTGCAAAAGAATTATTATAAATTTTTTGTATATAGGTTCCAAAGTAATGGCTCCCTATAATGCAAATTAAATCGTTTTTTCCGCTTGTAGATAATGTTTTTTGGAGAACATTGTCAATATTAACATTATATATTACTTTAGGATTTTGAAAGCATTGTGCAAGCTGTTGGCAGCTCATACTATTTTTAATGTTTGTTTCTGTACATATAATATTATCAAAAATGTTGTTAAGAGGAATAACTGTTTTGTCTATTATTTTGCTTGCTTCAAACGCACATATAAGTGTTTTTTTTGAATAGTTTTGTTTTAACAATTGCTGTTTAGTTGTTCCAATAAAGCTTTTAATGCCTGCGTTATTATGGGCAACATCAAATATAACGGTTGGTTTGTGGCTTATAGTTTGAAAGCGCCCTGGCCATTTTGTTGTTTGCAGCCCTACTAAAATGTCTTTTTTATTAATTTTTGTAAACAATTTTTTAGAGATTGTTCTGGCAATAGTTTCTGCTAATTTAGCATTTATGATTTGATGTTCTCCTTGCATATGTTGCAAGAAAAGAGATTGGGTGTTTCTAGAAACTAATTGTATTGCAAGGTTGTATTGTGCAGCACGATTATGTAAAATTTGATGTGCTTCTTTTTTTTGCTTAACGCTAAATACTCCTCTTGTAAATTCATTAATGGCTGCTGCTTTTTCTATAGTAATTTTTTTAATACTTTCTCCTAGAATTTTTTGGTGATCCAGGTCTATGTTTGTAAAGGCTACAATATCGTTCTGACACGCAGTAACACTATCTAATCTTCCTCCAAGCCCAGTTTCTAAAATTGCAATGTCAACTTTATTTTGTTTAAAGTGCCACATAGCCATTGCAGTCATAATTTCAAAAAACGATGGTTTAATTGTTTCGAATTCATTTTGATATTTTTTAATAAAGCAATTCACTTCGGTAGTTTTAATTTTTTTAGAATTAATCCTTATTCTTTCTTTAAAATCAACTAAATGTGGAGATGTAAACAGGCCAACCTTATATTTTAAACACAAAATATTTGATAAGAAAGCAGCAGTGGAGCCTTTACCGTTGGTTCCAACAATTTGAATAGAAAAAAAATTTTTTTCTGGGTTTTGGCAGCACGCTAATATCTGCTCTGTTCTTTCTAGTCCAAATTTGATTTTGTCTGGTGCTAGTTGATAAAGGTATTTTTCATTATTCATTATAAATGAATTTGTTGAACCTTGCTATTAAAATTTTTAATAATTTTTTTTGCTGTTTTTCTAAATTTTTTTGCATCATCAGATACATAAAATTGTATGGTTTGTTTTTGCATTGAAGTTCCCAGATGATTTGTTTGAATAAAGTCTTTAGCGTGTTGTGCCATTATGATACTTGAATCTAAAATAACAGTTTGTGAATTAACGTGTTGTTTTATAATATTTTTAATAAGCGGATAATGAGTACATCCTAAAATTAATGAATCTATTGTTTGTGGTAACTGTTCTAAGTACAGCTGGGCTGCCTGATAAATAATTGGATGGTCAAATAAATTTTCTTCAATAATAGGCACAAACAATGAACATTGCTGGCTGTATACTTTTATTAAAGGATTAATTTTTTTTATTTTTTTATCATATGCTTTTGAAACAACGGTTGTTTGGGTTCCAATAACTCCAATTTTATTGTTCTTTGTCTTTTTAATTGCTGCATCAATACAGGGATCAATAACGTTAAGTATTGGCGTTTTTGTGTGTGTTTTAATTGCCTTGAGGGCTGATGATGACGCGCTGTTACATGCGACTATAATTAGTTTAACTTCTTTTTTCATAAGAAAACCAACAATTTTTAAACAATATTTTTCAATGGTGCTTTTACTCTTGTTACCATAAGGAACATGTGCTGTATCCCCAAAATATATAAACTTTTCGTTTGGTAATAGTTTTGCTAATTCTTGTAAGACGGTAAGACCGCCCACTCCACTATCAAATATACCAATGGCTTGATTATTTTTTTCCATATTCTACGTCAAATTGAATAATTGCTTCATAAAGTGCTGTAGCAATTTTTCTTCTATGTTGATATTTGCTAAGACTTCGTGCTTCTTCTTTGTTTGATAAAAAACCTACTTCAACCAAAACGTTTGGCATAGATGCACCAACTAAAACGTGGAATCCAGCTTGCTTCACACCTCTATTACGCGATTTTGTAAGCTTAGTAGATAATTTTTCTTGAATTATAGCAGCTAATTTTTCGCTTGCTTTCATATCTTCATTTTGAGTAATTGTTGCTAAAATTAATTCTTCGTTGGTTAGTTTTTTATATTTTTTTTTATCTACTTCTAGGTCAATAACACTGTTTTCTCTTTTTGCAACTTCAATTGCTTCGTCTTTTTTCCCCATCCTTAATAAAAAGGTTTCATATCCTTTTATTTTCGCTGATTTGTTTGTTGAGTTGGCATGAATGCTAATAAAAATATCACCCTCTGAGTCGTTGGCAATTTGTGTCCTTTTCCAAAGTGGTATAAAAACATCTTCTTCGCGGGTATTAACAACTTTAAATTTTGGGTTCCTTTCTAGCATTTTAGTTAAATGTCTTGCAATATCTAGGGTTACTTCTTTTTCTTGTAACTTATTAACTCCAATTGCTCCAGGATCTTTGCCTCCGTGGCCCGCATCAATTACAACAATTTTATTTTTTTTAGGCTGCCTTGTTTTTTGAATAATGCTGGCATATTCTTTTTGTGCAACAATTAATAAAACATTAATACTGTTTTCATTCGTAAAAACAATAGTTTCATCTGGTTTGTTTTGTAATAAAAAAGAAATTTGTGAAGATTTTTGAGCTGATGAGGTTTGCACTTTTTTAATAGGGTGGCGTAAGGGGGAGTTGTGTATTCCAGAGGAATCAATTATTCCTCCCACTATAGTTATATTTAACCACCCATTAGAATCAATAGATGTTGCAATGTTTTTTTCCTGAAATTTTTCTGCTGTATGGATTGAAATTTCTAACCCATTATGTTTTTTGTCTACATAATAATCATATATATTATATATGTTCATTTTAAAAACAATTTTGTTTTTATCAATATTAAGAATCTTCATTGATAGCCCTGCTGTTTTAATGATTTTTTTAAATGGTTCAGCGGGCACATATAATTTGTTATTGATTAAAACGGTTGCATGCAACATGTGATACGACTCATCGTTAATACGACAAAACGATGAGAAGGGAGAAAAATAAATTTTATTGTCTTCATAAACAATTTCTAATTTTTCTTTTGACTCATAGTATGTGCTTTTTAAATTGTTTTTCGATATAAATTCATTAATAGAAAAATATTGTATGTTGTTTTTTGTCACAGCTTTAAGCTCTATTGAATCACAAACAATATTTGAGATAAACAAAGATATGAAACAGAATATTTTGATAAGGCTTTTGGGCAATATCATTGTGACATTGTTTTAGATTCTTTAACTCTAAAAACTTTTTCTCCTGGCTTAACAAGCATAAATTTTTCTCTGGCCATCTGTTCTATATAGTCTTGATCTACATTAAGTTTTGTTATTTCGTTTTGTAGTTTGACTTGTTGGGTTAATAAGCTTTCTACTTGGTTGTGGAGTTTTGTTTTCTCTGTGTTCATTTTAAACCATGTAATAAAACCAAAATCATTGAAAATTAAAAATAAAATTTGGCATAACAACAGTAAGCCTAAAAATTTAAATTTTGCTCTTTGGGCTTTTAGTGTTTTTGTTCTTTTTCTTGGCATCTCATTATAGTTTGTTTAGCATATTCTACATTGGTCCCTAGTTCTGCTTCAATTCTTAAAAGCTGATTATATTTAGCTGTGCGGTCTGTACGACACAAGGATCCTGTTTTAATTTGTCCGGCTGATATACCTACTGCTAAATCAGCAATCGTTGTATCTTCTGTTTCCCCCGATCTATGTGATATAATTGTGTTCAATTGGTTTTTCTTTGCTATATGTATTGTATCTAGTGTTTCTGAAAAAGTTCCAATTTGATTTAACTTAATTAAAATTGCATTAATAGAATTCAGCTCAATTGCTCTTTGTAAAATGGCGGGGTTGGTTACTGTTAAATCGTCTCCTACAACTTGAATCCTATCACCAATTTTCTTATTCATATTGCACCACCCCTCCCAATCGTTTTGATCTAAACCATCTTCTATAGATATAATGGGATATTTTGAACAGAGCATTGAGTAATAGTTTGTTAGCTCTGTGGCTGTGAACATTTTATCTTCTGATTCTAAAATATATTTTTTAGTTTTTTGGGAAAAAAATTCGCTTGCTGCTACATCAAGCGCTAAAAAGATATCTTTTCCCTCTTGGTAGCCTGAGTTTTGTATGGCAGATAAGATTAATTCTATAGCTTCTTCATTGCTGCTTAAATTGGGAGCAAAGCCGCCCTCATCTCCTATTGCAGTATTATAGCCTTTATCTTTGAGCGTTTTTTTTAAAGAATGAAAAATTTCTACTCCTGCACGTAAAGCTTCTAAGTAGTTGGGAAAGTTTATTGGCATAATCATAAACTCTTGAATGTCTACGTTATTATCTGCGTGGCTGCCTCCATTTAATATATTCATCATAGGTACGGGCATGGTGGGCTTTTCATTAAAAAACAATGCATTACATGCATAATCATAAATAAAACTATATAAACTCATTTTTTTGCTTTCAGCTGCCGCTTTGAGTGTTGCTAAAGAAACAGCAAGAATGCTGTTCGCTCCTAATTTAGATTTGTTTTGAGTTCCATCTAGCTCTTTCATTATGTTGTCAATTGTCTGAATGTTGTATGGGGACGCTCCTTTTAATTGAGGTGCAATAATATTATTTACATTTTCTACAGCTTGGAGTACTCCCTTTCCCAGCCACTTGCTTGCATTGTTGTCGCGCAATTCTATTGCTTCTTTATCTCCTGTCGATGCTCCGCTGGGGGCGCTCGCAGTCCCTATTGTTCCGTCTGATAAAAAAACGTTTGCCTCAACTGTAGGGTTGCCCCGGGAATCTAAAATTTGTTGTGCTGTTATCTTTATAATTGAGGTAGACATAATTTTTACTTATTATTATCAAAAGAGTTCATAAATTTCATTATATAAAATATAATAATAAAATTTAAATTGATTTCTATTAAAAAATATAACGATAAATTGCAATATGATTGGGACGATTTTATAAAAAAATCAAAATATGGAACAATTTTTCATAATCAAAAATTTCTATCTTATCATATTGAAAAACAATTTGATGATTTTTCATTGTTTTTTTATAAAAACAAAATTCTAGTTGCAGTTTTTCCCGCTGCTATTGTTTGCAACAACAATAACAAACAATTAATTTCTCATCCTGGTGCTAGCTTTGGTGGTTTTATTTGTAAAAAAAATGATTTTACTCTTTGTTTCGATATCATTAATGCTTTTGAAAAATATTGCAAAAAAAACAAAATTGTGAGTTGTAAAATTATACCCACACCGTCATATTATGCTACAAATTGTGACACTCTCTTAGATTATGTTTTAACAGCAAAAAAATATTACATATCTGAAAGATATATATCGCATATAATATATCTCAACGACAACAACCCAATAAGCTATTTTAATTCTAGAAAAAAACGTTATATGAAAAACAAATTTATAAATAGCTCTTTGTGTTTTCAGGAAATTGATAGTGTTGATAGTTTTTATAGTATTTTATTAGAAAATAAAAAAAAATTTAATGCTCTTCCCACACATTCTTTAGAGGAAATAAAAAAATTGTTGTACTTATATCCTAAGGAATGTAATCTTTTAGGAACTTTTAAAATGGGCAAGCTTATTGGGGGGGTTTTTGTTTTACAAACTTCCACGAACTCTGCTTTGCTTTTTTATAATGCTGTTAATAAAAACAATGAAAAAAACCACATTGGGCTGTTTCAAGTTTATGAGTGCATTAAATGGTGTTTAAATAAAAAAATTCAAGTTTTGGATTTAGGGGTTTCTCATCTTCCTTCAAACAAAAACCCCTTAGATCCAAAAATTAGTTTAATAAAATTTAAGGAACAGTGTGGGGCTGTGGGCGTAATGAGAAGTGTGTTTACTAAAAACATAATATGAAACAATGATGAAAAATAGCTTTTGGAATAATACAATGATTTTTGGTCTTGGCTTTTTGTTGTTAAGGGGCATTTCCTTTTTTTTATTACCAATTTATACAAACCTTCTCCCTGCATATGATACTGGTATTATATTTTTAATATATACACTTTTAGCATTTTTAAACCCTGTATATGCCTATGGCATGAATGCTTCTCTTTTTAAATATTACAGCGATAAAGAATATGATACGCTAACAACAACCTCCACCTCTTTAATTTCTGTTTTTGTTTCATCTTGTATTTTAAGTGCGTTATTAATTGTTTTTAGTTTTTTTTTAAATTTAATAATAGTTCCACCAGGAGGCGTTGTTAGTCATAATTGGTTTTTTTGGATTTCCTTAATTTTATTTTTTGATTCTATTTCTGCCCGTATTTTTGTGTTGTTGCGCATACAAGAAAAATCATATCATTTTTTATTTGTTAGCGCTGTTAATATTTGCTGTTCGCTTATATTCAACGTTTTATTCATCCAATATTATGGCTTAGAAAGTTTTGGAGCTGTTTTGTCTTTGTTTTGCGTTTCCTTAATTCAGTTTTTTTGTTTATTCCCAGCTATTCTTTCTTCTATTTCTTTTTCTAATTTTAGTTATAGTCTTTTAAAAACAATGTTGCATTTCTCTATTCCCTTCTTGCCTTCTGCTTTGCTTTTTGTTGTTGTTGGTTTTTCAGATAGATGGTTTATAAAGTATTATTTAGGAATGGATCAGGTGGGATATTATGGTGCGGGGTATAAGTTGGGGAGCATTATGAGCTTAGTGGTAACCGCCTTTAATCTCAATTGGCAACCCTATTATTTAAAAACAAAAGAAAATATAAAAAATAATTTTAGCGCAATTGGCAGCGTCGCTTTTTTGAGTTTTGTTAGTATAGGTGTTTTGTTGATGTTTTTTGTTGATTTGGTGATGCATGTTCAATGGAACGGTAATTATTTAATAGGTGAAGAATTTTGGATTGGCTTGGACGTTGTTCCTTTTATAACCTTAGGATATTTGTTTTATGGAATATATATATTACAAATGCCGTCAATTTTTATCTTAAATAAACAAAACTGGGGTTTAGTTTTTTGGATTATCGGAAGTGTGGTAAATATTTGTGGAAATATTTTTTTAATTCCTAATTTTGGGCTCTTGGGAGCAAGTATTGCAACTGCCTCGGGGTATTTTGCGATGATGGCGTGTCTTGTTTACAAAAACAGGGTTTGGTTGCCTCTACATTATGAAAAAAACATAATTGT
>MDTE01103155.1_pt1 | contig 11071 bp, 8 predicted proteins | sample 811231 | NCBI WGS metagenome assembly MDTE01 (sample SAMN05326651, study PRJNA326480) | marine metagenome | isolation source: seawater | place: Indian Ocean: Red Sea | collected 2010 | reverse complement strand
CGATCGGTGGGGCGATCGGGAGGTGGAGGGGGTGTCCTCGATTGTTGAGTCGTGATTCGTGGGAAATGCAGGCCGTGGACACTCGACTGACGGCGACTCGTTTTCGTGTTCTTCGCGCGCGCAGCTCGCAAGGCTGTCAAGGCTCGCGCCTCCGTCAAGGTTGCCGCGTCCGCGGACTTGAAGTTTGACGATGACTGGAAGAAGTCTTCCGTCCCGGTGCACCTCGCGTCCTTGTTCGGTTGGGTGATCCCGTCGGCGTCGCCGTGCCCGGCGTTCCCGGATAACGCGTCCTTGTTTGAATTGTTCAGCGAGCGCATCAGCGCCAACTTGGCCAACTTCCCGCAAGGCCCGGCCGCGGACGACAAGATCTGGTTGTACATGCTCACGTGGCACATGGGGTTGTTCGCGTGCATGATGTTTGGCCAAATTGGTGTCCAAGCGCGCAAGCAAGGATACTTCGATTAGATTTCTCCGGAAGGGTTGGACAGGTCCAAGGGTTTTTAGAACGCTTTGTAAAAGAGCATAACCAAGTTAAATTACAGTACGAAAAAGAAGCTGCTATGAGACGCCGTGCGCGGAGTGGTTTCGTCCTAGTCTTCCTCCGTGGTCAACACCGCGACGCCCGCGGCGTTCTTGAGACGGTCGACGAGGGACGGGCTCGCGCCGCTCTTGCTCGGCGTCGCGGACGAGCCCGCTCGCTTGGCGCTAGAATCATTCGGGTATTCGAATCCCATGGGTTTGAATTTGAATTTGAAAAAGTCGAGGAACTGTTTGGCGTACGGCGTCGGGTGCACGGTGGAGATCGGTCTCGGCGCGAAGAGGTACTTGATGACGTGCGCCACCTTTTTCCCGCTCGTCCAACTCTGCAAAAAGTCGATGACACCCAAGTATATGATCAACACCTCCCCGCCGTACTCGACGACGTACGGTTTGTTGTGCACGTCGCCCTCGAGCATCTTCGCCTCCTCTTTGATTCGACTCGTCGGCACGCGCTCGACGGCGACGAGCAAAGAATAATCCATCAAGTTGTGCTTTTCGAAGAGCGCGACGTCATTCTTCAGCGCCGTCATCACCTCCTCCCGCTGCCCTTCGGTCAAGTAGATCGGCGCGTCGAACGCCTCGTGTTTCCCCTTCAGATACCTCCGACGTCGCACCGGGACGGCTCGAAAACATCCGAAACACTCTCGCACCATGAGCGGCACGTTATACCAACGCTTGTGCGAGTGATACACCGACGAACCATCCGCCACGAGCGTCTTATCGTCCGCCGTGCCCTTGAGATCGTACAACCGACTCCAGGCCTTGACGCGAGGGTTCACGCAGTTGTTCATCACGATGAACCGCCCGTATTTCTCGTGCACGAAGACGGCGAAAATCTTTGACATCAAACTCTGCCCGCTCGACGCCCTGGCGACGTACTCGCGCAAAAATGAATCCTCCAACAGACTCTTCCCGTCCGAGTCGTTTAAAAACTTGACGAAAAACCTCTTATCCTTCGTGCGCGCCATGGAATCCCCGCCTTTCCCGCCGCCCGCGCTCAGAGATGCGAAATCAAAATTGTCGCTCAAAAAATCATCCTCGATCGATTCCGCCCGTCTCAACACCGAAAACTGATCGTCTCGAACCGTCTCACACGCCTCCGAGCCGACGATCAATCGCGCCGTCGCCGGACCGAGCGATTCCGCGCGCATCATCGCGCCTCGATCGCCAGCGCGTCGCCGTGTGTCGCGCGCCGTGGTTCGAATGAATCGCCACCGCGCGCTCGAATGTAACAAAAGATGGGCGTCGACGCAGATCGCGACGCGCGAGCGCGCGAACACCGCGCTCGGAGGACGCGTTTTTCGGACGAGCGCGACGAAGACTCGACCGCGTTCGATCGGTGGAGGTGTGCGCGACCGAGCGCGCGTCGAGAGGCGAGAAGAGAGTCGACGAAGACGTTCGCCATGGCGACCAGCGGAGCTGGGTTATCCGCGGCGGACGCGCTCAAGTGGTTGAGTAATTTCGTGAGCTCGGTCGCCATCGTCATGGTGAACAAACAACTCATGGGTTCGCAGGGGTACGCGTTTCAGTACGCGACGACGCTGTGCGGGATGCACTTTTTGTGCACGATGAGCGTTCGATTCTTTCGCGCCGACGGCGGCAAGGGGAGCAGAGGCGCTGGCAGTGGCGCAGAGATGAACACGCAGCCGGCGAAGGGTGGACGAGAGATGCCGAGAAATAAATTGTTAATGTTCGTCGCGATCGCGTCGACGAGCATCATATCTCTGAATTTATCGTTGATGATGAATCACGTCGGGTTTTATCAGTTGGCGAAACTGTTGCAAATTCCCGCCGTGTGTATGCTCGAGATGGCGTTCTTGGGTAGAAAGGTGTCGTGGAAGATCGCGCAGGCGATCGTGGTGGTGATGTGCGGCGTCGGTATCGCGACTTTACAGGAGACGACGATGAATTTCTGGGGCACCATCGTCGCCATGATCGCCGTCTTGTCCACGAGCGCGCAACAGATTCTCGTCAATCGTTTGCAAGTCGAGTACTCTATCGGAAGCAATGAATTATTGGGCAAGATGGCGCCGCTTATGGCGCTCTCCATGCTCACCGTCGGTCCGTTCTTGGACCAAATGCTCACGGGAAGCTTCATCACCGAGTATTACTGGACGAGCGAGTCCTTCATGTTTCTCGCGGCTTCGTGTTTGCTCGCGATTTGGGTCAACATTTCTCAATACATGTGCATCGGAACCTTTAGCGCGCTCTCTTTCCAAGTCATCGGTCACGTCAAGACGGTGTTCATCTTCTTCTTCGGATGGTTGCTCTTTGACATTCCCGTGACGTTCAACAACATCTTTGGCGGCGCCGTCGCCATCGCGGGTATCTCTTATTACTCGCACGTGTCCGCGAACGAGAAGGCGGAGGCGGCGGCGCGAGCGCGAGCGCCGGTGCAACGGGTATAGATGAAACGTTTTGTTATCCTATATAGCTACACTCTTTCAGATATTCAACAAAAGCCTACTACTCTTCGCCTCCTCGACTACTCTTTCGCCCACTTCGCTCACTTCCTCGGATCCGTCACCTCCACCCCCATCGACCTCGCCGTCCCCAACACCGACTTCGTCAGACTCATCAGACTCACGTTCCCCAACCCTTTATCGCTCGCCTTGACCTTTGCGATCTCGTACGCGTGCTTCAGGTTGATACGTCCCGCCGTCGCGTGTCCCGGTCTCTGCGAACACGTCTTCACGCCCGCCGCCCGCGCCACGAAATACGACGTCGGCGGCGTCTTCATCGTCCACTCGAACGTCTTATCGCCGTATATCTCGATCACCACCGGCACCGGCGTCTCCGCCTTGTGTTCGCTCGTCTTGGCGTTGAAATCTTTACAAAAACTCATAATGTTCACCCCGTGTTGCCCGAGCGCCGGACCCACCGGCGGGGACGGTTTCGCCGCTCCCGCCGGAACGACGAGTCGCACGACGGCGCTCACCGCCCGCTTACTCATCGCCCCGTCGTCCGCCTCGTCCTCACCCGCGCGTCCGCGTCTGCCGGTCCACCGGGGAGGCGTGCCCATCAAAACCTTCCCTGTGACTTCCCTGTGACGGTTCATGACTCACCAATGAGTCCCTCGAGCGCCCTCGTCGGTCGGTCGTCGCGCGACGGCGAAAGATGGGCGTCGACACACTCGGGCGTCGCGCGTCCACCTCGCGGGTCGTGCGACGCTCGGCGCGGAGGCGACGACCATGGCGCGCGCGTCTCGCTCGTCCGCTCGCGCCTCGAGCGCGACGACGCCTCTGGGGAAGACGGGAACGACGACGACGGGGACGCGCGCGAAGGCGCTCGAGGGCGGCGGCGGCGCGCGCGCGGTTCGTCTGAGCGGTGGCGCGCTCGCGTCCGCGCCCTCGGGCGCGTTCGCGGTGAAGGACACGGTCTTGGTGACTCCCGCGAGATGGCGCGTGCGCGCGCACGACGCGGCCACGGGGAGAGGCGTGCGCTCGAGCGAGGCGCCGGGGGCGGAGCAGACGTGCGCGGCGGCGAGTCCGTTTTCGAGCGGCGTCGTCGTCACCGGAAGCGCGAGCGGGACGCTCACGGTGTGGGACGCGGAGACTGGGAAGGTTGTGCGGAGTTACACGTTTCCGTGCGCGATATACGATGTGGTGTACCCGGGAGGTGAGGCTGGGAAGGACGCCGTCTTCGTGAGCGCGAGCGCGCGCGAGGACGGCGGCGGACGCGTGTACAGGGTGAGTCTGTCCAAGGGAAAGATCGTGGAGAGGCTGGGGAAGACGACGAGACCGTGTAAATTAGTGGCGAGCGCGAGCGGGACGTTCGTGGGGTGCGCGGAGAGACGGACGATTTACGTGTGGGGGACGGGGAAGGATCGAGGAGGAAACGGGGCGAGAGCGCTTCGGATTCATCACACCAAGGGGGTCACCGCGTTGGCGCTGTCGAGAGACGACGAAATCTTAGCCGCGGGGGATTCGAGCGGGAGGATCGTCATGTGGCACGGATTCGCTCGAGCGGTGAAGCGATTACAGAACGAGGCGCAAGGGGAGGAGACAGAGGTGAACGGGGACGCCCTGCCGAGCACGACGTCGCATTGGCACTCTCGCGCCGTCGGGTGTTTACACTTTTCCGGGGACGGAGCGCACCTGTTCTCGGGCGGCGAGGAGGCGGTGTTGGTGATTTGGACGCTTGCTGACGGGAAGAAGACGTACCTTCCGCGCTTGGGCGCGCCTCTGACGAAGATTGTGGCGCGACGCGACGATCCGTCTCGTCTGGCGCTCTTCGGAGCCGACAACGCCATCCGTCTCGTCAACGTCGCATCTCTCTCCGTGGAAGGGACGATTCAGGGCGTTCGACCGCCCGTACTCGATGCATCGGTGGCGCCTGACGCGTACGCGTCCGTCGTCGCCTACGATCCGCGCGCGGACGTCGCCGTGTTTTCTGCCGCCGGCGCGGCGCTGCAATTTTTCGATTACGCGCGCGACGACCACGTCGCCGATCTCGCCGTGGCGCCGATAAACTACGTCAACACGAGTGGGGACGCGGATTCGCCCATGGAGTCGCACGTTGCGCACGCCGCCTTCTCGCGCGATGGACGCATCCTTCTCACCGTCGACAGACGCAGCGATCAACCGCCCGTGGTGACGCGCTCCGTCGAGGAGACGCTCAAAATTTGGGAACGTCTCGACGCGCCGGATGAAGACGAAGAGCCGACGGCGACGCCCGTTCCCGGCGGCGCGTTCACGTGCGTTGCGCAGTGTGAGATCCCGCACAAAGGCTTGATCACCGCCGTCGGCGTGCGGCCGAGCGCGCACAGTCTCGAAGAGTCCATGGCGTTCACCGCCGGCGTCGACGGCGAAGTCAAGATTTGGGTGCCCAACGGACGTGTCTCCAGAGGCGGTGAACACGCCGGATGGCGATGTCGATCGTGCGCGTCGCACCCGAGTGGATCGTCGATCACGTGCGGGGCGTTCAGCTCTGATGGATCCATCTTGGCCACCGCGGCGAGCGAAATCATTCTTTGGGATCCGAAGACGAACGCGCGACTGGCGACGCTCACCATGCCCAAGTCGTCCACGGACGGACCGCAGCCGTCCATCAAGTCGGTCGCCTTCGTTGCGGGAGAGCCTCTGTTCGTCGCCGCCGACGGACGCTCGTTGGTGGTCTGGAACTTGCAAACGCTTCAACCGTGGCGCGTGTACGCGTCACCGTGCATCGACGTCTTCGCGCACCCGTCGACGCCGACGTTCGCCGCTGTCTTCGCCGCGACTGACGCCGCCGACGCCGCCGTCGTCGTTCGTTTCGTCGGTCGCGTCGTCGCACCCGCGGGGGCATACGCGTGTCGAGACGGGCCACCCGAGGCGGTGCTCTTCCCGCCCGGCGATCGCGCGTCTCGAGACGCGTCGAGCGCGCCGGAATCCGTCCCCATGCTCGTCGTCACGCGCGACCGGGAGATCGTGCGCGTCGGCGCGGAGACGAATCGAGAGGCGCGCGCGCGAGACGACATGGACGTCGACCGCGCGCCCGTGGCGAGATGGTTCCCGGGAGGCACCGCCGTCGCCGGCGCTCCCGTCTCCGCGGAGACGCGCGCGTTGCTCGCGGAGACGCGCGACGCCGTTCGCTCGCTCGATCTGAACGGCGATGACGAGGACGAGGACGTTCCCACGCACGAACGCGTCATCGGAGGCGCGCACAGAGGCGTCGGGAAGATGCCATGGGGCGCTCTCTTCGACGCTCCCTCGCACGAACTCCCGCCTCTGACGGCGCTCTGTCCTCGTTTCATGGACGCCATGCTCGCGAGACAAGCCAACCCGGACGCCGAGTAGAGCGCGCGCGCGCGCACCAACGAACGAAAGAACGAACGAGTCTCCTACGATTGCATTCATCGTCATCACGTGTTTGTTTTTATAATACTAGCTACTAGAAAGTCTGTCCTCTGTCTCTCTTCTTCGCGTCGTTTACTTTGGATTTCTCAAGACGAGAATCACCGAATCACCGCGTAAAAACATTTTCGAGATGAACCTATCCTTATTCACCGGTTTCGCCTTGGCCGCTCCCTTTCCCGTCTTCGGCACCTCGGTCCAAATCTCCTTGACGTTTTCCAAAACCATGTTACAGTGGCGGTCGAACGCCTTGACGCGCGCCAAGAGTTTGCGATTGTTTCGACAGTTGATCAAAACCTGCGTGTTCGCCTTGACGCTCGCCGTGAGCACGCTCAGCGGACCGGTGACAAATTCATTCTCCTCTCGATTCGCCTCCTCCATGATTCCGATTCCCCAGCGCTCCTCGCGTCCCCGTCGACGATTCGTCCGTTCGGTCGCCTCGCCGCCGAAACCTAGACGAATGAATGAATGCCGACGCGATTCGAGTTCGAGTCCGAGTTCGAGTTCGAGTCGTCGCGCGAATCGATCGATCGATCGCCGTCGCGAGTCGCCGTCGCGATTCGACCGTCGTCGTCGTCGTCGTCGTGTGACGCGTCGTCGTCATCCATCGTCCCCGGGCCGCGCGCGACCGACGCGTGTCGTTTTCTTCTTCTTGGACGTGCGAGTCTCCCGAAGTTTACTACGCACTAGGTATCATTCGTCCGACTTTGTGGGGTAAACCCAGGTATCCGAGCACACACAGTCGTATGCGAGACAAACCTCGTATTGAATACCTCTCACACTCCAACGGACGAATCTCGTGTCGATCACGATTCCCGCCGTGCCCTCTCTCGGCCGTGACGTCGCGCGCGGGCGGCGCGCGTCGGCAGTGCGCGCGCGGTCGTCGACGGCATCGTCGACCGCGGTCGCCGAACTCGAGCGTCCGTCTCGAGCGCGTCGCGAATCGAGCGAGAGGTGGCGTCGCGAGACGACGGCGTCGACGGGGACGAGATCCGACCGCTTTCGGATAGCGCGGCGACGAGGGAGGGGCGCGCGCGGGTGCGGACGCGCGGGAGGAGGTCTCGAGCGAGGCGATCGGACGAGTGATCGACGCGAAAGGTCGCGCGCGAACGCGGGGGGGGGGCGCGAGGCGAGATGCGCGCGGGGACGCGCGCGGGGACGACGGGGACGACGCGAGGGGCGACGCCGGCGCGCGCGGGACGACGACGACGCGCCGCGAACGGGGTCGGGACGTGTGAACGCGCGCGTGGACGTCGTTGGGAAGAGGGCAGTGCGCGTGATGTCGTCGCGCGCGCGTGGACGCGCGAGATGGATGGACGGCGAGGCGTGGATGGGCGAGATGAAGGCGCGCGCGGCGGAGCGGCGAGGGCGACGACGTCGGCGTCGGCGTCGACGTCGGCCAGGACGCGAGTTTGGCGCGCGAGCGCGAGACGAGGTGAGTTTGTGGGTGGTGTTCGTGCCATTGATGATCCTCGCCGGTTTAAAGACGCGGAAGAGGAGGAGGAGGAGGAGCGAGTGACGGCGAGCGCGAATCGAGGCGGAGACGCCGTCGTCGAAGATTTGGACGGAGCGTTCGCCGAGGGCACCGTGTATAGGAAAAGAGTGGAACAGCCGAGCAGTGAGGAGGCATGGTACGCCGGATACATCCGCGAGATGGAGGGATTGAAATCCATGGACGACGACGAGGAAGAGGAGGAGGAGGCGGATGGATCGGCGCGCGGCGAGAAAAAATCGACGGGGGCGCAGGGAGTGGCGGGATTCCTGAATTACGTCTTACATCGTCTCCCGGGTCAGTCGCGGACGCCGTTACCGACCGTAGTGCAAAATCCGGTGGATAACCTCTCCGTGTGGGCGCTCGCGACGTGTGGGTTCCTGTGGACTTCGTCCACGTGCATGGTGTTTTCTTTGCTGCCCGTGTTTTTGCAAACCGAATTCGGTTTCAGCAACACGCGCATCGGCGCCATGGAGGGTTTCGCGCTCTTCGTGTCCAACTTTAGCAGAGTATTCTCGGGTGTCCTCTCCGACGTGCTGAAATCGCGCGTGAAAGTGATCGCCGTCGGTTCGGTGATGACGGCGGCGATGAAGCTGACGCTCGCGTCGGCGGGTAACGTGCAACAGGTCGTGGTGGGTAAATTACTAGATCGGTTCGGTAAGGGCATTCGGGCGGCGCCCACGGATGCGCTCATCGCGGATTTATCGCCGCGCCCGAAACGTTCGTCGACGTACGGTTTGCACCAATCGATGACGACGCTCGGCGGCGTGGTGGGCTCGCTCGCCGCCATGACGGTGATGAAGGCGACGCACAACAACTTCCGAGCGACGTTCACGCTCGCGACGTTCCCATCCATCATAGCGATATTCATTCTCATCAAGGCTGTGCGAAAGCCGAAACGTAAGATGAGCAAGCCAAAGTACAAGCCGCTCATGCTTCCCGGTCGCGGTCGCGCGCTTCCGTCGTGGAAGCGACACACGCGGGGACCGTTGGCGATGCCTCACCTGAGGGCGCGATGGCGCCGAACCGCGTGCACGTCCAACATGCGCGAGATTGTGTGGCACCGCGGACAAAAGACTTGGAGAACCGTGCGAGACTGGTTGTGGCAGATGAAGAGCCGAGCCAAGATGGTGTCGCCGTTTTTAGATCAAATCGTCGACGGCTTTGAGGAATCCAAGGGCGTGGCGGAGGACGTCGGTACGGTTCGAATCAGAAAGACAAGGAAGCGAAAGAACTGGTTTCGTCGCGTCGACGGTGGCGAGATGACCCAAGACGATTTGCGCACGCGAGCGTTGATTTGGGCCGACGATCCATGGGCCGAGGCGCGACAGCAGAGCAAGGGAAAATCTCAAATCTCGAACTCGTCGAGTTTCATGTGGGGCGAATGGAAATGGAGTTGGACCGAGGTGGCTCAACTGCCTTGGGCATTCTGGCGGGCGTTACTCGTGTTCTCCATCCTCAAGGTTGCGAGATTTAGCGAAGCGTTTGTCACTCTTCACGCCAAGGCTGTCGGCATGCAGGTGGCGTACCTTCCGGTGCTCATGTTTGCGACGAACATCATGCAATCGGCGCTCACGTATCCTTTCGGCGTGTACGCGGATAACGCCGAGCAGCGCGGAAGAGATAGGCGTAAGACGATGCTTCTCGTCGGTTTCGGTCTCATGGTGGTCGCGGACGCCATCCTCGTCATGGCCAACGTCCCGTGGCAGGTGTTCCTCGGCTACCTTGTCGTCGGCGTGCACATGTCGATGACACAGGGCAACATGAAGGCGGTTCTGAGCGCCACGATGCCTCCGAACGTGCGTGGCACCGGTTTCGCGATCGCCGCGATGTCTCAGGGTTTATCTCTTGGTTTCGGAAACTACATGGCTGGATTCCTGTGCGACCAACTTGGTTCGGCGGGTGCGTTTTGGGGCGGCGGCGCGTTCGCTCTCCTCGCCCTCGGCGTAGGCTGGCTCCTCTTGTAAAAACAAATTTGCAATCACAGAGCGCTTTAAAATAGAAGAAGTCAACGCGCGCGATCGTCATCGCCATCGCGACTTCATCAACTCGTCGTCAATCTCGTCATGAAGTGTTTACACGCTCTCTACTCTAGTGTCTGCGAACTATTTTCAAACTTTCTCACTTGGCTTCGACTTTCGGCGCCTCGGCGCCGGCGGCTGGCGCGTCTCCGGCGGGCGCGCCGACTTTTTCGTTTCCTCCGGAGTGATCGTGTTGTTGCATCTGAGACGGCATCGCGGAACCCATCGCCGCCAGCATCATCGGATTTTGCATCGCGAACATCGGCGAGAGGTACGGATTCACGCCGGCGCTCGAGTCTACACCGGCGGCGCCACCGCGCTCTCCTCCGCCGCCCTGGGCTTGTTGAGACGAATTCATCGTACCCATCGGAGGAGGGAATCCCATGGGTTGGTTCGCGAACAACGGCACGGCGGCCGCCTGTTGCATCATCATATTCAAAAGTTGCGCCTGTTGCGACGCGTCCGGACCGCCGCCACCCGGTCCCATCGGTTGACCCGACATGAACGCACCCATCAAGTACGGATTCATCATGAACGGAGAGAAACCACCCGGCGGCATGCCCCCGAACGGAGGGCCAGACGTGCTGGCGTCCCCGGTTTGCGCTCTGCGTTGCGCCTCGTCGCCACCCTTCTCGGCGGCAGCCGCCATCGCGTCTTGGTGCGTTGTCACCGTTTGCTTTGAAACCTTTTGCGTGAAATCTATGAAGTGTGCAATATACACGTGAGCGGTGGCGTTGCGGAACGGTTTCGTGCGAGGAACTTGTGGGTGGAACGGATTTGCCACGCCGAGCGGAGGTACCGGCGGAGGAAACGCTCCGAGCGGCGGAAGTCCCATTCCCGCGTATACGGGCGGTAATCCCCCTCGCGCGGCATCATCCGCACCTAAAACCGTCTGAACGATTGGCTTGGCGCCTCTGGCAGGCGCTCTCGCCTTTTTGGTCGTTCGCGGTTTCTTCCGCTTGCTCGCTTTGACTTCCGGCTCCTTGTCGACGTCGGCGGCGAGCGTGGCGAGATCAAACAACGCCTCGGCTATCTCGTGCTCGTCCTGTTTCATCCCACTCCGCTTCGTCCCCTTCGTCGCCCCGGGTGCTTTCCTTTCGCGCGGTTGCGTCTTCTTCGCCGGCGCGCTCTTCGCCTCGACGGGGTTCGCCGGCGCGACAACCCTATCGTCATTCGCCGGTTCT
>MDTE01060986.1_pt1 | contig 11071 bp, 6 predicted proteins | sample 811231 | NCBI WGS metagenome assembly MDTE01 (sample SAMN05326651, study PRJNA326480) | marine metagenome | isolation source: seawater | place: Indian Ocean: Red Sea | collected 2010 | reverse complement strand
ATTTCACGGAGGAACAACTGTCTCGGCAAAGTACATTGGGCAAGCGCGCGTATCTATATCCATTTTCTAAAAAGCGCGCGCACCATTTAAGTTTTAAGCTTCTTCCCACTCTTCTTCTTCTTCCTCCTCTTCAGCTCCTCCTTTAGGAGTCGCCTCTTTGGCAGCAGATTTCATCTCCACGTCTCGCGGCGCCGCTTCTTTCTCGTCTACTGCTATCGCTTTCGCTTGATCGGTCGTATCTTTTTGCTGCGCTTGCAAAGCCGCGAGCAACGCCTTCGCGTATTGTTCTTGCACCGCGTCCACGTCTGTCATCTCTCCAGACTTCTGTGCATCCGCGCCGGCTCCTTCAATCTTCCGAATTTTCGTTTCTTTACCTTCCTCGTCGACCTGTAACTCCCTCGTAATCCACTCGGGCATTTCCTTCTTCTCTTGACCGTCGATGCCTTGATTTGACTTCTCGCCGTTCTCCCCGTTCTCTCCGCCGATTTGAATTTCAAACGTCGTCTCTTCCAATCTCTGTTCAAACGCTTGCGTCCCTCGAGCGACGCCGATGGACCCCCAGTACCCTTGGCCACCAGGTTGACCCGTGGCGGCAGCTTCTCTCGCTTCTTTCGTGCGTTTTTTCGCGATCACGTATTCTTGCAACGTCCCAAACGAAGGCGCCGGATATCGTAAACATTTGGCGATTTGTCGTTCGACGCCGGCGATTTGATCGGAAAATTTCTTCAGTTTCAGTTTCAAAGCTTGTTTCGATTCTTTGGCGATGCCATTATTTGTTGCGGACGACGACGCGTTTGCATCGTCTCCATTATTCTCTTCCTCGTTCTCTTCTCCTGCTCTCACGACATCCGTTCCGCACGAGTCGCACACGAACCCACCTCGTTTCGCGTCGAACACCCTCGCCGCGTCCAACGCGCTAAACCGCTTCCCGCACGCCTCTTTATTTTTGCACGCGTACGACTCTTCGAACGTCCCGCCGTCGATCATCCGCTCCAGTTCGCTTTTCACCCCTTTTATACCGAAGCGTAACGTGTCCACGATTCTCGCGTAGTCCAGACAACACCACGACGCCGTGCGCTTCTCCACCGCGGTCGCCGCTTCCTCTTCCGTCACCCCTCGTTCCATCACCAATCTTTGCTCTTTCAACGTTTGTCGCTCTTTCACGTGCGATCTGCGCAACACTTTCAACCGGTGTTCCAAGTGTCTCAGCACGCGTCGCAGTTGTTTCGGGTTCAGTTTCAACGCGTGCGCTAAATCGTCTTCTCGCGTCCACTGGCGTCTCGTCAACGCGTCGACGACGATCTCGACGAGACCATCCGGAACGACATCGACCTTTGACAACGCCGATACATTACGATGATGATGATTCGGCAAAGAAGTCGCTTTTGCTTCCGCTGCTTTCAAAGCTGCCGCTTCCCGTCGCTCCAGCGCGTGCGTCTGCGCGTACACGACGCGAGCCGCGAGACGCGCCAGCTTTTTGTGCTCGGACATTTTGTTATGCGTGTGTTGTGTGCGCGCGCGCGAGCAATGTGGACAGAGTGAAAAGCGTACAAATTTGGGGACGAATTTGGTAAGAGGGTTTAGGGTTTAAGAATATGGTCTTTTAAAATGAATAAATATGTGGCATAATGGTTCGTAATACTACTACCCACACCGTTTTTTTTTCTCGGACGACGACGACGCTCGCGTGTGCCCTTTTCTGTGAGGCGTCTGAGTCTTTCCTCTCTTCTTCTGGGGCAGTCGTAATGTGAGAGTCTCTTTTTCTGTACATCACAATGCAGCGAAGGCGCCAACAAAAGCGAAGAACGCAACGGCGTGACCAAAAATGGCGGCGCCCGAACTCGCCGGAGGCGTCGCGACGGTGTGCGCGGTACCATTCGGGGAGATGTACGATTGGGTCGTCATGTCCGCTTTTGCCGGCGCGTTGAGAGTTTGCACCTCTTCCGCGTAATCGATCATTGTTTGCGCGTAATTCATGTAAGAATCCACTCCGGTGACATCGTTGAACGTCACGTATCCGTCTTTGCCAGCGGCGATGTAGTTGTTCGTACCAACAACGTACGTTGCGGTTGTGTCGATGGCGGCCCAGGATCCTTCGAGACGCGAGTTAATTTCCACGTTCGACACGCGGGAACCCTTTGTCTTGCTCATGTCGATGTCCATGCGCAGTCCCGCGACGTAGGGGTACGCGCCCGTGGACCCGCCATTGTGCGCCATATCGAGGGCGTCTTCCATAAGCGCGATGATCTGTGTACCGGTCATATCCATCGTCACAATGGTGTTACTGAAAGGAAGCATTTTATACGCGTCATCTTTCGTGAAGTCACCTGCAGTAATGTCCGTCCTGCATCCTCCACCGTTCTGAACGCAAATATCGGCGTTCTTCGTGCGATGAAGGAACCCCTTTGCGACGAGCTGGCACGCCGCTCCGCCGTGTTCATACGACGCCGACGTTTCACATACCGTAGAGCGTCCTTGACCGGGAATGCGTTCGAAGCAGATATTTGAGGGCACGTCCGCAATCTTTGTCGTCTTGAATACGTCCACTTGCGTTTTGTACGTCTCGAACGACGCCGCAGTAGCTGCGTCATTAGTAACAGCGTGCCAGTTGCCGAGCGTATTGAGGTGAGAAACCATGGCGTTTTTTTTCGCGTCGTTAAAGGCTTCGGTGTAGTCCTCTCCCGCGGAATCGACGAGATTTTGGAGGAATGAAGTCGAGTCGTATACAAACTGGGGTTTACCAGAGCAGCTCGTGACATCGCCGTTCGCATCGAAGTCTACCCGAAGCTTCCCAAAGGTTTTTGAGTACTCCCAGGACTGAACCACGCATACCTTCTTACCGTTGCCATTCGTTAACTCAGCGGGAAATGCGGCGTGTGGAGTAGCAATCCCCATCAAATCAGAAGCGTCGCCAAGGAGTTCATGTCGGTCACCGCCAACGATGACGTCGACGTTGTTCAGCGTCGCCATCCAGCTTACGTCATTTGCGTAGCCGATATGTGTAAGCAGAATGATCTTATCGACGCCAGAAGCAACGAGCGTGTCAATCTCAGCCTGTGCCGCCGTCTTCTCATCCGAGATGGTCGTACCTGGATCGGGGAAGGAAGATTCCTCCGTTTTTCTCTTGATGGTCACGCCAACGACGCCGACGCTCTCTCCCGAGAGAGTGAAGACGTGCGACTTGACGTACTTGTTTTGTAGAGGAGAGGAGGCCCCGGCGACAACGTTCGCGCTGAGTACTTTGGTTCCACTGGCGCACACTGACGTATCGCTCATATTACCGATGAAATTGGCGAGGTTCTGGTCGCCATCGTCAAACTCGTGATTACCGATGACCATAGCATGGAAGCACGCGTGTTGCATCATTTTCGCGTCAGCTGTGCCTTTGAACCACGAATAGTACGAACCGCCCGTCAAGACATCTCCCGCGTGGAGTTTGATCACGGATTGTCCGGCAGCTTCTTCCGAGGTCTTCAACGCCGACATCCCGGCAACGGTAATCGGAAATCCACCGAGCTTTACGTTCACCGATTCGCCCGTGACAGCTTTCGTGGTGGCGTCAGAGACGGTCAAATCGTAATCATCCGCATCGAGATGGGAGTGATGATCGTTCATAGAGAGAATCGTGAGTTTGAGCGCGCCGGCGTCGGCTTTGAGCACAGCCGCGGTGCTGACCAAAATCGTCGCGAGGGCAGATTTCATCATCATTTTCTGTGATAGAGAAAGCGCGTCAGTCATAGCAGCGTGCGTGACGTTGTGGTTCGTCAGTTTTCATATGGTTGTTGTTCGAAAGGTCTCGTCGTCCAAAATCAAAGGCATCACTCAAAAAGAAGAACAAAAAGGAGAATATTCCCGACACCCCCGACACGCCGAAACCGCATGTATCCAGCACTCTCGTCGACGAGCGTGGTAAAAACAAGAACGATGTCATTCGCGTCGCCGCCTAATACAGTTCTTTTTTACCAACACATCCTCCTCGTCATCGTCGTACTCTCCAGGGTCATTTTCAAAACTCCCACCCTTCACTTTTTGAGAATATTCCCGGCACCTTTGAGAACAACTTCTGAGCACCCTCTTTTATATTCTCCTCTTGTTCTCTGAACGACGATGCACTTCTCGAGACGCGCGTTCGAAGACATATGTCAAAGCGAGACGACGAAACGGTGTATCGCGGTGTTGTGGTCTTCGTCTGGACTACTACGCATTCGAAGGACGTGCGCGCGGCATCATCGCGCCGACACAGTTTCTCATACAATTGGCTCGGGAATCATTCGAGAAGAAGAATAAAAAAAGTTCCTTCGAGATGGAGATATAAAAAGAAGACGCAAAGAAAGCGACGAGAGAAGGCGAGAGAGAAAAGACGAAGAGGAGACGCACCGAGCAGTAGAAGGATCGAGAGGTATATCTTAAATTGGGTGTTGTTCTCTTCCGAAGTGTGGCTCTCGCGTTTCCTCGGGAGCAACGAACTGGTGTCTGTATGGAATAACGCGTTTTTTTATTCTTTTTCTTGTTTTAGTCAAAAAGAGTCCAAAACGAAGAAAAAACAAAAAAGGGAGAGTTTTTTCACAAGATATTTTACATGCGAGGAGGCACCGCAGCCACGAGAAGACCACCCTCTTTTACATTCTACTGATTTAACGAGATTTTTTCTTCATTATTATTCAGACCAGTTCTGTTGTTACAGTCGCTCTAAAAATATGAACAGCCTACACTAGTACCCTACTACACGACACCCCTATTTTTACACTATACCACAGTGTAGGGTCTCATTATTGCACTCATTTTTTTTGACCAAAAAAAAGAAAAAGAAAAAAATTGCATCCCACACAAAACATCTCTGTCGTCTAAACAAACGCGTTGTGTCGTCGTCGTCGTCGTCGTCGTCGCGACGAGAATAATGAGCGGGAAGAAAAGCGTCGAGAAGAAGAGCAACAAACCAAAACGTGCGACCAACAACACACACACTCTCTCTTTTCGTTCGTTTTTTTCCTCTCTTCGCACTGTCTTCTTCGTCTTTTATTTTCCCGTTTTTGTGTGCATTGATTGGATCGAGAATCGAATGCGGGGCAAACTTTAGTAACTGTGTTGTTCTTGACGTGTTCTTCTCTCATCATTCTTTTACACCCCTTTCTCCCTCAAAATACACGGAAAAAAAACAGACACGAAATGTTCGCAACAAGAGATGCACGCGATGCGCCCGACGCTGACGCCGACGTACTCGAGCGCGCTGACGTTTCTCGCGTCGCTTTTTTGCATCGCGTTTGGATTCATCGCGAGAGATTCGGCAAGAGAGATCGTCGAACTGCACGCGCGGTACGACGAGGCGTGTAAAGAAGGATTCTTCGACTCGGAGAATCCTCCACAGACGGAGGAGGAGTATTTACGCTCGACGGGGAACGGAACGACGTGCGTGGTGTCTTTAGGAGAAGCGCCGGAATACATTAAAGCTCCCGCGTACGTCTACTACGGCGTATCGTCGATGTACCAAAACCATAGAAGGTTCGTCCGATCGAGATCGAACGAACAGTTGATGGGGCAGAGGGAAAATGGAGGGGACGTGTGCGATCCGAAACGCACGACAATTGATGGAGAAGATATCAATCCGTGTGGATTAGCCGCGTGGTCTACGTTTAACGATACGTTCGCGGTGAACGTGGACGGTCAACCGAGAGCGGTTTCGACGAAGGATATAAGTTGGAAAGGCGATCGGAAGTTTAAGTTTGCGAATTACGTGGCGAAGAATGTGAACGAGGATCCCGCGACGAGAGGTGGGAAGAAAATTGAGGGTACCGTGCAAGAGGACGAGCATTTCATCGTGTGGATGAGAACGGCATCGACGAAGACGTTTCGAAAATTGTGGGGAGTCATCGAGACGGATATCGACAAAGGACAGGAAATTACTGTGAACGTGACGAATTTGTACAATTCATACGCGTTCGGTGGAGAGAAAAGAGTGTATTTGAGCACGACGACGTGGTTAGGTGGTAAGAATCACGCGTTTGCGATGTATAACATTGTCGTTGGGTTTTTGTTGTTAATCTCGAGCGTCGGTTTAGCGGTTTTGGGCGTAGGTTTTGGGCGAAAGCCAAAGCTCCCCGAGAAAAGGTTGTGATTGAGCAGAGAGAGAAAGAGGTGTGTGTGTGTGTGTGTGTGTATCGTATATGAGTATTGTTATTAAAAGCGCTCCTCTTCTTCTCCCAAAGTTAGTAGTTCTACCTTTTCTGTTCTAATATCGTATTTTTTAAAATTACACGTTGCTTCCTCGACGTTCAACGTCGTCTTCGTCCTCTCTTGATCGGATCGACGAGCGTCAAAGCGGCTGTACCTCCTCGAACACCTCCTCTTGCAGTCGGCAAATTTTCAACGTCAGAATCTTCTCTCGCGACGCCGAAGAAGGACGTAACGTTCTTTTGCTTCAAACTGTCACTCTTGGACGTCGTCGTCGTCGTCGTCGTCGTACCGGTGGTGTTCGTACTTCTCGACTTTAACCCAACTGCCGGTGACGGCGGCACGATGAATCTCGATTCAGGCGCCGGCAAAGCCAACTTTTTCTGCTTTTTCACCGTCGACTCGGGTTCGAAGTCGTCTGAATCGTACAGTTCGTCCACGACGATCGATTGTCCAGTCGCTTTCCTCTTGGGCATCGCTCTCGATGGATTTTCCATCTTCAACTTCGTCTGTTTCATTGTCTTTTGCTTCTTCTTCATTGTGTTATCATTACCAAAGACGTCGGTAACTTTCGCATTCGAAGCGGCCGTTGTCGCTTTTCTCGAGCGATCGTGATGATGATACTCGGGTTTTGATGATCCCCCATTCGCTTTCGCTCTTAAATACGCTCTCGGCAAGTGCGAGCAATCGCCAATTCTCGGCGGCCCGCCAACCTCTAACGGCTTCCCGCTCGCGCGTCTACCAACCACCGTGTATAATGCAGATGGGTACACCGCGGTAATTTGCAAAAGCGCACTTTCGCTCGATCGATCGTCCATCCATTCGAAACCTCTCTTCGCGCATACGCTTTTGCACGCGAGCAAACAGAGGTCGGTGAGGAGGTATAAAGCGTCCGTCTTCCCGTCCGCATCTTCGGCATCCTCGCAAGTTTTCACGCCCCGGATAAGTTTCAACGTCGATGCAACTAACGAGTTCATCTTTTCGGTTCGATCGACGTTATTACTTTGATGACGATCCATAGGTGGCCACAACGCGTGGACGGCGTGCTCGAAAACCCCTTCGGAAAATCGAAGGTCTTTCGCGGTCAAAGCGTCGAATTCACCGTCCTCGTCTTTCGCGCTCGTGATCCCAGCCTCCACCCGAGAGAGCAGATGAATTAAATACACCAATGTGTATTCCGGCGACCGCGTAAAAGCGAACGATTTTTTCGATTTGGTCGTTTCCGAGTCTTTCGAGGACTCCACCGCCTCTCTGTTGAACAGTTCAAATTTGTTCCTTTGCGTTTTCGTGGCGAACACTTCCCAGGCTTTCGAGGCGACGTCTCTCACAGATCTCGAGTATGCGCTGCCAACCAAACACGCGACGATGGCGTGCCATCGAACGCCTAAAGAGGACAATTTTCGTTTTGAGTATTTTGAAATTTTGCTCACAAACGCCAGTTTCGTTCTGTCGTCGTCGTCGTTGTCGCAGAGGAATTTGGCGACGGCGTAGAAAGCGGTGTGGTCAATCGCTTTTTCACTCGCAGAGCCTCCCGATGCAATTTTTGGTATGGCTAAAGCGGCGGTGTGTAAAACTTCGTCGTTCTCCGAAGACGCAAGAATTTGAACAAAGGCGTCCACGGCGCGTTTCTTGAACTGCTTGACTTTCGAGAGAAGACCGGCCCGGTTCGTCGAAGAAGATTTAGTCGAAGAGGACGTTTTCATCATCTCAAACGTGGCGTAGTTTCGCAAACACTTGATCGCTTCGACGCGACAGAAACTGTCGTTCGATTCATTTTCGACTAAAGAAAACAACGCGTTCTCGACCGCGTCGAGGTTTTTGAATACCAACGCGGGCGGCATGGCGGACGCCGCGGCGAGTAAGTTTGGCATCTCGGCGTCTCGACCATCCGTTAAGGCCTCGAGTAAATTAGAGAAGCACGACTCTAACGCGTTCACGCTCGCATCTTTGGTTTTCTTTTGTCCCGAGGAGGAGGATGCTAACTGAACGAGTGATCTTGCGGCCAATTTCGATCGCGTCCATCCGCCCGCGCCTTGCTCCACTGTATTCACCAACAAGTCTCTCAAATGTGAAGTCTCTTTGACCGAGGATAAACTTTGGCCACCGCAAACGGAGAACAAACGCGTAAATTCATTCACCACGTCGTCAACCAAAGGCACGACTTCCGTGTTTTCCGATAACGCTTTCAAGAACAAATCACCACACGTGTTAAAAATTGACGGATAGGCTTCCGCGAGCATCATCGCGTGGTCCATCGCGAACAACGCCACGCGCGTATTGTTCTCGTCATTTTCGTTCTTCTTCGTCGGCTTTTTCCCGTTCTTCAGCGCCATTTTTAATGTACACCTCGCGTGATTGCGGTCGAACGGGCTCGGGTCAATCTTCGCGATCATGGCTTCTAACAGCTCAAACGCGTTGTGCGTCTTGCCCAAGCGTTTCTTGGCATCCTGCGCGGCAAGTTTCGCGTCCTTTTGCGAGGTATTCAAATCCGCGAGCGTGATCAAAGACTTGAAAAAGCGTTCGTCTTTGACTTCTTCGATGCCCCTTTCTAAGAGATCGCGAGTTTTCGCTTCGTTTCGGAAGTTTTTGCAGAAGAATTCGCGCGCTTCCGATAACTGCTTCTTCTCCGGCGAGTCTTTCTTCTTTTGTCCTTTGGCGCGAGCGCGAGCGTCCATGTACTCCGTAAAGTCTCTTCTCGCGATCGCACGTCGAGTTAAAAACATCTTTAAGCAATCTCTGACACGTGGCTCCACGTAGTTGATGATGGTCGTTTCTTTACCATCTTCGCCATCGACGACGTTCTCCCCGCAAGCCAAAGCGCTTCCGCTCGTCATCAACGCTCTCAACCAAAACGTCGTTCGAGCATCCGCGGGGAAGTTTGCCGGGAACAAGTTTGCCAGAGCTGGTTCGACGACGTGCATGGCAATGTCCGGCACGGAAATGCCTTTCAAAATCGTCCCTGGAATCCAATCGAATCGTTCGCTATCTTCTTCGCCTCCAGTTCGTAAAGTTTCCGTTTTCTTCATGCATCGTAAAGCGTAGTTTCTGTAACATTTGACCAAACCGTCAACCGCAGCTTTACGAACGGTTGGTTTCTTATCTCGCAACGCGCGTTCGCCGTTCTCTTTCACGGTTTTCAATTGAACCGCTCTTCGATCGGTTTCGCGCGAGTAAATTTCAAACAAAACCTCCGTCGCTTTCAATCGCACGTGTTCGTCCGGATCTTTGCAACGTTGACGCAAGTACTCAAAAACTTGGACGGCGGCGGCGTTGGTTTCACCCGAAGGTCTGGGGGCCAAGCGAGAGTTGTTGCTTAAAGTCGTCGTCGTCGTCTTCGTTTTATCGGATGAGGATTGTGACGGTGGTGTTTCGGTGGTGGCGTCTACTTCTTCATCTTCATCTTGAGAAGAAGCCTCGGCGTTACCTTCTTTGTTCATCGATGATTGAAGGCCGTTGTTGTGCAAAAATTTCGATGCCCAGTCGCAACAAAATACGCGAACGGATCTATCCTTGTCCGAAAATCGTTCGCAGAACATTTTCAACACGTGTGGGTACTCGTCCGCGATGCACCCGAACGAGTTGCCGTTGTTCGCGATGCGTATCGTACTGCTCCTCGCGCGCAAGACTCTGCCGAGCAATTTGCACGTCTTTAACCTTTGCGCGACTTCTTCCGATCGAACTTCTTCGTGCAGTTCTGGCCACAAGGTACTCAAAACCGCCGCGTCGACTGACGCTAACGTTTCTAAAATATCCGCGTGTCTTTTCGAGAGATTAAACAACGCGTGGTCTTTCGGCACTAAACTTCTGATCGACTTCACGAGAAATTTTTGCGTCGGGACGTGTAAAGAGGTGGAGCAAGAAACAACCAACGCCGAACTCAACGCGTGTGCGGACGGGTTTTCCGACTTTTTCGGCTCTACCAACCTTGAAAGCGTCGATTCTAAAATCTCTGGAAGTAACGGCGAGTGTTCCAACACTTCGTCGTGGAACAAATTTCTATTCGCCGTATTTCCATCCGCCACCGTCGTATCCTCAGCTGCTTCTTCAATCATCGTGTTCAAAACTCTCCCAACGTTCTCCCCGATAATCGGTTCCGTTTTTGCCGTCGTCACGTCGAATAAAGTCTCAAACAATCCGCGCGCTAATTCCACTGACGTCGCTTTATCCTCCAAATCGAGTATCGGCACGCACAAGCCGTACTGCGCGATGTTTCTTAATAACCTCTCGGAGTGTGCGAACAAAACGCGTTTTCTTTCCGCATTTGCCGACGTCGTCGACGACGCCTTATTTCTCGTGCTCTTCTCGTTCTTCTTCTTCTTCTTCTTCTTTCCGTCTTCTTCGTCTCCCCCGTCTTCCTCCTCTCCGCCGCCGCCCGACGAAGACGCGTACTTCAACCATCCCAAAGTCTCGTTAAAGTTCTCATACACCGCCGCTAACGTCTCCTCTTTCTCGTACGGTTGTTCCGGAGCGAAAATCCGAAACACTTCCGAAGTGCACGCGGAAATATGCGCGGTGATCACGTCCGATTGGTGTTTCAACACGTGCGCGTGCGTCGCCGCCGAGGCGAGTTTTGGCATTTGGCCTCCATCTTCCGATTGGTTGATTTCTCGAAGCGTGCGCGTTAACGGCTGTTGTTGGTGGTGGTGGTGTTGAAAAATGGGTGGTACTAAAGTGTCAGTCGATGCTTCTTTGCGCCGTCGTCGTCGTTTACGTCGTCGTCTCAAAATCGAAGAAAAGCGATTAAAGGTGAGAAAGTTTTGGTCGAAGAAAACGATGTGTGATTTTTGAAATGACGCACCTCCAACACGCGCAGCAGTTCCTTCTCCGGCGCTTTTTTCCTGCACAGCTGCAGCAGTTTCCCGCCGAGCTGCTCGGCCTCGGCCGCTTGTTTCGCGCACGCCAT
>MDTE01041556.1_pt1 | contig 11071 bp, 11 predicted proteins | sample 811231 | NCBI WGS metagenome assembly MDTE01 (sample SAMN05326651, study PRJNA326480) | marine metagenome | isolation source: seawater | place: Indian Ocean: Red Sea | collected 2010 | reverse complement strand
CTATGTTTATAATGCAAAAATTCCTAAACGTAATAAAAATTATAAATGGGATGATATTCTTGATGGTGATACTAAATTTAATATATGGACAGAATACATCCCTTTTGATTCTCTTCCTCAAATAATCAATCCTGATGGTGGTTTTATTCAGAATTGTAATAGTAGCCCATATTTAGCAACTGGTATAGAGAATGATATATCAAATCGATTACCTTTATGGGCAGGTATAGAAACTCATCAAACTAATCGTGCCCATAGAGCTTTAGAAACATTTGGTATAGATTCTTCTATTAGTAAACAGGAATTTTTCGATTATAAATATGATGTGATTTATTCAGAGAATTCTAATTTAGCTATAATTAGAGATAGATTTATTAATGATATAAAAAATATTGATATACCAAAACTTGAGCCTGCATTTAAATTGATAGAAAATTGGAATTTATCTGCAGATTTATATAATTCATCTGCAGCGATATGTATGATTGTTTTACCGAATGCATTTAATATTAATGATTTAAATTATGATAGGGATCAAATATTAAAAAATTTGAATGATACAGTTGATTTTTTTATGAATAAATATGGTAGGATCGATGTTCCTTTAGGCGAAGTTCTGAGGTTAGTAAGAGGTCATACAAATCTACCTTTATCTGGAGGTCCAGATTTATTACGTGCTATATATTTTGAGAAAAAAAACGAAATTTATACTGGTATTGGAGGTGATTGCTATTTTCAAGCAGTAGAATGGGGTCCAAAAGGAGAGCTTAATGCTTGGTCAATACATCAATATGGTTCAAATACATATAATAAAGATTCAAAACATTATGATGACCAAGCTATACTTTTTTCAAAACAAAATATGAAACAAATTAGACCTTGAAAAATTTATTTATATCATCAGTATGCCTATTTTCTTTAATAAATTGTAGTAAAGTTGATTTAATAGAAGCTTCATCAGAAGAGATCAATCAATATATTTCAAAATATAGAGGTAATGATGCTGTATTATTAAATGTTTGGGCAACATCATGCGCACCTTGTGTTGAAGAATTTCCTATGATTGTTAAACTAGATAATGAAATTATTGATCTAAAAGTTTTATTTATTAGCACTGACTTTGATGATGAAAAACATAAAGTTAAAAAATTTTTAGATCTTCAAAATGTCAATGGAATTTCATTTATAAAAAATGAAAAAGATGATTTATTTATTAATGGTTTACATCCAAAATGGTCAGGGACATTACCATTTTCAATCTTATACGGGAAAAAAACAGGAAAAATTGTAGATTATTGGGAAGGTAAAGAGCCAGAATTGAAATTTAGAGAATCAATTCAGATTGCACTTTCAAATTAGGAGTACATATGAAATATATCAGTTTAATGCTAATCTTATTTTCATTATTATTTTCAAAAGAACTTGAAATTGGATCACGAATGCCACTTGATGATCATAAGATGCTTGATATCAGTGGTAAATTATTAACTCTATCAGATATTCGTTCTAATAATGGAACTTTAGTTATTTTTTCTTGTAATACATGTCCTTGGGTTATTCGATGGGAAGATAGATATAAAACAATTGCAGACAAATATAGATCAAAAGGTATTGGCATAGTTGCAGTTAACTCAAATGAAGCTCGCTTTAATTCAGATGATAGTATTGAAGAAATGATTTTACATGCAAAAGATAAAGGATACAAATTTCCTTATGTACAAGATCTAGGTTCAAAATTAGCTTACGCATTTGGAGCAACAAAAACACCCCATATTTATTTATTTGATGAGAAAAATATTCTTTTATATCGTGGGGCAATAGATGATAATGCAAAAGATGCGAGTAATGTAGAAAAAACATATTTAGCCGATGCTATTGATGCTATGTTATCAAAAAAACCTATACCAATTGCAACTACTAAAGCACTGGGTTGCTCAATTAAATTTAAATAATATTATTTTTCTATAATGGAACATACTTTTTATTTGATTATAATTGGAGCACTTTTTGGTGAATATTTTTTATCGAGTATAAGTTCGGTTTTAAATATGAAAAATATTACTGAATCAGTTCCAAGTGGTTTTAAAGACTTTTACGATAAAGATAAGTATGCTAAATCTCAAGCTTACTTAAAAGATAATACTCGTTTCGGTTTGTTTACAGGTACATTTAGTCTAGCAATTGTTTTAATAGTAATTCACTTAAAATTATTTGGTGAATTAGATCAATTTGTTCGATCACAAGTAGATAATCAGGTTTTAGTTGGTTTATTGTTTTTCGGGATTATTTTTTTTATCAATGATATTATTAATTTACCATTTTCTATCTATAGGATATTTATTATTGAAGAAAAATATGGCTTTAATAAAACATCTCCAAAAACATACATTTTTGATAAATTTAAAGGATATGGTTTAACTATTATTCTTGGGAGTATGGTTCTGGGCCCAATTTTATATTTTTTTAATATATATGGAAATAATGGTTGGTGGATTGCTTGGTTATTAATTTCATGTTTTATGATTGGTGTTCAACCTCTATTTGTTCATGTAATCGCTCCCATGTTTAATAAATTTGATCCTTTAGAAAAAGGTGAATTAAGATCAGCTATTGAGGAATTGGCTGAGAAGGTAAAATTTCCTATTTCAAGAATCGATGTAATGGATGGTAGTAAGAGATCATCTCATTCTAATGCATATTTTAGTGGATTTGGTAAATCAAGAAGAATTGCTTTATTTGATACTCTATTAAATAAACACTCTACGAAAGAGATTGTATCAGTCGTAGCACATGAAGTAGGGCATTATAAAAAGAAACATATAATTATTGGAACACTTATTGGAATTCTAGAAACGGGTATTATGCTTTTTGTATTTAATTTATTTATGTATAATAGTTCTTTATTTAATGTATTTGGAGTTACGAATATTTCAGTATACTGTGGTTTAATTTTTTTTGGAATGCTATATACTCCAGTTAGTTTAATACTATCTATCTTTACTACTTTATTAAGTCGAAAAAATGAATATGAGGCAGATGCTTATGCCTTAGAAGTTACAGGAGATAAAGATGCTCTTATTAGTATGTTAAAAGGTTTAGCTGCAAATAATCTATCTCATTTAACCCCTCATCCATTTACAGTATTTTTATCTTATAGCCATCCTCCTGTTATAGATAGAATTACTGCAATCAATAATCAAATATAATCTATGGAGAACCCTTCATTTATATTATGGATTCCAATTATTGTAATTTCTTTAATTAGTATAATTAAACTTTTAAATAAAAATACATCAACAGGAAAACCCTGGATACGTATAGAAAAGGACAATGAAAATGAATAATCATTTAGCATTAAGATCTGGTAACCCAGCACTACAATCTTCCACTTTTAGTAAACATTTTTCTGAAGCTACTGATGGAGCTATGACATTAAATGGAACTGTTAATAAAACAGCTATCTCTTTATTATTAGTAATTATCAGTGCTGGATATACTTGGATTACTCCGGCAATGCATTCTTTATTAATACCTGCACTGATTGGAGGAATTGTGGCAGCTTTTGTCACTATTTTTAAGCCTACTGTGGGTCATATTTCAGTTCCAATTTATGCACTTTTAGAAGGGATTGTTTTAGGTGCGATATCAATGGTTTTCGAAGCAATGTATCCGGGAATTGTTGTTCAAGCTGTGTTTTTAACTTTTGGCACCTTGGGTGCCTTATTATTAGCGTATATGTCTGGGCTGATAAAAGCTACGGAAAATTTTAAATTAGGTGTGTTTGCAGCTACAGGCGGTATTGCTTTACTATATTTTATCAATTTTATTATGGGAATTTTTGGTTCTGGAATGGGTATTATTTCTAGTAATTCTGGGATGGGTATTCTTTTTAGTGGCTTTGTTGTGGTGATTGCAGCATTGAATCTCGTTCTTGATTTTGATTTCATAGAAGAAGGTGCAGAAATGGGTGCTCCGAAGTATATGGAGTGGTACGGAGCGTTTGGATTATTGGTAACACTAATTTGGTTGTATCTTGAGATATTAAGACTTTTGGCGAAATTGCAAAGTAGACGATAAAATTAACTTTATGGGAACACCTCTAATTACAAATGATGCTGTTGTTCTAGGTTTTCTTATTTGTATTCTTGCTTTTGTATTTATAACATCTAATAGTGAGAATTTATTTTGGAAAAAATTCTATAAATTTGTTCCGTCTCTTCTTTTATGTTATTTTATTCCATCATTTTTAAATTCTTTAGGAATTATATCTGGAGAGAATTCCAACCTTTATTTTGTAGCATCTAGATATCTACTACCTACTAGCTTGGTGCTTATGACTATCAGCATTAATTTACATGAAATTAAAAAATTGGGTCCTAAAGCAATCATCATGTTTATAACTGGGACTGTAGGTATTATTATCGGTGGTCCGATTGCAATTTTTATTATTTCTTTTTTTGAACCAAATTCTATGATTGGTGTTAATCCAGAAAAAGTCTGGCGAGGACTTACAACAGTTGCGGGAAGCTGGATTGGTGGAGGAGCCAATCAGGCCGCTATGAAAGAAATATTTAGTGTTCAAGATAACCTATTTTCTACTATGGTTGCAGTGGATGTTATGGTTTCACAAATTTGGTTAGCTTTTTTGCTTTTTGGCGCAGGTATTAATAAAAAAATTGATATTATATTACGCGCAGATGCATCAGTAATTACAGAATTAAGACAAAAAATGGAAGTATATCAATCCCAAATTTTGAAAATCCCAAACCTGACAGATATTATGAAAGTAATGGCCATAGGTTTTGGAGTTACTGCATTGGCTCATTTAGGTGCAGATATTATTGCACCCTGGATTAGTAATAATGTGCCAGGATTAGCAAAATTTAGTCTTACATCAAAGTTTTTTTGGCTAATTGTTTTATCAACTACATTTTCATTATGCTTGTCTTTTACAAAAGTAAGAGAAATAGAAGGAGTCGGAGCATCTAGATATGGTAGTCTTTTTCTTTATATTTTGGTGGCAACTATAGGTATGAAAATGGACATCCTGTCTATTTTTGAAAATCCTGGTTTATTTGTTGTAGGATTAATTTGGATTTCCTTTCATGCAGTATTGTTAATTTTTATGGCAAAAATGATTAAGGCACCATTCTTCTTTTTGGCTGTAGGCAGTCAAGCTAATATAGGAGGAGCTGCTTCAGCTCCTATTGTGGCTTCTGCTTTTCACCCATCTTTAGCACCAGTAGGTGTTTTATTAGCTGTGTTTGGATATGCTGTTGGTACATATGGTGCGTGGGTTTGTGGGGTGATGATGCAAATAGTAACTCAATAGTAAGCCTTATAATTTTTTTGTTTGTAAGATAATAGTTAGATTCATTTAACAAATTTTAAAATTTAAACTAAACATTAATCATTATTTATGAATTATAGAAGACTTGGTAAAACAGGTTTGAAAGTGAGTGAATTCTCTTATGGGTCATGGGTCACATTTTCTTTCCAATTTGGTGTTGATACTGCAATAGAATTAATGAAATTTGCATATGATCATGGTGTAAATTTTTTTGATAATGCAGAAGCTTATGCTGGAGGAGAATCAGAAATAATTATGGGTAAAGCCATTAAGAAATTGGGTTGGAATCGTGATTCATTTATCATTTCTAGTAAAGTTTTCTGGGGCGGTGAAAAGCCTACTCAACGTGGACTGAATCATAAACATATTATTGATTGTTGTAATACAGCATTAAAAAGAATGCAGGTTGATTATTTGGATCTTTATTTCTGTCATAGACCTGATCCAGAAACACCAATAGAAGAGACGGTAAGAGCAATGCATACTTTAATTATGCAAGGTAAGATTTGTTATTGGGGAACTTCTGAGTGGTCTGCTACAGATATTAAACAAGCTTTTAAGGTATCAAGAGAATTAGGGTTAACACCACCGTCTATGGAACAGCCAGAATACAATATGTTTTCTCGAGATAAAGTTGAAGATGAATATCTTAATTTATTTGACAATGAAAAATTAGGTACAACTATTTGGAGTCCACTTGCATCAGGACTTTTAACAGGGAAATATATTGATGGTATGCCAGAAGTTGGAAGAACTACTCTCGAAAATTATAAATTTATCAAAGATATGTTTGAATCTGATGAATATATAGAGCGTCATGAAAAAGTTAAAAAATTATTCCAACTAGGAATTGATCTCAATATTCCATTGGTAAATATTGCATTATGTTGGTGCCTTAAAAATAAAAATGTCAGTACAGTTATACTAGGTGCATCAAAATTAGATCAACTAAAACAAAATCTTAATAGTGTTGATTACATGAAAGATGTTGATGATGCAGTTATGTATCAGGTTGAATCTATTCTTATGAATAAACCAAAATAATTATTAATGAAATACTATCCATAAATTTACACTAATCTTTTTAATTTATAATAAATCTAGACTAATGTTATTAGAAGCTAGGAAGTATACATGGATGATCAAAAAACAAAAAAACCGTTTTGGAGATATTGGCTTCAATTTTCTAATTATTTACTAGAAGAATTTTTAGGGGGGCCCAAAATTTTAAAGCTAGCCTGGTTGGTTAATTTTCAAAAAGCTGGGACGTTTTTTTATGTACTTCTTTTAATGAATATTTATAATAATTATTCTTTAGAAGCATATATTTATTTAGCATTACATGGTATGTACGGATTTTGTTGGTTAATAAAACATTTTGTATTTCCAGATAAACAGTGGGAAAAGAAAATTACTATTGGTGGTGCATTCATAGTATTTTTATTAGTTTTAGGTCCTTATTGGGTTTTTCCATTTTTATTAATATCAGATATACTTGGTATTGAAAAGAGATTAATCAGTCTGCTTATTTTATCTTTAGCAATTTCTATTCATACATTAGGCCTAGTAATTATGATTATTGCTGATTGTCAGAAATACTTTACACTTAAGTATCATAAAGGTCTCATTCGTGATGGAATATTTAAATATATTCGGCATCCAAATTATTTAGGTGAAATGATGCTCTATGGATCATATGCATTAATAGTTCAGCATTGGATTCCATGGGCTATTTTATTTTGGATATGGATAGGTGTATTTTGGGTAAATATCTTAAATAAGGAAGCTTCTTTATCTCGTTATCCTCAGTGGAAAGATTATAAAAATAAAACAGGGATGTTATTTCCAAAGTTATATTAATTCTATGAAAGAAATTATTTAAGATTATTTAGAATAATTTGTAAATGGGAGCATCTTTTTAAATCTACTCTTGAGAATTTATGGTTATTATCGAAAAATCAGAAATTAAAGCAATAACTAAAAAATTAGATTTAATTCCAATTATCAAAGAAGGATTTATTGCATATTCTGAAGGCAAATCTGTTATCCCTCCCATTGGAGAACTTTCTTTTAATAATCCACCGGGTGATATTCATATTAAATATGGTTATGTTAAAGGAGATAAGTATTTTGTTATTAAAATTGCTTCAGGTTTTTATGATAATGAAAGATTAGGAATTGCGAATGGATCTGGATTAATGTTTCTTGCAAGTCAAAGTACTGGCCAAAATGTAGCACTTCTTTTAGATGATGCATACCTCACGGATGTGAGGACTGCTATAGCTGGTGCAATTTGTGCACAAAAATTATCAAATAGCATTGAATCTATTGGTGTAATAGGTACCGGAACACAAGCAAGAATGCAATTACATTATTTAAAATTAATAACAAAATGTCGAAATGTAGTGGTATGGGGTAGGTCTTTTGATAAATTAAAAATATATAAAGAATATTTAGAACAAGATGGATTCAATATTATTTTAGCAGATTCGCCAGAAGATGTAGCTCGTAGATGTAATTTAATTATAACTACAACTGCAAGTACTGAACCTTTATTATTTTATAAATATTTACAAAAAGGTACACATATTACTGCAGTTGGTTCAGATACTGCTATAAAACAAGAATTAGACCGAGATATAATAATAAATGCAAATATATTGATTGCAGATAGTATTGTACAGTGCAAGGAAAGAGGTGAATTGTCTCATGGATTAAAAAATGGTTTAATAAATGAAAATAATATTATTGAATTGGGAGATGTTTTATCAGGTAAAAAAATAGGACGAAAATTAAAAGGTGATATATCAGTATCTGATCTTACCGGAGTTGCTGTGCAAGATATTCAGATTGCATCAGCGGTTTATGAATCATATTTGGAGATTAAAGAATGAAATTCGAATTATTTGAATTAGAAAGAAATCAATCATTATTTGAAAACGAAGTAAAGTATAATTTATCAGAAAGTGGAGTGCATCCATTAAAACTAAGTGAAATTTTAAATAAAGAAGAGCAAAAAGAATTGCTTAATAAAAATTTGTATTATGGTTATACTAATGGGACACCTAAATTACGTCAAAAAGTTGCATCGATATATAATAAGAAATTTTCAATAGATAATGTTTTAATAACATCAGGTTCGGCAGAAGCTAATTTTTTATCAGTTATGAGTCTATTAGAGCCTCAAGATGAAATAATTTATATGATTCCAAATTATCTTCAGATTTATCATTTAGCTCGTAGTTTTAATATTAACGTTAAAACTTTACCATTACGACAGGAAATTGGATGGCAATGGGACTTGGATGAACTTAAATCCATGATCAGTAAGAATACAAAAATGATTGTGGTATGTAATCCAAATAATCCGACAGGTGCATTGATGACTAATGAAATAATGAATGGATTAATTGAGATTGTTAAGGAATTAGATTGTTGGTTATTATCGGATGAGGTATATCGTGGAGCTGAATTAAATGGTGAAGAATGTATATCATTTGCAGGGGCTACAGAAAAAACTATAGTTAATGCAGGGCTTTCTAAAGCATATAGTTTACCAGGACTTAGATTAGGTTGGAGTATCGGTTCTGAAGAATACATAAAACATGCATGGTCTTTTCATGATTATACAGTTATCAATGTTGCATACTTAAGTGATTGGGTCGCTTCTCGTATATTAGAACAAGATAGAAGAAAAAAAATATTAGATAGGACTAAAGCACATTTAAACTTCAATCTAAATATGCTTTGTGATTGGGCAAATAATGAGAAATCGTTATCAATAAATCGACCTTCAGCAGGAGCTATTACATTTGCAAAATTAAATTTAGATATAAAGTCTGAAGAATTTATTTTTTCATTACGTGATGATTATAGTGTCTTATTAACTGCGGGTAAATGGCATGGTATGGATGGATATGTTCGATTTGGCTATGGTACACCAACAGAGTATGTAATGAATGGATTGAAAAGAGTATCAAAATATTTGAAATCATTTAACTAATAATTTCATCAAGTTACTTATCGAATTATTATTTTCATTTCAGTAATTTCATATATCAAATCATTTGTTAAAATTTAATTTTATATGTCTTTAATTAATCCTTATATATTTCGAGAATATGATATTCGAGGTAAAGTTTTAGAAGATTTTCCAGAACATATAGTTGTTAAACTTGGAAAAGCTTTTGGAACTTTTGTAAAAAGAGCAGGAGGGCAAGAAATATCACTAAGTGGAGATATTCGTTTAACCACTCCAGACTTAATTAATTATTTTAAATCAGGTGTCCTTTCTACAGGTATCGATGTAATTAATTTAGGTATTATTCCTACACCTGTAAATTATTTCTCAATGTATCATTTAGGTGTTTCAGGGGCTGTACAAATAACAGGAAGTCACAATCCGCCTGAATTTAATGGATTTAAATTTTCGTTTAATAAAAATGCCTTTTTTGGTGATGATATTCAATTACTTTATGAAATGATTGAGAAAATGGATTTTGAAGAAGGTCAAGGAACAGAAGCAAGATATAAAATTCTTCCATATTATAAAAATATGATTAAGGAAAAAATAAAAATTGAAAGGACTATAAAAGTTGTTATGGATTGTGGAAATGCTGCAGGAGCCATTAATGGTCCAGATATTTTTAAGGATTTAAATATTGAATTAACTGAATTATTCTGTGAACCCGATGGTACTTTTCCAAATCATCACCCTGATCCAACTGTAGAAAAAAATCTTAAAGATTTGATAACAAAGATGAAGACTGGTGAATATGATGTGGGTTTTGCATTTGATGGTGATGCTGATCGCGTTGGAGTTGTTGATGAAACCGGAGATATTATATGGGCAGATCAACTTATGGCTATATTTTTACCAGAAATTATTGATAATAATGATGATATTTTGTTTGATGTAAAATGTTCACAAGCTCTTGAAGATATGATTATTAAATATGGTGGTAATCCTATTATGTGGAAAACAGGGCACTCTCTAATTAAAAAAAGGATGAATGAAATAAATTGTAAACTTGGTGGAGAAATGAGTGGTCATATCTTTTTTGCCGATGATTATTATGGATATGACGATGCGTTATATGTTGCTGCTAGATTAGTTCAGTATTTATCAAGAACAAATAAAAAACTTTCGGAATTAAAAGAAGAAATCCCAAAATATTATTCAACACCTGAAATTAGAATGGAGGCAAAAAATGATGAGGAAAAATTTCGAATTGCCGAAAAAGCAATTAAATATTTTAGTGAGAATTATGATTGTATTACAGTTGATGGAGTACGTATAAAATTTGGCGATGGCTGGGGATTAGTTCGCTCATCAAATACTCAGCCGGTAATTGTTTGTAGATTTGAGGCTAATTCATTGGAACGTAAAAATCAAATTATGGATTTAGTATTAGAAAAATTAAATGAATTTGGTCATTTAGAATTATCGAATCATTAATGAAAAGTTTTGATGAATTAATCACTTTTATTCGTAAGGAAGTTAATCGCGAATTAAAACAAATTTCTTTGCCAAAAAGTCCAACCTATTTATATGATCCAATTCGATATACAATTAATGGAAATGGGAAACGATTTAGGCCTATTTTAGTACATTTGGCAGGAAGAGCAAATAATGTAGACCCTGAATCAATAATGAAAATAGCCTTATCTGTAGAATTATTACATAATTTTACTTTAATTCATGATGATATAATGGATAAT
>MDTE01093539.1_pt1 | contig 11072 bp, 11 predicted proteins | sample 811231 | NCBI WGS metagenome assembly MDTE01 (sample SAMN05326651, study PRJNA326480) | marine metagenome | isolation source: seawater | place: Indian Ocean: Red Sea | collected 2010 | reverse complement strand
TAATTCTGAAGAAAATAATTTTAATTTTGATGATGTTGTTAATGGTATTTGTAATAAATTAATAAGAAGACATCCTCATGTTTTTGGACTTGAAAAAATTGATAATGTAAATGATGTACTAAAAAAATGGGAAGAAATTAAGAAGGAAGAAAAAAATATTTTAGGACAGGAAATACTTCCATTTGAAAATATTTCCATAAATTTACCCTCATTATTTTATTCATTTAAAGTTCAGAAAGAAGCATCAAAAATAGGTTTTGATTGGAGTTGTAGTTCTGAAATTATAAATAAATTAAACGAAGAAATAAATGAGTTACAAGAAGCTATAAATTCTGATGAATTAGACAGAATTAAAGACGAAATTGGTGATGTTATATTTACAATTGTTAATTTATCTAGATCTTTTAATTTAAATCCTGAAGAAATTTTAATTGAAAATACTGAAAAATTTAAAAAAAGATATATAAAGATGGTAGATTTAATTAACGATTATGAAGAAGATATCTCTAAATTTAATAGTAAGGACTTTGATGTTTTTTGGAAAAAATCAAAGAAATATTTGGAAAATAATAATTAGTTTCTATGCATTAATATAGTTGCATACATATATGTCTTTGATAAATTTTATTGAGTTAAGAATGTAGTTGAGGAAAGTGAGTATTCAAAATGTTGAGAATTACAAGATTGACAGATTATGGATTTGTTCTATTAGGTCATATTGCAGGTTGTGATCAAGACGAACTTCATAATAGTAAAGATTTATCTAGTATTCTTTGCATTCCATTACCCACTGTAAGTAAAGTTTTAAAATCATTAGTACAAGCAGGTCTTCTAGACTCACATCAAGGAAGTCAGGGCGGTTATAAATTAAGTAAATCACCAGATGATATATCAGCAGCAGATATAATTGAAATATTAGAAGGCCCAGTTAGCCTTACAGCATGTTGTGTTGAAAATGGTTGTGATTTAAATTGTTCCGTAAGTAAAAGCTGGCAAGAAGTGAATACAATTATAGTAAACAAGCTAAAATCAGTATCTTTAACTGATATGTTAAAAAGTAAATAATTGGATTAAGTTTATGAAAATAGAAGACGAAAAATCGTTTGATGATTTAACAGACAAAGATTACAAGTACGGATTTGTTACTGAAATCGAATCTGAATCATTGCCACCAGGTTTAAGTGAAGAAATTGTTGTTGAAATTTCTAAAAGAAAAAATGAACCATCTTGGCTAACGGAATGGAGACTAAAAGCATATAATGAGTGGAAAAAAATGGAAACTCCTCAATGGGCAAAAGTTAATTTTCCAGAAATTGATTATCAATCATTAATATATTATTCTGCTCCAAAGCAAAAAATCGATGCACCTAAAAGTTTAGATGAAGTCGACCCAGAGTTGCTAGAAACATATGAAAAACTTGGTATTCCTCTAAAAGAACAAGAGATGTTAGCGGGTGTTGTAGCTGTAGATGCTGTATTTGATTCTGTTTCTGTAGCAACAACATTTAAAGGAAAATTGGAAGAAATGGGAATAATTTTTTGTTCCTTTTCAGAAGCAGTCAAAGATCATCCAGAACTAGTTAAAAAATATCTTGGAACGGTTATACCGATAAAAGATAATTATTATGCTGCGCTTAATTCTGCTGTATTTTCAGACGGCTCTTTTTGTTATATTCCTAAAGGAGTTAAGTGTCCAATGGAGTTATCTACTTATTTTAGAATTAATGCGGCTAATACAGGACAATTTGAAAGAACTTTAGTGATTGCTGATGAAAAATCGTATGTTAGTTATCTGGAGGGATGTACGGCTCCTCAACGTGACGAAAATCAATTACATGCTGCTTGTGTAGAATTAGTTGCTTTAGAGGATGCTCAAATTAAGTATTCAACAGTACAAAATTGGTATCCAGGGGATAAAAATGGTAAAGGTGGAATATATAATTTTGTAACAAAAAGAGGTCATTGTAGAGGCGATCGTTCTAAAATTTCATGGACTCAAGTTGAAACAGGTTCAGCTATTACATGGAAATATCCAAGTTGTATTCTTAAAGGAGATGATTCCATCGGTGAATTCTATTCTGTTGCGGTAACAAATAATATGCAGCAAGCTGATACTGGAACTAAGATGATTCATTTAGGAAACAATACTAAAAGTACAATTATTAGTAAGGGAATATCTGCTGGAAAGGCGCATAATAGTTACAGAGGACTCGTTCGAATTTCGCCAAAAGCTGAAAATGCAAGAAATTTTTCTCAATGTGATTCAATGTTAATTGGTGATAAATGTGGTGCTCATACATTTCCATATATAGACGTGAGTAATCCTAGTGCACAAGTTGAGCATGAAGCCACAACAACAAAAATTGGTGAAGATCAAATTTTTTATTGTAACCAAAGAGGTTTGGATACAGAAGAGGCAATAAGTTTAATTGTTAATGGGTTTTGTAAAGAAGTTTTTAGAGAATTACCAATGGAATTTGCTGTTGAAGCTCAGAAATTATTAGGCATTAGTCTTGAAGGCTCCGTTGGATAATTAAAATATAGAGGAGAAAATAATGTCGCTGTTAAATATTAATGATTTACACGCTTCAGTTGAAGAAAACGAAATTCTAAAAGGAATAAATCTAACAATTAATCCCGGAGAAGTTCATGCTATAATGGGTCCAAATGGATCTGGAAAAAGTACATTATCTAATGTTCTTGCCGGAAATGATTCATACGAAGTATCTAAAGGTGAAATAGTTTATAATAATAAAGATTTAACAGAATTAGATGCTCATGAAAGAGCTCGTGAAGGTATGTTTCTTGCTTTTCAATATCCAGTTGAAATAACTGGCATAAGTAACATGTATTTTCTAAAAGCTGCTGTTAATGCTATTAGAGTTCATCAAGGAAAAAATGAGCTTGATGCTATGGAATTTATTGAGTTAATTGATCAAAAAAAACAGTTAGTAAAAATCAAAGATGACTTACTTGAGAGAGCAGTTAACTCGGGTTTTTCTGGTGGCGAAAAGAAAAGAAATGAAATTTTTCAAATGGCTATGTTAGAGCCAAAAATGGCTATATTAGATGAGACGGATTCAGGTTTAGACATTGATGCTTTAAAAATTGTTGCAGATGGGGTAAATGCATTAAGATCATCCGATAGAGGATTTCTTGTAATTACTCATTACCAAAGACTCTTGGATTATATTGTTCCAGATTTTGTTCATGTTCTTGTTGATGGAAAAATTGTTAAATCTGGAGGAAAAGAATTAGCTTTGGAATTAGAAGAAAATGGCTATGTAGCTTTTGAAAAAATGGTTTAACATGAATATACAAGAACAAGCATTAAAAGAATTTAATTCTGTTGGATACCCAACAGTTAAAAGTGAATCATGGAGATTTACTGATATTTCAAGATTAAAGAATTATTCCTTTGATGGTTTATGGAAAGAATCAAATATTTCTTATGAACCTTTTGATAATATTTACATGATTTTTGAAAATGGTAAATTATCACTTGAAAAGTCTAACCTAGATTCATTACCAGATGGTCTAACGCTAAAATCAATTAATGATTTTAAAGAATTAAAGCTTGATTCGTTAAAAAGTGAAAAAAACGGCATTATAAATTTAAACACAGCAAATTTTAATGACGGATATTATCTAAAAGTTGAAGATGATATTTCAATTAATTGTCCTATTCATATTATTTATCTTACTGATTCAGATAACTTTTCAAATTGTTTACGAAATTTTGTTGAAGTTGGTAATAATTCAAGAGTAACTATAATAGAAGAATATTTAGGTAATGATGATATTATCTATCTTACTAATTCAATTACTGAAGTATATGGTGGAGATAACAGCAATATTGATCATTATAAATACCAACATGAAAGCAATCAATCATTCCATTTTCAAACTATTGAAGTAACTATTGGATCGAATTCAATTTTTTATAATCATTCGATTTCTTTAGGTTGTGAGCTTGGAAGGAATGATATTAGAGGTATCCTTCAAGGAGATAACAGCGAAATTATTTGTAATGGTCTTTATTTACTTAAAGATAGCCAATTATTTGATACACATCTTTTTATGGATCATGCAGTTCCAAATTGTAAGAGTCATGAGCTTTACAAAGGAATTCTTGCTGACAGGTCTAAAGGTGTATTTTGCGGAAGAATTTTGGTTCAACCAGATGCACAGCAAACTGATGCAATACAATCAAATGCTAATTTATTGTTAAGTAGAGCTGCAAAAGTCAATACTATGCCTCAATTAGAAATTTATGCAGATGATGTAAAATGCACTCATGGTGCTACTATTGGAGAGATTGATGAAAAGGCTTTATTTTACATGAAAAGTCGAGGCTTAGATGAATTAACAGCTAATTCTTTATTAACCTTTGCCTTTGCTAACGAAGTTGTTGATGAAATTAGTTTTAAGCCAATGAAGATAAAAATTGAACGCGCAATCGAAAGCTGGCTAAAAAAGGTTTTATAAGTGAATAATGATAAAAATCTCAATCTAGATGAAATTAGAAATAATTTTCCAATTTTTAAAAGGCAGGTAAATGGTAAATCATTATGTTATTTAGACAGCGGAGCTTCATCACAACAACCTAATTGTGTTATAGATTCTGTATGTAATCTTCACAAAAACCAATATTCCAATATTCATCGAGGGGTTCATGTACTGAGCATGGAATCGACCACTCTCTATGAAGAATCACGAGAAAAAGTTAAAAATTTTATTAATGCAGATTCTTCTAAAGAAATTATATTTACTCGTGGAGCAACTGAATCAATAAACCTTGTTGCCCAGTCTCAAGTAAGAGTTAATCTAAAAGAGGGTGATGAGGTATTGATTTCACACATGGAACACCACTCTAATATTGTACCATGGCAACTTGTGTGCAATGAAGCTAAAGCATCTTTAAAGGTAATTCCAATAAATGATAAAGGTGAGCTTGATTTAGACCATTTTAATTCACTAATAAACGAAAAAACAAAAATGGTTTCATTAACTCATATTTCTAATGCATTAGGAACTGTCAACCCTATTAAGAAAATTATTGAAATTTCTCATAAGAATGGTTCCTTAGTTCTTATCGATGGTGCACAAGGAGCACCTCATTCAATTGTTGACGTTCAAGATCTTGACGTAGATTTTTATGTATTTTCTGGTCATAAATTATATGGACCAACAGGAATTGGAATTCTTTATGGAAAAAAACATTTATTAGAAAAAATGCCTCCTTACCAAGGTGGGGGGGATATGATTCTATCAGTTCGTTTTGAAGAGACGCAATACAATGATTTACCGTATAAGTTTGAGGCAGGAACTCCAAATATTTCAGGGGCAGTTGGATTAGGCAAAGCAATAGATTTTATAAATGAAGTTGGATTGGCTAAAATTATTGAACATGAAGACAATCTTCTTGATTATGCTATCAAGGAATTACAAGAGATTAAGGAGGTTAAAATTATAGGTAATGCTGATAAAAAAGCGGCTCTTGTTTCTTTTATTATAGATGGAATTCATCCTCATGACATAGGTCAATTTTTTGATCAAGACGGGATAGCAATAAGAGCAGGACATCATTGTGCACAACCAGTTATGGAACGATATGGAATAACTGCAACAGCAAGGGCTTCATTTGGAATGTATAATATTTTTTCAGATGTAGATCGGTTAATTAATTCAATTAAAAATGTGATTAGGATATTTAAATAAATGAGTGATTTAAGAGAACTTTATCAGCAAGTGATTTTAGACCATAATAAAAGTCCAAGGAATTATGGAAAAATTGAAAATCCAGATGCTTTTGCTCATGGAAATAATCCATTATGTGGTGATACCATAGATATATATCTTAAAATTGATAATAATATTATAACAGATGTAAAGTTTGAGGGGGCGGGATGCGCAATCTGTACATCTTCGGCATCTATGATGACAGAAGCATTAATAGGAAAGTCTGAAAAAGATGCTGAATCTTTATTTGATTTATTTCATAAAGTTTTGACAGAAGACGAAATTACAGAATTAAGTAAATTAGGAAAATTGGCTGTATTAGCAGGAGTAAAGGATTACCCAGTCAGAGTAAAATGTGCAACTTTAGCATGGCATACTTTCCATGCAGCATTGAAAAAAAATAATCTAGAAGTATCCACAGAATAGGAGAGAATATGTTTGGTGGGAACAAAAAAGAAAAACAACCCCTTCAAGATTCAAATGAAGAGCTTTTTTTATCAGTTGTTAAAAATTTAAGAATGGTATTCGATCCAGAAATTCCAGTTAATATATATGATTTAGGCTTAATTTATAACCTTGAAATTGATGCTGAAAATACTGTTTATGTAACCATGACATTAACGGCCCCAAACTGTCCTGAAGCAGAAACTATTCCAGGTAGAATTCAACAAGCCGTTCAAGATGCAGATGGTGTTGAAGATGTTGATATTAATTTAGTTTTTGATCCACCATGGACTCGAGAGAGAATGTCTACAGCAGCTCTTTTAGCGCTTGGATTAATTTAATTTGTATGCTTAGTGAAAATATAATTTTAAAAGAGTTAAGTAAGATAATAGATCCTGATTTTAATAGAGATATTGTATCATTAGGATTTATCAAAAATTTATCAATTGACGGTGGTAATGTATCATTTTCAATTGAGTTAACAACACCTGCATGTCCTTATAAACCGATTTTTAAAAAACAGGCAACTGATTTAATTTTAAATATTGAAGACGTTTATAATGTGACCATTAATATGACCGCTCGGAGCTCTCAACGTATTCTTAAAAATGAAGATAGTGGTCTTAAAAATGTAAAATATATTTTAGCTATTAGTTCATGTAAAGGGGGTGTAGGAAAATCAACGATATCTGCGATTATTGCAAAAACATTATCTGCAAGAGGTTTTAATGTTGGGTTATTAGATGCAGATATTTATGGGCCATCAATTCCTACTATCTTTAACATCCATAAACCTGGAATAAGAACAAGTGAAAATAATAAATTTTATCCAAAAATTGTTGATGGTTTAAAATTAATGTCATTTGGATTTTTGATGGGCGATGGACCGGCTGTCATAAGAGGACCTATGGTTGCTCAATATTCTCAACAACTTTTACATAATGTATTATGGGGTGATTTAGATTATTTAATTATAGATATGCCACCAGGAACAGGTGATATACAATTAACTATTTCTCAATCTGTTCAAATTGATTCATCAGTTATTGTTACCACACCTCATCAATTATCTCTAACAGATGTTAGAAAGGGGATAATGATGTTTGATAAAGTTAATATTCCTGTCCTAGGAATCATAGAAAATATGTCATATTTTAAATGCGATATTGGAAAAAAATACTATATTTTTGGAGAAGCTGGTGCAAAATCACTAAATGAAAGATTTGGTCTTAAAACGTTAATTGAATTACCAATTATCAAGGAGTTAAATTCATCATATGATTCAATTATGGAAAGTGAATATTCATCTAATACTGTGGATGAAGTAATTCGTGCAATTGGAAAAAAAGTTGTTGAAAAACCCGAAATGCCAGAAATTAATTTTGATCAAGATAATATTTCGTTAAAATGGAAAAATAAAATATTTACGGTCTCTAATTTTGAATTAAGACGTTCTTGTGCCTGTGCATTGTGTATTGACGAAATGACACGAAAACCTTTATTAGACCCTGAAAGTATACCAAAAGATATTCATGCAAAAAAAATTAATACAATTGGAAATTATGCATTATTGATTGACTGGTCTGATGGGCATAATACAGGATTTTTTACATTTAAATCCATTAAAGATTTAAGTATGAAAAATACAAAAGCTTATTCTTGTGAAATATAATGAATCTTTTAAATCAAATTCAGATATTTTTTTCTAAATGGTCAATACCTTATTTATTCAATTTTATTTTATTAATTCATTTGATCGGTTTTTTATCATTTAAAATGGGTTTAGTGGATATTAATAGAGTTATTTTAACAAAAGAAGGAATATTAAATCTTGAATTTTGGAGATTAATATCTTTTTTGATGATTCCGTCAGATACAAGTTTTATCTACTTATTTATGTTTTACGTTTTTTATATGATTGGAAACTCTCTACAAGAGCATTATGGAGAAGAAAAATTTAATGGTTTTATTCTATTAACTTATATTCTAACTGTATTGAGTAGTTTGATAAGTCCTTTTCCAACGCCTAATTGGTATATTTTCGCAACAATTTTTTTGGCATTTAGTACTTTATTTTCACATGTACAATTTTATTTATTTTTTGTTATTCCTGTTAAAGTAAAATGGCTTGGATGGATTAAATTTTCATATATGACATTGATGTTATTTTCATTTCATAGGTGGGCTGTTATTGCATCTTTCTTAGTTTATATAATTTATTTTGGTAATTTTATTTTTGATAAAGTAAATCAAATTAAAAGGAAAAATAATTTTGATAATAGATTAAAATAATTTAATTTATAGTTAATAAAAAGGGTGCCTTATGGCCATTAATCAAGCAGTATTATTTTCAAAACCATTATATCATTTAGATATAAGTTTAACTTATGAAGAGTTAAATTTCGAAATTCAAAAATTTCTTCAAGATCACGATATTTATATTCGTTCTTATAAGAAAATTGATGGAAAAAATTTAGAATCTCGCAAAATTCTTAATAAGCATTACGGAATTTATGATTATGCTTCAAGTATTGATTCAATTAAGGATTTAATTATTTCAAATAAAGCAAAATCAATTTTTGAAAATAAATATAAAATTGAATGGGAAAAAGCTATTGAGTTAAAAAAAATTGATACAATAAAAAATTTTAAAAGACGTTTTAACTTATCTAGTGAAAATATTGCTGAATTATGGAATGATAAAAACAATAATCAAGTAATTAAAATACAAGCTGGTCTTGTAATATCATATATACATAATTTAGATATTTTTTTAATGAATGGGTTTTTTCCATTAATGATAGATTTATTTTATAACCAAAATTTTATAATGAATTATTATGTTATAGAGTTTGATTCTGATAAATTAAAGTGGAGTGAATTTAGAAAAAATATTCTTGGCATAACCAACTGTAGTAAATCATCTAAAGATAGTTTTAGAGGATTAATGTATAATAAATATAAAATTAATGATCCAGTAACGAATAATTTTGTTCACGGAAGCGCTGGTCCTTTCGAAGGCATGATTGAAAGAATTATTCATGAAGAAAATTTTTCGTTTTCTACAAATCCAATTGGAGTCTATTTGTTATCAAGAAATATGGCTCAAGAACAATTTAATAAATGGTTTCAAAAACAATCCATCGAAAAAAAATCTTTTATTTTTGATGAAACTGAAGAAAAAAATTCAAATCAAATCATTGATTTTTTAAATGAAACACTATTTGTTTAACATTCAATATTATTAAATAAGAATGATTCTAATTCACAAATCGATATTCGAATTTGATTCATTGAATCTCGTTCTCTAACGGTAACGCAATCATCTTCTTCAATTGTTTCAAAATCAATTGTTATACAGAAGGGTGTCCCGATTTCATCTTGTCGTCTATATCGTCTACCGATAGCTCCATTTTGGTCATAAAAACATTTCCATCTCATAGATAGATGTTTAAAAATTTCTTTGGCTTTATTAACAATTTCTTCTTTGTTTTTAACTAATGGTAAAATCGCTGCCTTGTATGGAGCAATACATGAAGCAAAAGATAAAACAACTCTCGACTCATAGCCCTCAGGAGGACGTTTTGCATCTTTATCCGCGATTAAAACATCGCCTCCATTTTTAGGAATCCATTCTTCTTTGTAGGCTTCACATAATAGGGCTAATGCTATGCGATCAACTCCCGCAGATGGTTCAATAACATGAGGAATATATTTTTCATTTGTTTGTTCATCCAAATAATCAAGTTTTTTTCCACTTTCATTTTGATGTTGTTTCAAGTCATAGTTTCCTCGAGCTGCTATTCCTTCAAGCTCTTGTATTCCAAAGGGAAATTCATACATTATATCAGTACATGCACTTGCATAATGAGCAAGAGCATCTTCTTTATGTTGATCCAAATGTAAATTTTCACTATGAATACCAATTTTTTCATACCAATTTAGTCTTTCGGAAACCCAATATTCATGCATTTCATTATCAGTATTGGGTTTTATAAAGTATTCTAATTCCATTTGTTCAAATTCACGAGATCGAAATGTATAGTTTCTAGGATTTATCTCATTTCTAAAGGCTTTTCCAATTTGAGCAATACCAAATGGTATTTTATTTCTAATAGTTGATTGTACATTACCGAATTGAGCAAATATTCCTTGAGCAGTTTCTGGTCTTAGATATGCAATATTAGAATTTTCTTCAATTGGCCCAATAAATGTTTTAAACATTAAATTAAAGGCTCGCGGTTCAGTTAAACTTCCAGGATTATTTGTATCAGGAGCAACTATTTTAAAATATTCATTTGTGTCAATATCTAATAAGGGAATTGATTTAAATTCACCTGATTTACTATTTGTAAGTTTGTCAATTTTTTTTAATACAGATGCAGATTCTCCTTCATTATATGCAAACATTAGGGATTCATTTTCATTTGAGTGTTTAAAAACAAATAATTGATCTGCTCTATATCGATTTTTTGTTTCTTTGCAATCGACCATAGGATCCTTAAAATTTCCAATATGACCTGATGCCTCCCATACCTTTGGATGCATTACAATTGAACTGTCTAACCCAACAATATCGTTTCTAATTTGAGTCATTGATTTCCACCAATATGCTTTAATATTTCTTTTTAGTTCAACACCAAGTGGACCATAATCCCAAAAACCATTAATACCTCCATAAATTTCAGAGGTTTGGAAGATAAAACCTTTTCTTTTACAAAGACTTACAAGTGTTTCCATTGATACTTTATATTTATTTTTTTCCATAAGAGAAAGAGCATGCCTAAGGTGTGCTTTTGGGTCAAGAGTAATAGTTTACCCTATTTTGTTGTTCAAATTATTATTAAGTGATAATTACCTAATATGAATAATTTTTACAAAAAAAG
>MDTE01066797.1_pt1 | contig 11072 bp, 9 predicted proteins | sample 811231 | NCBI WGS metagenome assembly MDTE01 (sample SAMN05326651, study PRJNA326480) | marine metagenome | isolation source: seawater | place: Indian Ocean: Red Sea | collected 2010 | reverse complement strand
TCTCGTCGTGCCGCCCCGTGTGGGAATCAAATATCGACGCGATGCTGCCTCCGTAGCTGCATCTGCTCGATGGCGTGGAGTTTTCAGGCCGTCGACGCGACGTTGTCGCCGCGACGGCGTCGGTTCAATGGAAGGCCTAACTCACTCGCTGATTTCCACACAGGTCGCGACCCCCAAGGAGACGGCGCCACCGCCGCCGACGCCGGCCCAGGTCAAGCAGGAGCGCAAGGAGCTGCTGGGGCGCGTCCGCGCCGTGCTCGAGGCGAGCGGCTGCGACGTCGACAAGGCGCGCAAGGCCGGCAAGAACATGGTCTTCGTCGCGGCCGAGTGCGGCAACGTCGAGGCCCTCGAGATGCTCGTGAGCGCCGGCGCCAAGATCGACGCGCCCGCGACGACGGGCGAGACGCCGACGCACGTCGCCCAGGCCAAGGGCCACGCCGCGGCCCACGCCTGGCTCGTGGCGCGCGGCGGCGTCGCCACCGCGCCGGCGAAGAAGAAGAGCTCCTTTAGCTTCTCGCCCAAGAAGCTGTCTCCCAAGAAGTCGCCGTCCAAGTAGACGCGTCGCCCCATGCTACTAACTATATTACTCACCTCCGTTTTTTGGCCTTCTTTTTCTTGGACTTCTTCTTCGCCGGCCGGGCCGCCGCCGGCGCGGAGATAGTAGAAGGCGCGGCCGGCACGGAAATCGTAGCCGGCGCGGCCGCCCGCTCGGCGGCGATGCGCGCGAAGCGCTCCCGCAGGTCGTCGGCGTCGTTCACGTCCAGCAGCGCATCCACAAACCGCTCTCCCTCAAAGTCGCGCAGGTCGTCGAGCGTCTCGCCGACGCCCACCAGTTTCACGGGGATGCCCAGGTCCTGCACGACCGACACGACAAAACCCGCTCTAGCTGTCCCATCCAACTTCGTCACGGCGAGGCCCGTCACGCCGACGTCCTGCTGCCAGCCGCGCGCCTGGTCGAGCGCGTTGCGGCCGACGGCCGCGTCCACCACCAATAGCGACTCGTGCGGCGCGCCCGGGATCTTCTTCTCCAGGGTCCGTCGGATCTTGTCGAGTTCGGCGGTCAGCGCGCGGTTGTTCACTAGTCTTCCCGAGGTGTCCACGATGACGACGTCGTAGTCGCCTTGTAATGCCACGTCGCAGGCCTTGTACGCCGCGGCGGCCGGCGACTCGATACCTTGGTCTGGTACGACAATGTCGACCTCCGCGCGCGCCGCCCACTCCTCGAGCTGCTCGACGGCCGCGGCCCGAAACGTGTCGCAGGCCGCCAACAAAACTTTCTGGCCCGTTTCGGCCCGTAACCGTCGTGCCAATTTCCCGATGGTCGTCGTCTTGCCCATGCCGTTCGCACCTAATACAAGGATGACCGTCGGGCCGGCCTCGGCGCTCGTCAAGGAAGAGGGACCGCCCGCGCTCAACGCTTCGGCCATGCGCCCGCGGAGAATCGCCGTGACGTCCTGCTCCGTGTAGTCGCCCTGGGCTTGGGCCACGCCCTTGACGTCATCTAAAATCTGGTCCGTGGTCGTCGCGCCGATGTCCGCGCTCAGTAAGGCGTCTTCGAGCTTCTCGAGCGTCTGATCCAAGGACGCGCCCTTGACGTCGAAGATGCCCCGCAAATCACTCAAAAAATTCTGCCGCGACTTTTCCAGGCCCTCCGTGAACTTGGCCAGCGCCAACGAGTCCTGGCGCGCGCGCTCCTCGAAGAACTTCGAGGCGGCGTCGGCGGCCTGCTCGAAGATGTTGGCTTTTTGTTGCACGGTGCGGCGGGTGTGTTGTTGCGTAGGTTGGCGCGGGACGAGCGCCGTCGCCAGCCCAAGCGTCCAGGCGAGGCGGCGCATGGCTGGGTTGATGTAGGCTTATGTGTTGTCAGTGCAACCACCAGTTGTGCTATTGCTGCAAGTCGCTGCGGCGTCGTATCTAGATGCAAGGGCTTTCACGTGCACGGGTCTCGTGCAGCTGTAATGCAGCACAGGCGGCCGGCAGGCAGCATCGAGCTGGTGCCAGCACTGCTAGTGTCCATATGCCGCTAGCTGGCAAAACTCGGCGCTTGAGGCTTTTAGGGCGTATACGGCACCTGTGTGTGCGCTGAGGCGCTGACAATATTCCTGGAACTCGTCGCCAGACGCCAGCGCGCGCGCCTGCCTCTCCGGGCCGCCCGCACAGCTTATTAGGCCGCAGGACTCGCCGCGGCGTCGCGGCGTCGCGCGCGGCCGCCGCGCGTCCCGCGCACCGCAAGCAACCGCAAACAGCGCCAGCCACGCATAGATGAACGCCGCGTCGGCCCGCGGCGCCGCGCGTTTACCACCGGAAGTGAACCGCATTTTGTACGTGCGGAACCTGCCCTACAAGACGGAGGAGGCCCTATCCACCGAAGAAATTTATGATATTTTCGGCAAGTACGGCGCCATCCGCCAGATCCGAATAGGGAACCGGCCGGACACGCGCGGGACCGCGTTTGTCGTCTACGAGGACATCTACGACGCGAAGAACGCGGTCGACCACCTGAGCGGCTTCAACGTGTGCGGGAGGTATCTGATCGTGCTCTACTTCCAGGCGGCGCGCATGCAGAAGCGGACGGAGTCGCTCGAGCAGAAGCGCGCGGAGCTCGAGGCCCTCCGGAAGCGGGCGAACGCATAACTTTCTTTCTGTCATAAGCGTCCGAGCAGCGGTGGCATCGTGCGTGCGTGGGTATTCGCCTAGCGCTAAGGCACTAGCCAAAGCAGCTCAGATCCAAGAGGACTCGTACGCCAGCGGAAGCACGCAGTTAGTAAATAGGCATCAGGAATTTTAAAAAATGATGGCCGGCCGCCGCCCTGCTGTCGCGTTTTTTTTGGCTCTCTTAGCCACCGCCACTGCTTTGCAGCCTCCTAAGACAATGTCTGTGCGCTGTGCGGGAAATGAGCCACGAGAGATCACCCGTACGCCATCGGGCAGAAGCAGGACCGACGTCGCGTCGATGGCTCCAAACGATTCGATGTCCGCACAGGCCGCGCGCGCCCGTCGCGCCCGAGGCGGGCAAGCCGACGGGCGAGAAGGAGAAGATGAGCGCCTGGGAGACGTACACCGACGGCGAGTACGGCCAGGCGTTCAAGTTCCCCTGGGAGGTCGAGGCCTCGGACAAGACGGCCATCGGCCACGTCATCCCCATCGTCGCGACGCTGGCCATCCTCCTGCCGGCGCGGATCAACGCCGGCCTCGACCTGCTGCCCCACGCATAGTAACTACATGTATTTTTAAGGTGCGAAGTCGCGGAAGTGCACGAGGTCGTCGCCGCCCGTCCGCGACAGCGTCGCTTGACGCGCCCGCTCAAACGTCGGCTGTAAATACGTGGCCGCGGCGCTCTTGATCGCCGGCGTCGCGGCCCGCTCTTTTTTCTCGTTGTCCGACTCCCAGGCGCCCGCCTTGCGGCCGCCGCGCGCCTTGGAGTAGACCGAGGACGCGGCGTGCGTCCTTAACGCATCCTCGGGCGCTAAACTCAGCCCGAAGTGCTTCGGGAAGACGTAGGCCTCGAGCGCGCCGGGCATGGACGCGTAGTCCACGAGCAAACCACGGTCGGAACTCCCATCGGCGTCCAGCGCCGACGATGTAAGCATGGCGAGGTGCGCCGCGCAGTAGTTCTCGGGCGACGTCCGAGATGCCTTCGCGGCCGACTCCGCTTTCAATATTTTGATGGTCGCCGGCGGCGGGCTCCGCCGCTGTCTGAGGCAGGGCCCGTTGCCGACGCCGTTCTTGAAGTGGCTCATCATCGTCTGCACGGGATCCCTATAAACAAACAACCACGGCGTCTCGGGAAAGGCATCCAAGAGAGACCTAATGTTGGGGACCGTCGCCGACTGGAACTTGAAGAATAGGTGCGTGTGGTAGTTCGTTGGGGACGCGCCCATCAAAGCTATCAATTTCTGGAGGATGTCCGTCTTCCGCTGCTTACTACAGCTCCGGCAGTGGTTCAGGACCGCGGGCGGCGGCGCCGACTCGGAGTAGACAATATTCGTGGGCACCGCGGCGAGCATGTTCGCCACAAGAGTGGAACCGACGCGGCTCTCGTGAAACACAAAACCCGACGGTTTGACCGGTTTAATATTTTTCTTCCGCATGTCCTCATACAACGTATTGAGCGTTCCGGTGCGGCCGCGGCCGCATCTCGAGGCAGACGCGAGGTCGCGGAACATCGGCGTCTTGCTCGGGTCCCTCCAATAGGTATCGAAGGCGAGCTTGCAGAGCGACACGCGCGGGTCGCCGTGCTCGACGCCGGCGATGGACACGGGCGCCCAGAAGCGCGGCGGGCAGCCCTGCGCCGGGCAGCCGCTCGCGGCGTCCGGCTTCTTGAGTGGTGCTTTCGGCTTCGGCGGCTCCGCGGCGAGCGGCGCATCATTCACAGCGTGCTGCGCGTGCGTCGTGTAGAGCAGGCCCAGCGTCGCCACGGCCGCGCCTGCGAGGAAGAGCCGCAGCAGCCAGGCGAAGGAGGCGCCGCGCGAGCGGGCCATGTGTGCTTGCCGCGCCTGAACCAAAGCCGCAGCGCCCGGAGGCGATCGCGAGCTGCGCAAGCGTCCTACTGCAGCGATGCCTACACAGCCACCACTTTGAGTCGACCTAGCCCCTCGAGCTAGTGTCTTACACGACGCTACCAACACGACACGTCGCGAGCTTAGCCGAGTTGGAGCCGTAACCTTGCACCCAGATTGCATCCTGTCATCCAGCTGAAGCAATACTTGCACCCAGAAGCCAGATCTGCAGCCCAGCTGAAGCCATGGACCAGCTGACCGAGCCGGCCACCCTCAAGGCCGCGGCCACGCTAATCCTGCTCTACAAGGTCGCGCTCCCGCTGCTCTCCGGCATCTACGCCCACTTCCTGCGCCCCGGTAAAAAGTTAAGGAAGTACGGCCGCTGGGCTGTGGTGACGGGCGCGACCGACGGCATCGGCAAGGCCTTGTGTCTGGAGTTCGCCAAGCAGGGGCTGGATGTTGTGTTAATAAGTCGCACGCAGTCCAAGCTCGACGACGCGGCCAAGGAAATTGAAGAGAAGTTTAATGTGGAGACCAAAACCATCTCCGTCGACTTTGGGGGCGGTTTCGATACGACAAAACAAAATAAAGTAGCCAAGGCCCTCAAGGGCCTGGATATCGGCATCCTCGCGAACAACGTGGGCATGTCCTACCCCTTCACGAAGTACTACCACGAGTTAAGTGACGAAGAATGCGCGAACCTCGTATCTCTCAACACGGAGTCGACGCTCTTCATGACGAAGCTTGTACTAGGAGACGAGACCCAGGGCATGGTCGCCCGCAAAAGGGGCGCCATCGTCAACACGTCGTCGGCCGCCGGCGTCCAGCCCTCTCCCTTATTGGCTGGTTACGCGGCGGCCAAGGGCGGCATCGTGCAATTCACCAAATCTTTGGCCTGCGAGCTCAAGGGTCTGGGGATCGACGTCCAGGTCCAGACGCCGCTCTGGGTGACGACGAAGCTCGCCAAGATCCGCAAGACTTCATTAACTGTGCCCTCTCCGTCCACCTACGCGAAGCAGGCCGTCAGGTTCGTGGGCTACGACGTCGCCTGCTCGCCCTACTGGGCCCACGCGCTCCAACTGTCCGTCGCCGACCTGCTGCCGTCTTCGTTACTGGCCGCGGCCGTCTTCTCGATGCACCGCGCGATCCGCAAGAAGGGCCTCAAGAAGGAGGCCGCCAAGGCCAAGGGGCAGTAGTAACTTTTTTACTCGCCCTCCTCCACGACGGCGACCGTCGCCTCGTTCGCGACGCCGCACGCGTTCCCGTCGATCGCCAATCTCAAATAGCCGTCCTCGCCCCAGCTCGTCGACCACGAGTTGCGCACCAGAAACCAGCCCCCCGCACTGTCGTAGCCCACCAGCTGGACGCAATGATCAATATCATTGGCGCCGTTGCCGCCGCACGCGTCCGCCGTGAGCACGCCGCCCACGTAGTCGTCCCAGTGCTCCGCGTTCAGGCAGACGGCGATCGGCGCGTCGTGCAACCGCAGCATGAGCTCCGTCGTGTTCTGGTCTTCACAAGTACCTTGTGTACATTCGTCCGTCGCGAACCCGTAGCCGTGGATCCGGGCGTAGGGCCCGACGTACTGGTAGTCGCCTTCCAATTGCGCGGGGTCGCGGTCGCAGGCCTCCGTGCAGTCCTTGGACGTGCAGGCGTCGTCCGGCGTCAGCGACTGCTCGTAGGGCCACCACGCGTCGGGCGCGAGCCCGGACGCGTTGTTGAGCGACGCGAGGTAGGCGTAGGCCTGGCCCGGGTCGCCGCCGCCGCAGCCCTCGGCGTCGGCCGTGCAGGACGCGAGCTGCTGGGGCGACAGCGTTACTTGGGGCGCCCCGCTTAATACGAGCTGGCTCTCGACCTGTTCGGTGACCGCAAACGCCCAGCACGAGCCGCACTGGCCCTGGTTCTTGACGGGGCTCACGACGCCCTCCGTTTCGCGCCAGTCGATCTTTGAGATAGTTTTGGTTTTGATTGGTTTCAAATTCAAAATATCGCGCCGCTCCGCCCTTCGATGCCCCCGCGCGAACGCGTTGTGTCCCATCTCCCGGTCCGCGTGCCGCGTCACGCCGAAGACCGCCTCCCCATTGATTCGGTTCCTCTCGTCCATCGACGCGAGGCGCGCCTCGTAGTTGCGCCGCGCCGCTTTTTCGTGCGCCGGCGTCGCGTACGTCTTCTCGTATTTCGCCTTGAATGCCGTCCAGGCCGCGTCGCGGTCGACGTCGAGCTTCTGTTCCTTTTCTAGCCGCTGGTGGACGACGGTCACGCCGACGCTCAGCGCGAGGAGACCCAATACCATGGTGGCCACTGCGGTTGCCCGCTTCCGGCGCGCCGGCAGCAGGGGCGTGGTGTCGTGGGGCAGGAGGGCCTCGCGCTCGGCGGCGGCGAGGCGCCGCGCGGCGGCGCGGGCGTCGACGTCGTCCATCGGGCTGCCCTTTTTTTATCGGAGCGTCGTCGCACTCGACGCGCGTTTCCATCCCAATCAGGTGAGGACCCGCAGGTTTCCGACATCACAAGAACCAAAGGTCACATGAATGTTACGCCCGCACGACGACGGCGAGGCCGTCGCGCGCCTGGACGCGGAACGCGTCTCCCACCAACAGCGGCCGCTTCGGCGCGGGGAACGGCTCCGCGTAGATGTCGCGGTCGAGGTGCGGCCGCCGCCGCGCGGCCTTGCGCGCGCGCGCGGCCTTGAGGGCGGCGGCGCTGTTCGGCCGCGGCGCGCCGCGCGGCACGCACGCCTCGTCGACGACGAGCGCCTCGAGCTTCGACGCGGGCGCCTCCAGCGCCTCCAGCAGGAGCGCGCCCGTCGCCGGCGTGAAGCCGTTCCACGCGGCGTCGACGCGCCTCAATTGAGGATTCCGCGCGATCGCGACGGCCAACACCCGCCCCTCGGCGTCGCCCAGCTTGTTGCGCGCCAGGGCGAGCCGCTCGAGCGGGTAGGCCTTCGGGTCGACGCCGTCCTCGGCGTCGCCGCGGCCGCCCAGCGCCGCGAGCACCTCCACGACGCGCGCGCCCAGCTTGCACCCGGACACGTCGAGCACGCGCAGCTCGGGCAGCGCGTAGTCCGACCGCAGCATGGCCGACAGCGCGCCCATCGCGAGGCGGCCCTGGATCGGGTTCTGGGACAAATCTAAGGCTTTCAGGCGCGACCGGTCGACCTCCTTGAGCACGTCGACCACGTCTAAAACGCCCTTGTCGTTCAGGCCGCACTCGCGCACCGAGATGAGCGTCGGCCGGCGCCCTTTCGCCGCCGCCGCAACCGCCATGGCCACGGCGCCCCGCCGCTTGTCGTGGTGCGTGTCCACGCGGTGGCCGTAGTGCGCCAGATCAATCACATCACTTTCGTCGTCCTCCTCCGTTTTTTTTACCACGGGCGTCCGGTGCCACGAGATCGTCACCGACCCCGGGTTTAGATTGCGCACGCAGGACAGCTCGAACTTGTGTTGCGTTGGGGGCGACCCCAATCCTAACAACGGCACTGATACAGTTCCAAGGGCCTCGTCGTCCTGGGTCCAGTCCTTGTCCATCAGCTCTACTATTATATCCGTGGACCGCGTGTTGTTGAAGTAGAAGGTTTGACTACCAAAGTTCGGGCACAGGTCGTCCTTGACGTAGTTTGTGCGCTGCGTCTGCGATCCGACCTTCAGGATGCAGTACGGGTCCGAGATGCCGCGCGCGCCGTCTAACGACGGCAGGTCCGCCGCGGCGTGCACCGTGACGACGACGTCGTAGGCCGCCGGCGCCTCGAAGATCCAGCTCCGCTGGTTCTCCCGCCTCCGCCGCATCGTGTGGTGCATTCGACTCATGACCGTCGACGCGTAGTCCGACCTTATTCTATGCCACTTCGCCTCGTCGTGCGCGTCCGTGCCCAGGAAGCGCTTGGCCCACTTGACCTTTGGCCGCGGCTGGCTCGGCCACGGCTCCCAGGCCCAGTCCTCGCGCCACTCCTTGTCGTGCTCCACGTCCAGGTGCCCCGCGCTGTCCACGAGCACGACTTCGAGCAGCTCCTCGAGGTCCCGCAGCGAATACTCGGCGAGCTCGGCGTTGCCTAGCCTCTCCAGCGCGGCGGGCAGCGCCGTCCGCGCGCTGGCGGGCGCGCGCCACCCGGCGCGCGCCCAGGCCTCGAGCATGTCCTCTACATCCTGCTTCGGAACGCGGGCCGCGTCGGGCCGCCGCGCGCGCTTCGCGGCGGCCTCGGTCGCGGCGCGGTCGCTCACGCGCGCCGCGCGCCGCGCGTCGCGGACGCGCGCGCACTCTATTAACCACGCGCGCTGCGCCGCGCTTATGAAAACCGCCAGCGAGCACGACGCGTCGGGCGGCACGCGCGCGAGCGGGTCCGGCGGCTTCGGCGGCGTCTGCGGCCGCCAGGGGCCGACCTTCTTTAACTCGGAGAAGGGCGCGAAGGGCGCCGCGGCGGCGTAGCCGCCCAGCTCCGCCGCGTGCAAGCTCCAGAGCTTCTCGGGCGACGGCGTCGGCGGCGGCGCCGGCGTCGGACACAAGGCCTCGGCGACGGCCTCTTCTAACGCCAGCGTGCTCCGCCAGGCGTCGCGGCCCCAGAACGCGAAGATGCCGCCCGCGTCCGCTACTAATCGCTCCAAGACGTCCGCCGCGGTATCCTTGGCGACGCGGGGCTTCTTCCTACGCTTCCCCGCCGTCGACGTCCGCGACGACCGGTCCAGCGACGCGCGCGCCTTCGCCTCGGGGTCGTAGCTCGCCGAGGTGCGGTCGAGGGACCTCCGGTAGTTGTCCTTCGCGAGCGCGTTGAGGTGGTGCTTGACGCCGGCTTCGACGGCTTCCAAGTACGGCGCCTCCGGGGGCATCTCGTCCTCGTCGAGGAGGGCCCGCTCAAACACCTTCTGCGCCAGCGCGTCGAGGTGTTGGCGCGCCTCCTCGTAGGCGCGCTTCGCCGCGTACGCCTCGGCGCGTTTTTCACGCTGCTCCTCGACGGACTGGGGCCGCGAGGGCGCCGCCGAGGAGCCGGGCGTCGGCATCGTGTATGCACGGCTGCCTCGCGTACACCGCTTCGCCGCGTCGGCTGCCCGAGCGCTTGTGCTGCAGCGCCCCACCTGTGAGAGCCTCGAGCGCGCTTCCGGGGGAGGCCTCGTCCCAGACTTGATTCCGTGGAGGAGCTGTCCATGGTCCAGACGGATCCTACGGAAAGAGGCGGGCTGTCTCGATTAAAGGAGAGCGCCGCTGGAGAGCGCCACAAGCTAGAAATGATCGAGACGCGTAATTCGGAACGAAACGTTAGAACGAACAACTACCCCTCGACGAGGACGAGGTCCGCCGGGTCGGCGCTCCCCGCCGGGTTCTTCAGCGCGACGGGCCGGCCGCAGGCCGCCGACCGCCGCGCCGCCTCCGCAACCAACGTGGCCAGGACGGCGTCGCCGCGGCGCACCTTCGGCGCGGCGCCGCCGCGGCAGGCGCGCGCGAAGTGCGCGACGTCCTCGGCAAAAGCCGCGCGGAAGCGCTCGGGGAAGGACTCGACGAGCTGACTGGAAACGACGCCCGCGGCGCCGCCGACCTCGAGGGACGTGGCGACGTGGTTCCCGACGCTCAGCGCCGCGCCCGTCGCCGTCCAGACCTCGCAGCGCTGGTCGTAGCCGTACGCCGAGGCCCGCGCGACCTCGAAGGTGCCGGCGACGCCCAGGGCCCGCCACGTCACCGTGATGACGGCCGCGAACGCCGCGTCCAACCCGACGGCGTAGACCTCGTCCGGCGCGAGCCGGACGCCGTCGGCGCCGGTCGCCTTTCTCAGGGCGGCGAGCGCGAAGTCGAGGTCGTGCGTCGCGAGGTCGTGGTAGACGTCGCCGCCGCAGGACTCGAGGAACGCCCGCGGGGGCGTCGGGTGGTCGCGGAAGACGCAGCGGATCGTCCGCGGCGCGCCCTCGGCCGGGAGGCGGTCCAGCAGGGCCTTGTAGGACGTGTCCGACCGCCGCTGGAAGAGGCAGTGCAGCCCCACGTCGCAGTCCCGGCAGACGTCGTAGGCGCGCGCGATCTCCGCCGCGGACAGCCCGACCGGCTTCTCGCACGCGACGTGGGCGCCGTAGCGCGCCGCCCGCTCGATGAGGGCCGCGTGGGCCGCCGTGGGCGCACAGACCCAGACGCCCTGGATGCGCTCGCCGCCCCGCGTCCACGCGTCGACGGCCTCGTCGAGGCTCGCAAAGGCCGCGCAGCCGTATTTCCTCGCCAGCGCCGCGCACTTCGCGGCGTCCGCCTCGACGACGCAGGCGACGTCCGCCTCGAGCGACTCGTGGAGCTGGCGGCAGCGCAGCTCGCCCATGCGGCCGCCGCCCACGACGCAGACGCGCACGCGCGGCGGCGGCGGCGGGGCCGCGGCGAGCGCGGCTTGCAACGCGGCGCTGCTCGTCGTCGTTTTCGGCGGGACGCACATGATTTGGCCGGAGAGTGTGTTACTCAGGCTGCAGCGTCTGAAGAGAGTTGCTCAGGCTGCAGCCAGGCCAAATGACCGTGGAGAGCGATGACTGCGCTTACAGTTGCACGCTCGCGACTGTGAGCAAGGCCTGAGATGCTGCGACGAACAGAACCCTTGCTTTTATGGGAGGCTGTGAGCCC
>MDTE01066686.1_pt1 | contig 11072 bp, 8 predicted proteins | sample 811231 | NCBI WGS metagenome assembly MDTE01 (sample SAMN05326651, study PRJNA326480) | marine metagenome | isolation source: seawater | place: Indian Ocean: Red Sea | collected 2010 | reverse complement strand
TCATACTTTGGATTTTTCTACACTACTAATGATTTCTTACTCAAAAATTCAAAAATAATTTTAATATAAATAAAATGAAAATAACTTTTTTAGATGCATCAACAGTTGATGCTGGAGACATCAATCTAGATTGTATTCGTGAACATGGCGATTTAATTATTCACTCAACTACTTCCAACAATGAAACCTTGCAGCGTGTTATTGATTCAGAAATCATAATTACCAATAAAGTCGTTATTGACAAACCTATAATCGAGGCTTCAAAAAAACTTAAACTAATTGTAGTTAGTGCTACTGGATACAACAATATCGATGTAGAAGCAGCAAAGACAAACAATGTCACCGTTTGTAATGTCGTTGATTATTCAACACCCATAGTAGCCCAACATACAATATCCCTAATTTTAAACTTGTGTGGTCAGACTTATAAATATTTGAACGAAAAATCTCTATGGCCTTCCAGCCCAATTTTTACAAGGTTAGACCACAGGGTAACTGAAATTAGTGGCAAAACTCTTGGAATCGTTGGAGTTGGCAATATTGGATCTAAAGTTGGAGAAATCGCAGAATCAATGGGCATGAAAATACAAGTTCTTGCTCGTGATGGCTCAAAGGGCTTAACCCATCAAGAATGGCCAAGACTAGACCATTACTCATTTTTTGAAACCAGCGATATTATAACGCTGCATTGCCCTCTTACTGATTCCAATAAACATTTAATTAACAATGAAAGTTTATCAATAATGAAAAGCTCTTCTTACCTAATTAATACGAGTAGAGGTGATCTTATTGATGAAAACGCTTTAGCTATTGCTTTAACTAACAAAAAGATCGCTGGAGCCGCTGTCGATGTGCTCTCCGAAGAACCCCCACCCTCTGATCATTGTTTAATAAATGAATCAACACCAAATATACTTGTCTCACCACACATCGCTTGGATCTCAGTTGAATCAAGAAAACGTCTTATCAATGGCGTTTGTAGTAACATTAAATCCTTTATAAACAAATCTCCTATCAACCAGGTAAACTAGGTCTTATAAATGAACCTCTACCCTATCAAGCTACAATTTTTTCTTAGCTATGGGGCTCTTGGTAGTATAGGTCCACTGATGGCTTTAATTTTAAAAGAAGCCAAGGACTTCAGCCCAAGGCAAATTGCATTAACCTTATCCCTTTCAAGCCTTGGAATGCTTTTCACTCCAGCATTCATGACCTATTTGGCCGATAAATCTGTAGACACTAGAAAGATTCTGCGCTGGTCGTTTACTTTAACCGCATCCTCATTAATATTTTTATATTATTTAAACAATCCAGTTCAAATCACATTAGCTTGGACATTATATAGCATCGCTTTTGTTCCCGTCTTACCGCTGCTTGATGGATACTTTTTTAATTACAAGCGATCAGTAGAAATTGATGGTGGTTCATGCGTAGAATACAACAAAATTAGAATATGGGGTTCGATTGGATTTATCGCTCCGAGTTGTGTTCTGTTTTATGTCTTAAGTGGTGACAAAACCATTGCCAATTCCCTGTGGTGTGCAGTCCTATTTTGTTTTTTGTCTTACATAGCAACATTCTTGATGAAAAAAAACGCTGTAAATGAAAAGTCTTCAACAAAGAAGCCGACCAGAGAATCTTTTAAAGTTTTATTATCTCCAAAGATGATCCCATTTTGTATAGGAATTTTTCTGGCATATACCGCAGCAAATTGTTATTTCCCTTATCTTTCTGTCTTCTTCAAAGACTATATAGGAATAAAAAATAATTTAATCACTGTGATAACATCCTTAGGGGTAGCTATTGAAATTATTTACATCTCAAAATTAAACTTCATCAGAAAATACATTACCTTCAGAGGTGTTACAGCAATAGGCCTCGGCTCGATGGCTATACGTTTGTCACTTCTCGCGACCTTTCCAGAAATACAAATCGCAATTCTGATACAAATTTTTCATGGGCTTGAGATTCTTTCAATGTTCGTTCTACCTATAATGTATTTAGATCAAGTCGCTGGACCTGGATTCAGAAATTCCATACAAGGCGCTTTTACCATTTTAATTAGTGTTCCCTCAAGGCTTGTAGGTTTTTTGTTGGCAGGAGAAGTAGCCAGAGCTTGGGGTTCTAAAGAAGTTTTGTATGTGAGCTCATTACTATGTGCAATAGGAATGATAACAATAGCCTTATTCTTTAAGGAGGTGAATCAAAAAAATGACACCGATTAAGGATCTTGATCTGAAGTAGAAATTCTATCAAATTCACATTTTATTTTTTTTATAATAGGACTCGATACAAGAGGCAGCATTACACCATTAACTGTTTCAATAGCTTGCACTTCCCTTAAAGTTGATGTTAAAAAAGCAAATTCTACTTTCTCTAGAAATTCTAACTCAGTATTATCTTCAAAAACTGGAATACCCAATTTCTTACATATTTCAATTACCAAAGCCCTAGTAACACCAGCTAGGCATCCAGAAGAAAGAGGTGGTGTTATTAATTTTCCTGAATAATAAACAAATATATTACTTCCAGTACCTTCGCAAAGATTCCCAGAAACGTTACCGAATATTGCCTCTCTTGCCCCTTTAGAATGAGCTTCAGCCAGTGCGATTACATTTTCTCCATAAGAAGTTGTTTTAAGGCCTACCAATGCTCCATGCTCATTTCTAGGATAGGGAACAGTAATGACACTGCTTGTTTCAGGTTGCTTTGGAGCAATTGAACTAGCGATGATTACATTTTCTGGAGCATCTCCTTTTTCTGAACCAAGTGGCGATGGTCCACCAGTAATTGTTATCCTTAGTCTAGATGGAAACAAATTGTTTGCCTTTAGAACATTAATACAAGCTTCCCTTAATAAATCAGAATCCGGTACTTTTAAACCAAAAGCACTTGCCGAATTTTGGAGCCTTTTGTAATGGCGAGCGAATGCAAATGGAACATCTTGATATGCAATCATGGTTTCGAAAACACCGTCACCAGTTAATAATCCATGATCAAAAACAGAGACATTAGCTTTACTCTCTTCAATTAAAGATCCATTAATCCAAATAATCTTTGCTTTATCATCAACTGAATGTTCCATGAATTATTATATATTGATTATATTACGATGCTAAAGAGTGATTTCTATCACAACGCACCATATTCTACTAATCATAAATTCGAAGATCTTCCTAAATGGGTTACGCAATAACAACTGCATTACTTTTTGCATTTTCAGCAATATGCAACACTCGAGTATCACGAGGAATGGATCAAATAACGGCTAATCTTATTAGGTTAACACTATCAACTGTAATTTTAGGTATTATCACGTGTATTTACTTTCCAGATAGTTTTCACATTTATGCATCATCTATACTCTGTTTAAGCGGCCTAATAGGATTTGGAATAGGAGATATTGCATTGTTTTTTGCTCTCTCCAAAATAGGTTCCAGATTAACCATTCTAATCAATTTTTGTACAGCTACGGTTATTGGGGCATTCGCAGACATAATATTCCTTAAAGAGTCTATGAAGCTAACGACATGGCTATTTATATTCTTGATTTTAACCGGCTTAACAATTGCTTTCTTTCCAGACAAAAAACAAAATCATAGTCATAAAAAACTTAAGCTAGGTATAATTGCGGCATTTATCGCTGGCCTAGGTCAAGGGTTTGGGGCAACAACAAGTAGAATAGCTGAACGAATTGCACTCCATGATGATATAATAATCACTGGCATCAGCCAGGCTTTTCAAAGAGTATTTGCAGGAATGGTATTCTTAGCTCTTATCTATTCAGTTAAAAAAATATTTTTCTATAAAAAAACAAAAACTCAAAGCAGTAGAGTTATTCATTGGCTAATCTTTGCGGCATTATTTGGCCCAGTTTGTGGCGTTGCGTGTTTCCAGGAATCACTAAGAACAATGACTAGTGGGGAGAGTATGGCCATTGTTTCGACCAGCCCTCTTATTTTAATTCCTTTGGCTTACATTTTCGAGAAAGATGTTCCTAGCAAGAAATCAGTAGCCGCCACATTTTTAGCCATAATTGGAATTATTGGCATCTGCCTTAATCTTTAGACTTTAATAAATCTCCTTACCAATTAAATCCCTCAATCGTAACTTCAATTGATTAATTCCCTCACCCGAAAGTGCGGATACTGGAATAATTTCTAAATTTGGAAACCTGATTTTTAACACCTCAAGTTTATCTTTAGCTCCTTCAACATCAATCTTGTTTGCGATTAACAACCAATCCCTAGAAGCAAGCTCCTCTGAATACATTTTAATTTCTTTGCGTAAAGTTTCAACATCTTCAACTGGATCCCTCATATCAACTCCTGCAACATCCACTACAAATAATAAAAGATCACATCTCATGATATGACGTAGGAAATTATGTCCTAGCCCAACGTTTTCATGAGCACCCTCTATAAGACCTGGTATATCAGCCAAAGATGCTCTAACCAGACTGCTGAATTCAATAATTCCTATAGATGGTTGTAATGTAGTGAATGGATAATTTGCAACCTTTGGTTTAGCAGCTGACAATGATCCCAATAAACTTGATTTTCCAGCATTAGGAAAGCCCACAAAACCTGCGTCTGCGATTTGACGAAGTTCTAAATAAAAATAACCACTTTCACCTTTAGTACCAAGTGTATGTTCTTGGGGAGCTTGATTTGTAGGAGACTTAAAATGAACATTTCCTTTTCCTCCCTTACCTGATTTAGCCAACACGAATTCTTGTGAGTTATCCGTAAGGTCAGCAATAGGCTCAGTTGTCTTTTTAAGTTCTTCAAGAGATACGCCTTCTTCGTCAGCTCGATAAACTAGTGTTCCTTGAGGTACTCTTACGATCAAATCATCAGCAGACCTCCCTCTTTTTTCTCGACCTCTACCGTGTTCTCCTGATTTTGCAATAATACGAGAATTGAAAAATAAATGAGTCAGATTGTCGGTATCATTAACCGCCTTGATAATGATACTCCCCCCATCTCCTCCGTCACCTCCATCAGGTCCACCCTTAGGTATATATTTTTCACGGCGGAAGTGAACGATACCATTTCCTCCATCTCCTGCTCTAGCTAAAACTCGAACATGATCTACAAACTGCCTCTTTTTCAAATTATCTTAATTTTAAAATTTTTTTACTCGTTGCAATAAAAATTGCGATAAACAGTAAATCAACGAACTTCTACTTCAATAATAAACATTTTTTAATCAAAACCGTGTACATACTTTAAAGAATCGAGATAAAAATGTGCTAATGATTAATAACTATATATATTATTAATTGATCAAATACACCTAATAGATGTTTAAATCATTAAAGCTAATTACATTCAATTCGACCTTGTTCATTTTAGTATTTTATAATTGTCTAGATTCAAAGGCCGATATTTTAGACTATTTTAAAAGAGATCTCTCTAAAGTGCCATCAAGAGAAAAACTCGAAGCTCAAGAGCCTATTGCTAGAAAGGAATATAAGAAGGCTATCGACAATGAAAAAAAGGGAAAGGAAAGAGCAGCAATAAACATTCATAGGACCATCGTAAAAAAGTATACATTCACAACAGCAGCTGCAGAAAGTCAGTTCAAGATTGGTGAATATTATATGAAGCTAGGTAAGGATAAAAAAGCATTTGAAGCATTCCAAGATTTTGTTGTGAAACACAAATCAAGTGACTCCTTTATGAAAGCCATTTCAAATCAGTACAACATTGCAAATGGAGTTCTTTCAGATAAAAAAGAAAAAAAACTAAAACTTATTCCTGATAAGGTAAGGGACTCTGAATTATTGAGCTGGTTCCAATCCATAATTGAAAGCGCACCATTTTCAAAATACTCTCCATTAGCTCAGTTTGCTCTTGCAGAATCCTATCAAAATGACAAAAAAATATCCCTAGCGATTGCTTCATACCAAAAGTTAGTCGACAAATACCCAAATCATAAACTTTCCTCTGAGGCACAATACAGAATAGGCGATATAGCAAGAACACAGATAAACCTAGGAAGTAGAGATTCTGCCAATATCACACATGCCAAAAATGCCATGGAAGATGTCATAGTTGCATATGAGAATAGTCCAAGGGCAAAAGAAGCAAAAATCGCACTCAAACAATTAAACTCAATCGAGGGAACTCAGCTTTACGAAACAGGATTATTTTATGAAAAACAAAATCAATTGAGAAGTGCTGTTATATATTATGAAAAGGCAGTAAAGTCTTCTAACAATACAATCAAAGAATTAGCGACTCAAAGAATTAATGCTATAAGCAAACTCTCAACACCCAGAGGTAATACCACTCCAACAACAAGGAATAAACCTAAAGAAACATCAAATAAATTACAAAGTCGGGATAAAGTTGACACCACCACCCCTGCTACAGAAGAAGGGCCTCTTATAGCACCACCAGACGGCCCCTGATCAACTATAATTCGATAAATTATAACAACCTCAATCACAAAAATTATGTTTTTAAAATTATTAATTATTCTAATTTTTGTAACCACTTTTTTATCCTCATGCTCATCTTACAGGCTCGGTAACAATAAACCTGTAAAGTATAAAAATATTGAGAGCATTGCTGTACCGATTGTCCAAAGCGATGTATTGAAACCAAAGTTACAATCATTAGTAACCAACGCAATTATTAGATCAATCCAGGAAAAAGGGGCCTTCAAGATCGCAAAAGAAAAAAATTCTGATGCAACTTTAAACATTAAAATTATAAACATCGAACGTAAACAGTTGCGAGCCAGTAGAGAAAACGTGCTTCGAACAACAGAAATGGAATTTATCATCGAAATTGAATATCGAGTTTTAAATAATTTAAATGGAGTAACGATCGAAAGAGGCAACGTTAAAGCTAAATCAAGTTCATACTTAAACCCTAATTTTCAACTCACTGAAAACCATTCTCTAAGAGACGCTGCAGAGAAATTGGCTATATCACTAGCAAACAAGTTAAGTGAAGGTTACTAAGATAGATGCCACCTAAAGCAGGAAAACTGATTGTTGTCTCAACTCCAATAGGAAACCTTGAAGACATATCAATAAGAGCAATAAATTCATTGAAAGCCTCCGATCTAATAGCATGTGAAAACACAAAACACAGCAGTATACTTTTAAATAAATATGAGATTACTTCAAAACGTATAAGTTTACATAAATTTAATGAAGCCTCTAGAATTGAGAGTCTGATTAAAGCTCTCGATGAGGGAAAATCAGTTGCCTATATTTCTGATGCTGGAACACCACTGATTTCAGACCCTGGAGCAAGGCTCGTAAACAAAGTTGCCAGTGCTAATCATGAAATACAAATAATACCTGGACCCTCGGCAGTCACATCAGCTATTGCAGGCGCTGGCCTCCCGGCAGATAAATTTTTCTTTGGAGGTTTTTTATCAACAAAGAAAGGCGCTAGATCAAAAGAATTAGAACAGGCATTATTAAGGGAAGAAACTTCAGTTTTTTTTGAGAGCCCTCACAGAATAAAATCTACATTAGAGATATTAAATGAAAAATCCCCAGAAAGGCAATTGGTAATAGCCAGAGAAATGACAAAAAAATTTGAAGAGTTCATAAGAGGAACTGTAGAAGAAATTAAAAACACATTCAATGAGCGGACTCCCAAAGGTGAATTTGTATTAATCATCAGTGGCACCAAGCTATCAAAATCATTTAGTTTTAATACTATTGAATAATAAAAATTATTTATGAATCGGAAAGTACATTTTCTTGGACTTAGTAAATACAGACTAGGTGGCATTTTATTTTCTTCATTTCTTTGCGTTTGTTATATTTTTTACCCCACCAATTTATCTTCAGCCCCTCAAACCCCTCCCGCATCAGTCAAAAACGCAATTGATAGATTGCTTAATCCAGCAAAGGGAGCATCGGCTCTTGAAACAAGCTGCAATTTAATAAGCCGTGAACTAAAAACTCATGTTCTTTCAAACTCTTTAAATGAATCAGAATTTAGAACAGCGTTGGAGTCTGAAGTTTCAGAAGTTGAATTAAAGAATCTTATCAACAAATTCGACAAGCCAGAGAACATTGATGATTTTATTTTAAACACTGTTGTTTATTTGATTAAATTTCCAAAAAGCGAAAACTTTCCTGAACGATTATGGAAGTTATCTGCAATCGTGGAATTGCATGAACGCAATTCCAAAAATAAACTAACTAAGAAGCCCTTCTTTCCTGCATTAATAAATGCATGCAGCCTGCTACCTCCAGATAACACTTATAACATTGAAGGTCGATTCCTTGCAGCAAAACATTTTGGTAGAATAGGTCAATATCAAAAACAAGAAAACATCATTAATGAATTATTAAAAAGAAAAGGACTCACTAATGAGGTTTATTTTACTTGTTTCAAAGAATTAGGTTTACTTAATGAATCATTGGGAAAATTCGAAGAAGCATTGGCTATCTACAAAATAGAAGATGCAAAAATAAATATTTTCCCTCAATACATAGATCTTCGAATGAGGTCTATATTTATAAACTTAGAACACAATCAATTTAAAGAAGCCTTCCAAATTGTTGATGAGCTAATCAAAATAGCGCCAGAAAAACGAAAGCTCTACTCAGGAAATACAATTCTTGAAGAAATAATTTCTCTACGCAAAAAGGATGAAGCATTAAATGACTACTGGAATCATTCCATTAATTGGTGGGATGAATGGCTACAGATCAGAAGAGCGTTATATCCAGACAAAAACTTCAAAATAATTCGAATTCCTGATATGTCTAGAATTATAGATTTGAATAGGGATTTGAATTTAAGTCTTGCCAGTAACAACAAACTTGAATTCTTTTCAAAACTTGATCTTCTTTTACATGGATTACGGTGGTCCCCCTCATTATTAAACGACGCTGGAACAGCGCTCTGCTTTTTGTTGCCCCAAATTCAAAAGGAAACCAACAACAAAACACATAATCTTTTGCTTAAAGTTTGTGACGAATCAATTGATTTACCAATTCAATTCAATAGAAGGGCTAAGCTATATAGTTCAATAAGCCATTCATCTGTAAAAGAACATGATCGGGCCATTGACATTATAAAAAAATTTTTAAAAGACGACCGTAATCCCGATCAAACAACTGAAACAATCGTAAGACTTTGGGCCCACATTGCGATCAATGAAAACAAAGATACATCCGGCCCTGAGAAAGAATTACAAAAACTATTAAGCCAACAGCCTACAATTTCAAACCGACCACAAACAACTCTCTACCTTTCACAAATCTACAGAAAGAACGAAAATTATGATAAAGAAAAAGAGTTATTACTCAAGGAAACTCAAAACCCAAAAATCTTAGAAAATAAGGAAACATTACAAATCTTTATTTCGAGACTAAAAGAACTTAACAATGGAATAGTAAGCAATAACGACTTCTCACAGGCTGTTAGAGATTGGAAGTTAAAACATATTCCAATTTGGCTGAAATTTACATCAATCAAGAACTTAAATGATACAAGACTCGAAAAAGTCAATCCTGAGGAGTTAATTCTCAATTCCAGAAACCCCAAATTTACACAAGAAGAATTATTAAAAATAAAATTATTAATTGCTGAATCGAATGAATTTGATCGAGCTATTCGAGAGCAAGCCTTTCAACAAGCCTTTTCAGAAATTTATCTATATGAACATCAATATTCAGCATCAAGAAAAATGCTTAAATCAGTACTAACTGATGAACGATTCCCCTATCAATTATGCCAACAATTATTGATGTTCTCTATGGATGATGCCTTATCCAGAGGAAGAAATAGAGACATAACATTTGCAATAACTCATCCTATTATAGATAGAAATAATCCTATAACAAAAAATGCCATTCAAAATTATGGGAGATTTTCTGCCACTAACCTAAACTCATTAGAATCTATCAAAGAATGCTATAAGGATATTAGAGATAACATTGACTCTCCATCATCCTTTGCCGTTTTGGCCAGAATCTTTGAAAGCAGTCTAGAATTAGGAAGCATTGAGTTAGCAAACCAAATCTCATTGGAAGCTAAAAATTGGACAACTCCGATACAACTAGAAAAACGAAAATCAATATTAGCTAATGCTTTTACTGAATCAATAAAAAGATCCAAACCTAATATTGAGTTTGCAAAATCAATAAAATCAATTGCAAGGAAATTTGTTAAGCCTATCAACAATGATAATCCACTATTAATAAATGATTACAAAAAAGAAACTAATCTAAAAAAATTATCTGAACAAACGGCCTATAATTGGCTAACCCAGCGTGCACTACATGAATCCTCTTTAGAGACTTCACCTAGGTTCTGGTTTGATCTCGCAGAACTTATGCCAAGGGATGAAAAACAGGTAGAATTTTCATTTCTACTTATTGAAACTCTTCTGAAGAGTAATATTAATGACTTAGAAAAATCTTTCAGTCTATTTTCCAGCCCTTCAATTATTGATACTGATGATATAATGTTGAGAGAAAAACTGTTTACGTTATTTGATACTTACACTGATAAAGATAAGGAACCCAATAGCCACGCAGCAATGATTATTACTAAGACTCAATCTGGTAAAATCAGAGATGGTCAGCAGGTGGACATCGACAAAGAATGGCAAGAATTAGATCATCCAATATTGAGAAATATACAATTACCAACAAAAATTAGCTACCTGATGGCTAGAAAGAACATTATTGGGCTTACTAAAACTCTTAAGGAATTAGACCCAGAAACGCTTCTTTCGCCAGAATTTATTGATATAATTTTACCCGCGCTTTATGAGGCAAATCAAAACGATAGAATTAAAGAAGCAATCGTTGTTGCGGAAAATAAAATTAAAAATGATTTAGCCAATTCCGTAAGAACTCTAGATTTCCAATCAATTCGTTTTGTATACAAATTTTACAGCCTCGCAAAAAACAATAGCCCCCTTCCCAAGGAATGGTTTCAATCAATAGACAAGCAAGTTAAATCGGAAAGAGATAGTTATTCTTTTCGTATTCTTGAAGCTGAATATAAAGAGAACTGGATAGATCTTGCAAAATGGTCAGGTAAAGCAATAGACGAATATCCAACATATTACAATTA
>MDTE01151882.1_pt1 | contig 11073 bp, 12 predicted proteins | sample 811231 | NCBI WGS metagenome assembly MDTE01 (sample SAMN05326651, study PRJNA326480) | marine metagenome | isolation source: seawater | place: Indian Ocean: Red Sea | collected 2010 | reverse complement strand
TTGACATTCAGATCTCCTCAAAGGTGGACACCGATCACCAGTTCTAGCTCTGCGTCCATTAACTTGTACATATTCCGTGCTAGGACCTGAACTACTAGAACGAGATGATGAACGACTAGATGACTTACTCGACTTCTTCTTCTTCTTCTTCTTTTTTTTACTATAGTCTTCTTTTATATTTCCATATAAGCTACCATAATGATAGAAATCTCTTCTTCTTCTATAATCACGTCCTCTTAATAGTTTCAAGGATTCTTCTGTTAATCGACGTAATGGTTTAGTATTTCTTTTATATAATGTGAATGATATGATAGATAATAGTAATATGTATAGACATATATAAAAATTGTTGCTTAAATCCATTAATTATACAAAGAAATATTCTCTAAGATTTATGGATTGAAAAATCGTCCATCAACATCTGGACCATAATATTTATTTTTATCAATATAGACTGGTTTATCTACGTATACTATTTTCTCAACTATTTTCTCAACTATTTTCTCTTTTGGAGGTTCTATATCGGGTACTTCTTCCGGATATCGACAATTGGATTTCATACTATAAATTGTACCCTTCCCCTCGGGTAGTGGAGCAGAATAATTAGAAGCATCCGGATCGGTACACCCAATATAAGTACACAAACTTTGAACATGATTCCATGTACCAGCTCCTTTGTTATCATTTATTGATGTCATGCCTAATATACTACCAGATTTATCATACATTTTTTCAGCTTGTGACATATCACATGCATCTATTAATACTACACCTGGTGGTGGTGGCGGCGGTGGAGGCGGTGGTGGTGGTGGTGGCGGTGGAGGCGGCGGTGGTGGTGGTGGAGGTGGATTACATATATCACCAGTTGTTTTACACATATCTTTATCTGGTTTCCATTGACAAAAGCGGTTACCGTGGCGAGATGCGCTATAGCTTCTTAAACAATTACCTCTGTTACCATTGTTTTGTTGACAATCAGACTTTCTAAGAGCTGGACATTGATCACCAGTTTTAGCTCTTCTGCCATTTATCTGTATATATTCCGTTACGGAATTTTTACTAGAACTAGATGATTTAGATTTGGATGATTTGGATGATTTGGATGATTTAGATTTGGATGATTTAGATTTGGATGATTTAGATTTAGAACTTCCATAACCTTCATTTATAATTCCATATAATCCACCATACTTAAAAGTATCTTTTCTTCTTCTATAATCACGCCCTCTCAATAATTTTAATGAATCTTCAGTTAATACATGTTTAGGCTTACTTCTGCTCTTATATAATGTTAATGAGATGAAAAATATAAAAAATATAAACACGTACACATGAATATCTTTATACATTAATTAATGGAATAAAATTATTTTTATACAGTTGATATTATAGGATATGAAGCCGAATTTGCAACACCACAAGCATTAATTCCACGAACAAGTCTTAAATATCCTGATTCACCCCAATCCGTTCCCCAGCTGTTTCTAACTATCCAGTAATCAATATTATTTTCGGAACCATATCCAACAATCACAACACCATGGTTTGCATTTATAGGTTTACTAGAACAACCAAAAATTCTCTTAGGTATTAAAATACCCGTATCATAAAATTGCCACTGACTTGATGCATCAACAGTTACACTGACCGGTCCAACATTAGAAACTGCTTCAGCCAATGCATATTCGTCTCCACTTGGTATGTCAATCCAATTAATGATTTTTGCACCACTACCCTTCTTTGAAAATTTACAATTTCCTTCGAACCCCATGTATGGATATGATTCTTCTGTATCTATTAGACCATGCTGTTTTTTTATTATATAATCGAAGGCATTATCCATTACACCACCATTACATCCCAAACAACATTTCTCGTCGTGAATCGTATCATTCTTAACACAATCAATTAAATTTTGTTCACTAAGAGGAATAACTGGTTTTTGATTAAATATTGCAGTAGCACTTTCAATCGATGCGACTGTTGCAAATGTCCAACATGAACCACAAAGACCTTGATCTTTAATATTTGCAACAACATCTTTTTTCCGCCAATCAATTGAGTAAGGAAGAGTAGTTTGCGGCGTGCGTCGCGGCGCTGACTTACGTCGCGCGGGCAACAGTCTTTGATAATTATAAAACTCTTCTTTCGTCCAATCTGCAAATGGACTGATTAATTGACTTGTATTAGAATGTTGAAGTTTATTATGACTGTAGATTGTTAATCTGTATGCATATTCTTCAATACTATTGTATTGTTTGTTATTCGTATGTATAAATTTGTTGAAACTATTTATAACACTATTTACATTATTTTGAACAGTTGTATTAATTCCAACACAAGGATAGTAGCTTGAACAACTATGATCTAGTGATTGAGAGCAACACAATTTCATATTTTTAAATTCACTTGAGAAAGCACAAATAAAAAGAATGAATAAATTTTTCATTGTACTATTAGTAATACAAAATAGTTCTTAAATCAACATAAATGTTAATTAATATATATTGAAATATGAAGATAGATTCTAATACTGTAGTATTTATTACTGGTGGTCAACAAGGATTAGGGTATGCGAGTGCAAAACATTTGGCTTCAAAAGGAGCAAGCATTTTTATTGTAGATTTAGATAAAAATAAACTAGAGGTAGCAGCGGAACATTTGTGCCGCTGTCAACGCTTCGCAACTTGCAACCCTACCGGTAGTCTGTGGCACGAACAAGTAAAAACGATTTCCCCGCGACGGGTTGAATATATGGTATGTGATGTTAGTATTCCAGAACAAGTTGAAGCTGCAATTAACAAATGCGTTACAGTATTTAGTAAAATTGACGTTGCATTAGCTTGTGCTGGAATTGCGACATATTCATGTACTTATAATAAAGCACTAAATGCAGAACTAGATCTAAATATTTGTGAAAGAACAATGAAAGTAAATTTCTTTGGTTCTTTGCATTTGGCAAAATATGCTTCAAAAGTAATGTCAAAAAACGTTCCAAATGAAAGAAAAGAGAGAGGTTTGATATGTTTGACATCTTCTATTTGTGCAACAGAAGGATTGAGTGCATCTACACCATATTCTTGTAGTAAAGCTGCTATAAATGGCATGGTCTTACCAATGTGTCGTGATTTATCCCATTTAGGTATTAGGATTAATTCAATTAATGCTGGAACAATTGAAACAAACATGCAAATACAAGGAATTAAAGATGGATATGGTGTTGATGATCCAGAACAAATTAAGAAATTTCAAAAAGATTTTATAGATAGATATTATCCACCAGCTACATATGACAATATTGGTCAAGGAACTCCTGAAGATTTTGCTAAATTTGTAGAAAGTATTATTGTAAATCCATTCTTAAATGGTGCAGTCTTGAGGATGGATGGTGGTATGAGGATGTAATATAAACAGTCTTTGAATAAACTAATATATTATGATTAACGTAATACAATTTGGAGTAGTAAGTTATATTTCATATTTGTTTTATTGTACGTTTATTAAATACATACGAATTTATCCGGTAGGATATATTGAAAAAATATCTGAAAAAGTCGTATTAATAACTGGATGTGATAGTGGATTTGGTAAAGAACTTGTATTTTCAGCTTCATCGCTGGGTTTTGAAATTATTGCAGTATGCTATACAGAAGCGGGCGCTGCTGAAGTAAATAAAGAAAAAAGATTACGAGCATATAAGAAAATAACAACAGTTGTTGCAGATTTAACAGACGAGGATGGTAGACATAGTGTAGTAAATACAACTATGGAAATAATAAAAAATCGCGGCTTATATTCAATTGTTAATAATGCTGGTATTTGTATATCTGGTAATATAGATTGGCTTCCAACAGAAGTATATCAGAAAACAATGGATTTGAATTTTTTTGCTCCAGTAGTACTAATATACAGACTATTACCAGAATTAAAAAAAGCAAATGGTCGTGTTATAAATGTAACAAGTGCTGATGGATTAACAAGTCTACCTAGTATGTCTGCTTATTCTTCGGCAATACATGCTTTAGAATCATTTTCTGATTCATTGCGTTGCGAAATGCTTGATTTTAATGTGAAAGTTGTTCTGATACAACCAAGTATTACAAAAACACCATTTGCATCTTCTTTTGCGGATAAATGGTTAACAACCTTTAAAAATGCTGATGAAGGTAGAACGTTAAACTATGGAAACAGTTGGGCTGAAAAAACTCATAGGAAAATAAAAAATAATATACAAAAAGTAATAGTTGATGAAAAAGATACCGTTTGGGATATAATGTGTGCACTAACTGTTTCAAATCCACCAAATAGAATTTTAAGTGGATATTTATCAAAAATTATTTCAATATTATTGAATACAATACCAGACTATGTCAAAGACAGGCTGTTAAACAACATTTTCTTTGCCCGGCGCGCGACGCGCGGCGCACCTCCATATGACTGCATTTCTCATTTCACAATTATTGTACAAAATTTAGACAAATCATTGGAATGGTATAAAAAAATAGGATTTATAGAAACGGGACCACGCGTAAACAGTTCTCAGTTTATTAAGGGAGGTGTATATTCTCCACTATTGTTACTGAAAGAAGATGCTTTAATGGTATCACGTACTCAATCTGATACATCTCAATTATGTATATTCACATTTGATGTGAACTCGATGGCAAATGAATTAAAAAAATTAGATATTCATCCAGTTAGCTCAAATAAAAGCAGTAATGGATATGATATAGTAAATTATAGTGATCCAGATGGATTTAACGTATCTTTTATAGAATTTTCAATGTCATTGTATAATATTTTTATACGTTGTATTAGATTTTTTTACAGAATAAGTGATCCACATATGTTTCATATTACCTTCAATATTAGTAGTTATAGTAAAGATTATAATGCACTAAAATTAATTGGTTTTACTGATTTACTATTTCACGAACGCGTCACCGATCCGGCAGTGTGGCCTGTAGTTGCTTTAGTAAAGTTACCAAAGGATAAATTCGTTCTTACATTAGTTGAGTCTAAATCAAACACACATAATAAAAGTGAATATTCATTGCCAGATACAATAAGTATATCAGTTAAGAATGTTGAGAAAAAAATTGAAAAATTGAAGAAATATGGCCTATTTTGTGAATCTGTATAATTAATAAATTATCCAATATTTGGAGATGTTTTGGTTGGCAAAGTGTATGTGAATGGAAATTGTATTGAATTATGTGAGTATATTGGAATGTCATCCTATCCTCAACATAATGCTTTACATTAATTAATATGTAGTTTCTAGTAAAAGGTCAGGCTGCTGCGCAGCGGCACGCCAGCTTCCAGAAAATTAAGAAATATTATAAATTATTTTCAAAACAATATTCTAAAAGAATAGAATTTTTCTTTACAAGATATGCATTCCGCTCTTGAAGGATTTTATTTGCCAACCTAAGTTCGGAAACCTCTCTTCTTAAAGATGCTATTTCTTTTGTTATATTTCCATCTTTTGTTATATTTCCAAATCCTAACATTTTTAAAAGGGGTGATGTTTTAGCTACTTCCGTGGTAACTACGTTATCATCGTCGTCCACTTCCAAATATACTTCTTCCACGGATTTGTCATGTTCCATATTATACAAATTTATATAATGTGTTATATAATATTAATGAATCTACCAATGGTTCTAATTGATGAGATCTTTTCTTATTTGGGACCACAGTGTTCGGTATGTAATAAAAAATTAAATCCGTGGACGATGATCGGATATCCAAGTGTGTATTTATGTGATGAAAAATGCTTTAAACAAACATGTATACATCAATAATTTTTAATTATTACTTCATATTCTGTAGAATCTGGTTTCTTTGAGTTAATTGCTCTTCTACACAATATTTTGGTTATATTATACTGTTTAAATTCATTGTTTACGAATGCTGTATCAGAATTACTCATTACAAACTTAATTCCTTTCTTATTCAAATCATGACATTTTTCAAATAATGAACTATGTTCTGAGTCATTAAATCCACCTGACTGATAGTTTACAAAAGACTTTTCGTTAATAGGAACGTATGGTGGATCTAAATATACAAAATCATTGGATTCTATTTTGTTTGGTATGACATCTGCAAACACAGAATCCATAAACCTAACTCTTTGAATAGAATTGCTCATTTCTGTAAGTTCTTCATATGAAATAATCGATTTTAGATTCTTATAATTACCATAAGGCACGTTGAATCCATTTGGACCAACACGATATACTCCTCGAAAACATGTCTTGTTTAAGAATATAAACATTGCAGAACATTGGACAGAACTTAAATTATCTTCACTTGTTTCATTATACATTTTTCGTATCCAATAATAATATGATTCCTTAGATTTAACAGCATTCTCTAATGACGTTGGTGTCAGGTGCCGGCCGCGACGGGACCGTGCTGCATTTGCGGCAGCTTTTGAAGCTTCTGATTCTGAAATTAATAAGCGTTTCATTTCCATAATATCTTCACTTAAACAAAGCTGTCGCCTCTGCATTTCTTTTACTAACTCTTCTTTTGTTTTTAAAGAATTTATTTCTTTAGTACTAAGCGGGGAATTCTCGTCTATATTTGAATAAGTATTCAAAAAATTCTGTATATGTTTATATAAATCGTCCGGATGATTCTTTATATTATTGAACATTCCAATTAATACTTTGTTTTTATCATAACAATATATATTATCGTTCAATATTGTATCACCAGACTTTATTCTATCAAGAAGACGAAATAATACACTACCACCACCTAAGAAAATTTCATGATAATTATTAATAACTTTTGGAAATTTTTCAAATATTTCGTCTAGAATTTGTGTTTTACCTCCAACCCATTTAATAATTGGTTTCATATCCTTTGTTTATAAATATATTTATATATTTCATTTTTATGATATAAAAATGAACATAAATTCAAAACAAAATATTATGACCAAGATGACTAAATTTAAAACAATTGTTACAGAACGCCTGAAAGAAATAATAAACTGGTCTATACATCCATATCCAAATGGTTTAACAACAAAATTTAGCAGAACACAGCGCGGTACTGTAAAACAGCTGCGTGATGAGGCAAAAAAGAAGGAATTTGAATGGGGAAATTCAATTATAAATCAAAAAGACAATGGAAACTGGTCAACTACTCTTGGACAAAATCTTGTACGAGACGTTCTAAAATTATTAGGTAAGAATCCTAGAAAACCAGAAAAAAAAGATGGATATATTCCAGATTGGGAATGCGATGATGCAATTTATGAAGTTAAAACAAGAAATTGGACAACAGGAGGAAGTGCTGGAGAAAAAGTACTAGGTGTTATGTATAAATACAGTGATATTCCAGTACTTTATGGGAAACCATTATATATTGTTCTTGTTGCTTATCAAGAATATGAATATACACTTGGAAATACAAAAATTTTTGGTGAAAATATTTCTGAAAGAAAAAAAACGTTACTAGATACTGCTGCTGGTATGGATATTAAATATTTAAAATTTAGTGATTTGGTTTTACCACTAATTGAGGTTCAGACCTGAGCATCGGCTTGTCGCCCGGATGTCTACGAATTTGCATTTCTTCTACACCAATCAAGACGAGACTGACCACGGTCTCCTTTTCCTGCGTCTAGTACACATCTCCGAATGTTCGATGGCAGTGATTCGAGTACTGATTTCGATAAATTGCGGTTGCGGGGCGGCGGCGGTTTAGGAGAAACGGTTGGCGGCCGTGGCGCGCGAATCCGTTCCGGAAGCGGCACCGGCGCATTAGGAGAAACGGTTGGCGGTCGCGGCAGCTTCGCCCCCAGGGCAGCTTCAGCCTCGGCAGTAGCCTTTTCGTCAGCCGCTCTCTTGGCTTCTTCTTCGCGTTTTCTTGCATGCTCTTGTAATATTTGTTTTTTTTGAATTTTAATATACCATTCAAGTTTTCTCAGATTTGCTATTTTACGTTTCATTACCCGCGTTTCCGATTGAATTTTTTGTTCCATCTGTTTCATAACCTGCGATTCCGATTTAATTTCTTCTTTCAGATTTGGTATCATTTTCTGGAGAAGTTCTATTCTGTAAATTTTGTCTATGATTTTGTTTTTATGTGTTTTACATTTTTCTCCGGTTGTTTTACACATTTGTTTATCAGATTTCCATTGACAAAAACGACCGTCATGAGCTGCAGATAATAGACAGCTCATTTTATTACCATTGAAGCGCTGACAGTCTTTAACTTTTAAAGGTGGACATGGATCATTATCCATGGCTCTCTTTCCTTTATACATTACATATTCTGTGTCATTTACAGAAAAGCTTTCCCTCTGATTTATATAAGTACACAAACTTATTGATACAATTAAAACAAATACAACTATGTATGCACCTGATATCATTATATTATAAAATATATAAATTGTAGTATATCAATAAAAATGAATAGCGATTTGTATGTTTTAAATACGTAACTTGAATATTATGTATCGACTTCTTGTATTTTGTATCTATATTATGTTTAATGATGCAATGACACATTATAAAAAGCATTATAGATTTGTAGTTCATAAAAAAAATCTTATTAGAAGTGATTTCACGAAAATTACTTCGAATAATAATGTTAATCCAGATGAATATGTAAAAGTGTGTCAAGAATTAAATAGCCTTGGAAGCAATAATATGATCATTTATAATAATATGGATCTTGCGTATGATTTTCTGACTAAAGATGAATTTGATGCGTTAATAAAGGATACATTCATCTATAGATAATTAAAGAAATACAGGAAAAAGAAAATAAGTCTTAGTTATCTAATATTTGAATACAATGATGTATTCTCCAACGTTATTGTTTTATAATTTGCTTTTTTATAAAAATACCAATAAACTATTTCTTGAAGTAACACAACCCAATTATATGAATCATATTTCTCAAAATCTTCAGGGAATATTATCTAACAATAAAGACATTTCTGTTATAAATAAATATTACTCATCAAAGCAAGATTTTATCTATTCTAAACCTTTTATTGATAAAAACAATACGGTTGTTACTCATTCTTATATTAATCTTAATAAATCTACTGATTTTTTTTCAAAATATTGGTGGTTCAAATTGAAAAGCTCTGAATCCTTTAAAAAATGTAGAACTCCAAATATAGGAAAAGAAATGAACGAATACATATTTGAAGAAACTTTCAATAAATTATCCAGTTATATACAAAATGAATATAAGAAGAATGGCAAAAAAATTATATTTGGAGAAGATATAGTCATTTTTGCAGAGAAAAAAGAAGATGGATTAAAATGGACCTCTAATGATCTTGACGTTATTAACTCAAATAATAATATTGTAATCAGAACTCCTATTATGTATACAAGCATAGATGCGGTTCCAAAGAGAGTTGCCGGTATGACATATGTTAAAGTTATATCGCCCGCGCAGGTCATAGAATGGATTACGAATAAATCTTTTCAAACGGATTAAAATGATAATAAAAAAAACAAATTTACAATAATCTAGCCTTATGTACGTATAAGCGTTTTTCTTGATGTTCTTACTGAGATTCGAACAGTCCAGCGACTGGCGTATCTGTAATTGGATTAAAATCCTCAATTGACAGAATAGTCATCGTTGACGTGACATGGGATACCTCCTCTTGATAATCGCCATGCAAATTGCGGGTATTTACTAAAACTAGTCCAGCTTTTAGTCCAAGGGACCACGTATCATCTTCTTCATCGTGGTTTAGTTGAACAATTCCTTTTAAAATGTCATCAAAATGCAATCTATATGAAGGTCTTGTGACTCCTTTCAATATAGATTCTCTTGTGTCAGTTGTGTATCTTGTTGTTAAGTTAAGACCTTTGTTCGTTGATGAAATTTCACAATCACAACCACTTTCCACTGGAAAGTTTTGAGCAATAGAAATGACTTCTGTTAAAGAATACTTGATTTTGAAGTACTTTGTAGTATCTGATTTCTTATCTTCACGTTTCTTTAGCAGATTTGACAAATGTACGTATATTTCGTTTGAAATATCTTCTTTTTTGTCAAATATATAATCCATAATCTCTCGATTATCTTCGGATATCGGGTCTGTTTTTTCCATTTTTTTGTTGATTTTTGTTGATTCTTCTACTATTCATATACATATCTAGAACAGAAATGATGTCATTTTTTTTGCAAGATACATTTATACAATTATTAGGTATTTATAAACGGTATTTTATGTGATTTTTGTATAATCATCGTAAAATAAGTCTACCATCCAGCATAAAGGATGTCTTCCTTTACAATATTTGAATCCTTTAGAAAGTCAATAATACTCTGACGAGTTCCTATTAATTCTGCATTTTTTGCTTTTTCCAACAAATCCAATTTATTACATTTATTAACCAAGAATGTTGGATATGTTTTAAGATGTTCCCATTCATAATTAAGTCTATAATGTTCTACTAATCTTCTTTTACTCATAATTTCATACTTATTTATTGGTACATTTTGGTGTACATATGTAAGACAGCATTTATCCCACCATTTCAAAATTTTATTTACGCATTTTTCTTCATTCTTATATTTTTCATTAAATTCTTTGCATGTATTTACAAATTTATTTCGATTATAAAGATACAAAATATTCACAATATCCCAAGGTATTAACATTCTATATTTGTTATTATTTGCAAAAGCACCTGGAATATTCATTGTTTCTCTCAATTTATGTTATGATTTTAGATTTAAACTATTTTATTTCATTTTTTTGCAATTTTTTATTGGTTTTAATTCGTTTTTTTAGTGGTTTTTTACGGTATTTTATGTGATTTTAGCTTAATTTACGCAAAAACGGGCGTTCCTATAATGAAAAATCTTTAAAAATTCAAAAAAATTGATTTTTTATATTTCGCAAAAAGGGGCGGATGTGATTTGTCATAAAAATGGTGAAATTAGGGCAAAATGGTAAAAAAACGATATAATCAGATTATGGTGAAATTGGGGGAATGGTCATATATGTAGGATGGTGATTATGGGGCAGATGGTGGTAAAATGGTGGCAAAATGGTCAAAAATGGTC
>MDTE01100179.1_pt1 | contig 11074 bp, 8 predicted proteins | sample 811231 | NCBI WGS metagenome assembly MDTE01 (sample SAMN05326651, study PRJNA326480) | marine metagenome | isolation source: seawater | place: Indian Ocean: Red Sea | collected 2010 | reverse complement strand
TAGATCTTTTGGAAAAGAGATAGCAAAAAAAATTGTTTACTTTGGTTTTTTTATTGGAATTTCATTTACACTTTTTTTCTCAACAAACTTTTCAGATTTAATTTCAATCAGAATTGCAATTGGATCAGGTACAGCATTTATTGTATCTCAAAGATTAGATGTATTTATATTTGATAAACTAAGAGATAAATATTGGTTTATACCACCATTAGCATCGTCAATAAATGGATCTGTAATAGATACATTTTTGTTCTTTTCAATTGCATTTTATGCGACTGGTATACCTTGGTTTACTTTAGCACTTGGAGATCTAGCGGTTAAGTTATTTGTAGCTTTATTAATGTTATTACCATTTAGGCTATTATTGAAAACTTTTAAGGCAATATAATTTATTTAAGCATAAATTTATAAGACAAAATTTTATAAACAAGTTTAGCAACTAAAAAATTGTAACTGTTAAATCCTTTAATAGGTGCTAATTCATTTATATCTGCACCAACTATTTTAGAATTTTTGCATGCAATTTTAATAATATCAAGAGCTTCATCCCAAAATATACCACCAGGCTCAGGAGTGCCAGTGGCCGGCATTATACTAGAGTCTAATCCATCTACATCAAAAGTAATATAAACATTTTTGTTTTTAATTTGTTCCTTAAATTTATTTAAATTCCATTTTTTTTTATCTTTAGCCCAATAAATTTTTATTCTTGTTTTATTTTTTTTTAAAGTTGGAATTTCTTCTGCAGATATATTTCTAATTCCAAACGATACTACAGATACATTTTTATAATCTAAACATCTTTTGATTGCTGAGGCATGAGAAAATTTTTCACCAGAATAACTTTCTCTTAAATCTGCATGAGCATCAAAATGTAAAAGTGTTAGTTTTTTATATTTTCTAACAAATGGTTTTATACAACCGGGTGTAATTGAGTGTTCACCACCTAGAGTAATAGGAAAGATTTTATTATCTAGAATTTTTTGATTTATTTTAGCAATTTGATTTATAGCTTTTTTTATATTTTTATTAATTTTAAATGGTTTTAGTGTTTTAATTCCAATTTTTTTAAATGGTTCACACTTAAGTTCCTCATCATACAATTCGACTTGATGAGAGGCTTTAATTATTTCTTTTGGCCCATTTTTTGTGCCTCCTCCATAACTAACAGTTTTTTCTAATCCAAATGGAACAACAATTACTTTTTCTTTAAACTTAAACTTATTATCAATCCCTAAAAAACCTTTTTTATTAGTTAAATAATTCAACTGATTACCCAAAAATTTTAGAAAAATTCTTTCTTTCTCTATTTTTCCATTCAGCTTTATGGTAAGCGTCGCTAGCAATAAGAGGAAGAACGCTAGTTGCTTCTGCAAAAACCATTTGCTCTTTTGTTATATCGACTTTTCCCCACGAGCTAGCTTCTTTTAAGGTAGAGCTACTACAAGCTCCATCTCTTGAGTCAGCAACTGTAATTTGTACTGCATATTTGTGCATATCAACATTTTTACCTAATAGCTCAGCACATATAACCGTATCTTGAATAAAATTTTTTGGTACACCCCCTCCAATCATAAATAAACCTGAACCTTTTGATCGAATTTTAATTTCAGTTAGTTCTCTAAATTCCCTTATCGCGTCTATTGTAATATGTTTTTTTGGATTTCTTTCTTGATGCATTACTAACCCAAATCCAGCACTAGAGTCTGTAAATGCAGGACAAAATATTGGCACGTTGTTATCGTAAGCAACTTCTATTAAGGATTCTTTTTTCTTTGAATTTTTTTTTAAATATTTTCCCATTGCATATATAAATTCTCTAGATGTATAGCTCCTGGGTTCAAGTTTATCTGCTATTTCACCTATTATTTTATCACACATCTGAAGTTCATCTTCATCAATATAAGTGTCATATATTCTGTCTATATAATTGTCTCTAAGTTCAGTGTCATTTTGAAATTGCGAACCTTGATAATGTTTGAAACCTAAAGCTTCAAAAAAGTCCATGTCAACTATAGATGCTCCGGTAGCAACTATCGCATCTACCATATTATATTTAATCATGTCTCTGTAAACATGCATACATCCAGCCGCAGAAGTCGATCCTGCTAAAGTTAGAAAAATTGTACAGTCTTTATCTTTTAACATTTCATTATATATTTTAGCTGCATTTGCTGTTTCTCTCGACACAAAAGACATCTTTTCCATTGAAGAAATAATTTTTCTAGAGTCAAAAGACGTTATATCTATGTGTTCTATCGGTTTACTTAGAAACCCCTGTTTACTATTATGACCTGGATTTTTTTTCTCAGACATTTATGCAACAAGAAACTGCTTTTTAGTATCTTGATTATATAGTGACATTATTGGACTATCTTCAACTTCATAAATTTCATCAGAGAAAAATCCATTAAATTGAGTTCTAAAAGTTAATCCATAAGCACCTAGTTGACCTAATTCAATATAATCATTTTCTTTAATATTATTTGGTAACAAGAAAGGTCCCTTCATATAATCCATGCTATCACATGTAGGTCCATAAAAGTCAAAAGAAGTTAATTTTTTTGAAACGTTTCTTCCATTCGTAATTAATCTAGTTGGATAAACAATGTTTGGAACACCAGCATCAAAAAGACTACCATAAGTTCCATCATTTATATAAAGTTTTTGTTTTTTTCTTAAATTAACTCTAACAATTGTTGAGCCACTTTCTGCAACAATAGCCCTTCCTGGCTCACATATGATTTCTGGCATTTTTTCCAACTTAAGTTTTGCTAAACTATTTTTTATTTCTTTGAAATAATTTTCTAAAGATTGAGGAACTAAATCCGGATAAATTGTTGGAAAACCTCCGCCTATATTAATATAGTTAGGAACAATTTTAGACCTTTTTATAATATTTCCAATTTCAGTTATGCCCTTAGAATAAGAGATAGGATGCATACATTGTGAACCAACATGAAAACTTAAACCAACCTTTTTTGAATTAGCTTTAGCTAATCTTAATAAACCCGTCGCCTCAGATGACAGCGCTCCAAATTTTTTTGATAAATCTATTTCAGCATGCTCATTTGATACAGCAACTCTTACAAATAAATTTAAGTCTTTTGCATTGTTTGTACTTTCTAAAATTTTAATTAATTCCTCTTTAGTATCTATTGCAAAATCCCTAACTCCATAATTGAAATATGCCTCTTTAATATTCTCCCTACTTTTTACAGTATGCATATAACTACAACTCAATTTAGAATTTAATTGTTTAATTGCTTTAATTTCTTCAACAGAGGCAACATCAAATTGTTTTATACCGCTTTGAATGATTGTTTTTAAAACTTCTTTATTTGGATTTGTTTTTACAGCATAAAGTATCTTGCCTGGAAACTTGTTTTGGAAAAAACTCGAGGCTATTTGTATAGATTTCTTTCTTATACAATAAATCGGCTTTTCAGGTTGTAGTTGACTAATTAATTCATCAACTGTTTTAAATTTTTTCATTTCTGCTCCCCAAAAAAAATTTAACAAAAAAAATTCGCATATCCGTTATGCGAATTATCAATAATCGACCATTTATGAGATATATTGAGTAATGTAAAGACAAATCTTCTCTTGAAATTAATCTTATCCACCCCATATAGAGGCTATGAATATGAGCGTAGAAATGAAAAAAATTACTGATTTTAGCAATAAAAACTTGCTTCTAGTTGACGACGATAGTCCATTTAGAGAAAGATTGGCAAGAGCTATGGAAAAAAAAGGCTTCCAAGTTTCACAAGCAGAAGGTGTAAAAAAAGGTATAGAATCTGTTAAACAATCATGTCCTGGATTTGCAGTTGTAGATCTTAGGTTGGGTGATGGAAACGGATTAGAAGTTGTTAAAGAAATTAAAAAATTAGGTCCTGAAAGTAGGGTTATAATGCTCACAGGATATGGCAATATACCAACAGCTGTTGCAGCAGTAAAAGATGGCGCAATAGATTATTTAGCAAAACCAGCAGACGCTGATGATGTTGAAAAAGCATTACTAGCTGATCCAAATAAAAAAGCTTCTCCACCAGAAAATCCGATGTCAGCTGATAGAGTGAAGTGGGAACATATCCATCGAGTTTTTGAACTTTGTAACAGAAATGTATCTGAAACAGCTAGAAGATTAAAAATGCATAGAAGAACTTTACAAAGAATTTTGTCTAAAAGATCGCCTAAGTAAATTTTCTAAGTTTTAATATTTTTTCAGTTGATAAAGTAAGTATCGCAATTTTAAATATTTCAGCTAGTACAAAATTTTTAATACCCCATACATATGCTATCTCCCAACCAGCTAAATAAGCCAACCAAGGTACTCCAGTTAAATAAATCGCAAATACAGATAAAGATATTAGTAAAAATTTGATAAATATATTTTTTTTTAAATTAACAAAACCAGCAATAAAAACTGATAAAATAAATCCAACTAAATAACCACCTGTTGGTCCCATCATATAAATTATTCCAATGCCTTTTTCAGGAGTTCCCGCAAAAACTGGAAGTCCTATAGCACCTTCAAATAAATAAGCAAAGATTGTAGCAAGACCTAATTTCCATCCAAAAGCTATACCAATTAAAACAACAACAAAAGTTTGCATGGTCATTGGAACTGGATAAAAAGGAACTTTAATTTTTGCTGAAATTGTTAAAAGTAAAGTTCCTAATAGAATTAAAGAAATTTTTTTAAAAATATTTGCTGATTCTAATTTTTTTACTAATTCCATTAATACATAATACAAGTTTTTGATTAATCTTACAAATATATCTTAATAAACTCTTTGATCAGTAGATATATTATATAATTAGTATAAATTAGTTTTTACATTAAATATGTCGAAAATAAAAAAAACAGATCATTTCTATCTAATCGATGGATCAGGATATATATTTAGAGCATATTATGCACTTCCACCTTTAACAAGAAAAAGTGATGGTTTACCTGTTGGCGCAGTAAGTGGTTTTTGTAATATGTTATTTAAACTATTAGAAGACTCTAAATCAGAACACAACAAAGAGAGGCCTTCACATTTTGCAGTAATTTTTGACTCTGCACGAAAAAATTTTAGAAATGATATTTATTCTGATTATAAAGCTAATAGGTCTGATGCTCCAGATGATTTAATTCCTCAGTTTGACTTTATTAGAAAATCTGTTTTGGCATTTAATTTACCATCAATTGAACAACTTAATTATGAAGCGGACGATTTAATAGCTACATACATCGATCAGATAAATAAAGTTGGAGCAAAAGCAACTATAGTATCCTCAGATAAAGATCTTTTGCAACTATATGGAAAAAATATAAGGATTTTTGATCCAATGAAAAATAAATTCCTTGGTACTGAAGATATAAAACAAAAGTTTGGAGTAAAAGCTAATCAAATCATTGATGTTCAATCTTTAGCTGGAGATGCAAGCGATAACGTTCCTGGTGTTCCAGGTATTGGTATAAAGACTGCTGCTGAATTGATTGACACGTTTGGAAATCTCGAAAACCTTCTAAAAAATGCTCATACCATTAAACAAAATAAAAGACGAGAAACTCTTTTGGAAAATAAAGAGAAAGCAATAATTAGCAAAAAACTTGTAACTCTAAAAAAAGATGTTCCTGTTAAAGATAAGTTAGAAGATTTTGTTTTAAAAAATATTGACAAAGATAAACTTTATACATTTTTAAGAGAAATGGAGTTTAATAGACTTCTAAGCTCTGCTATTTCAACTTATGGAGATACAGATTTTAAAAATTCTAATACTAAAAATAATATAATTAAATCTGGCAGAGATAAAATATCTAAAGAAAACTACTTTTTATTTAATAGTGAAAATCAAATCAAAGATTGGTTAAAACAGGCAGATGAAATTGGTGAGTTTGCAATAGACACTGAAACTACTTCACTTGATGCACATCAAGCAGAGTTAGTTGGAATTTCCTTATGTTATAAATCTGGCCATTCAGGGTATATTCCACTTGCACACAAGGATGGAAAAAATTTGAACTCATCTAAAGTTTTAAATATTTTAAAACCATATTTAGAAGATAAAAGTATTAAAAAAATAGGCCAAAATATAAAATTTGACTACATAATTTTTTATAAAAGGGGAATAGAAATTAGTTCGATAGAAGATACAATGCTAATGTCTTATGTTTTGGATGCTGGAAAGAATAGACATAACTTAGATACTCTTGCAGAAGTTCATTTGCAACATCAAAATATCTCTTTTAAAGAAGTTGTTGGAACTGGAAAGAAACAATTAATTTTCAGCGAGGTAGATATAGAAACAGCAAAAGACTATGCAGCAGAAGATGCGGATATCACCCTAAGATTATATAAACTTTTTCTCCAAAATCTAAAGTCTGAAAAATTATTACAAATTTATGAAAATTTTGAAAAACCAATGGTTAAAATTTTAGCTCAAATGGAAATTAATGGGGTAAAAATAGACAATAAATTTTTAAAAAAACTTTCTGAAAAATTTGGCAAAAAAATTGAACAATTAGAAAAGGAAATTTATCAAATAACAAAATCAAAATTTAATATCGGGTCGACAAAACAACTGGGCGAAATATTATATAATCAATTAAAAATTGCTTCACTCAAAAGAACAAAAAAAGGAAGTTTTGCAACTAGTGCATCAGTATTAGAAGATTTAGCTTTTAAGGGTCACAAACTTCCAAAATTGATACTGGATTGGAGACAGCTAACTAAATTAAAAAACACTTATTCAGATTCACTTCAAGAACATATCAATCCAAAATCAAAAAGGATTCATACATCTTTCTTGTTAGCTGCTACTAGTACTGGACGGTTGGCATCTAGTGATCCAAATTTACAGAATATTCCCATTAAGACTGAGGATGGTAAAGAAATAAGAAAGTCTTTTATTTCAGAGAAAGAATGTTCTTTACTTTCTGCAGACTATAATCAAATCGAAATGAGAATTTTAGCTGAAATTGCAGATGTAAAGGAATTAAAAAAAGCATTTGTAAATGATGAGGATATTCACTCAATAACAGCTAGCCAAGTTTTTAACAAAAAAATAAAAGAAATTGATTCAGATCTTAGAGGAAAAGCTAAGGCTATAAATTTTGGTATTATATATGGCATTTCACAGTATGGTTTGGCTAAACAAATTGGAGTTTCTAATACAGAGGCTGAAGATTTTTTAAATGCATATTTCACTAAATTTCCAGAAATAAAAGACTATATGAATGAGACAATAAAATTTTGTAGAAAAAGTGGATATGTCAATAATATTTTTGGAAGAAGAACTCATTTAAATGGAATAAATGATAAAAATTACAATATAAGAAATTTTCAAGAAAGAGCAGCAATTAATGCCCCAATACAAGGCTCTGCATCAGAAATAATGCGTCTAGCAATGATAAGACTTAATGAAAAATTTCTAGAAAATGAAAATATAAAAATTTTGCTTCAAATACATGACGAATTAATCTTTGAAATTAAATCATCAAAAGTTAAAGAAATGTCAAAAATAATTAAAGAGATAATGAATGGAGTTGAGTTGAGTGAGCACCATAAGTTCACAGTTCCTCTTTTGATAGATTTGAATTCAGGTGCAAATTGGGGCATGTTGCACTAATTAAGTTGTATTGCCCTATTTAGAACAATTTAGTATTTTTATAAATAACTTATGAAACAAACAATAGCTTTAGTCGATGATGACAGAAATATTTTAACAAGTATTAGTATAGCTTTAGAAAAAGAGGGATTTATTGTTCAAACTTATTTAGATGGTGAAAGTGCCTATATAGGTATAACGAGGACACCACCAAACTTAGCCGTGATTGATGTTAAGATGCCAAAAATGGATGGTGAAGAACTTTTAAGGAAACTTAGAAAGAAAACAACACTTCCAGTAATTTTATTAACCTCTAAGGACGAGGAAGTAGATGAACTTCTTGGCTTAAAATTAGGAGCTGATGATTTTATAAAAAAATCTGGTGGATTTTCAATCAAAGTACTAATTGAAAGAATTAGGGTTCAACTAAGAAAAAAAGATACCGCTAATATTGATGATAATAAAAATATAATATCACATGGAAAATTAAGATTAGATCCATCACAGTTAGAATGTGAATGGAATGGCAAACAACTGCCTGATAAACTGACGACTACTGAATTTTTAATTGTTAAAGAATTAGCGAAAAGGCCGGGAATAATTAAAGAAAGATCACAACTGATGGATATTGCTTATAGAGAAGATACTGATATTGAGGATAGAACTATCGATAGCCATATAAAAAGAATTAGAAAAAAATTTAAAAGAGTAGATAATAATTTTTCCGCTATAGAAACTCGATATGGAAGTGGCTATAGATGGAACGTTAGTTAATGTTTAATAATTTTTTAAAAAATCTCTCAATCTTAAGAAAATTTTTGTTCATTAATTTTTTAATATTTATTATTATTGGCCTTATAACAATTTTATATTTGAGCAGTGTCCAACCTAATCTAATTAAAGCCAAACGATCGAATCATATTGAAATTTTAAATAATACTATAGGTCATTTTAATAGATTAAATATTGGATTTAATAATGATGAGATAAGAAATTTTTTATTTTCTACAAGATTCCTATTTCAAAACTTAGATAGAGTTACAATTTTTGATAATGATTTTAATCTGATTGGAGATACTGATACATTAGATTTAGATCCTCGATCTTTTGGTCAAACATCTGAAGTAATTCAGATGGATAGTTTAAATGACAATACATTTGATGATAAAAATAATAAATCTGAAAAAAGTAATTCTAAAGTTTTTACATTAAATAAGAGAGTTGAAAATTATGCATTGTCCAAAGAAATTGGTAAACCTTTTACATTTATTGAAGAAAATTATAACCAATTTATTTTAGTAACTTTAAAAAACGTTTCAAACGAGACTGGAAATATTGGTTACATTGCAATAAGTGAAAATTCTCTTGATATAAAAGCTGCAATTGAAGAAAGAAAAAATTTTATTTTAAGAACAGCAATTTTAGTTGCAATTGTGATTTTAATTTTTTCATTTGTTCTTAACAGATATTTTTTAAAACCAATCAAAAATTTAGTAGATTATACAAAAATAATAAAATCAAAGAGTAAAAAAGAAACGAAAATAGATCAAATAAAAAACAGAAATGATGAGCTAGGTGTTTTATCAAAATCTTTAGACGAGATGACAAAAGAGTTAAATAGCAGAATAAAAGCTACAGAAAATTTTTCAACTGATTTAGTTCATGAAATTAGAAATCCACTTGCTTCACTTAAAAGTGCATCCGAAATTATTTCTGATACAACTGATAAAGAAAAACAAGAAAAACTTTTAAAAATTATGACACATGATGTATCTAGGATAGATAGATTAATAACTGATTATTCTCAAATATTAAAAGATGAGTTGGCAATATCATCAGAACAAATGGAAGATTTAGATTTAAAACCAATTATAGAATCAGTTGTAGATGATTTTAATAATATTTATATTGAGAAGAAAAATATAAATATCAAATTGATTACTTCAGGTTTAAATAACTATTTTGTTAAAGGAATTAGTAATAGAGTTGAACAAATAATTGCAAATTTATTGGATAACGCAGTTTCTTTCAGTAAAGAGAAGTCAATAGTTACAGTAAATTTAGATGAAGATCAAAATTTTATTGTCTTAAAAGTTTCTGATGAAGGCGAAGGTTTTAAAGAGTCTGATATAAAAAAAGTTTTTGATAGGTTCTATAGCAATAGACCAGAAAACTTTGGAGAGCACTCTGGACTAGGTCTAAATATAGTCAAAAATCTAGTACAAATACACAAGGGTGAAATTCATGCTTCAAATAGTCCTAAGGGTGGAGCAATGATTGAAATTAAATTTCCTAAAAACTATAACTAAAAGTTGAAAATTTAAATTAAAGCTGATAAATCCGGCAACATGGAAGATTTTAAAGTAAAAGATATTAACCAAGCAGAATTTGGTAGAAAAGAAATTTCTATTGCAGAAACTGAAATGCCGGGACTAATGGCATTAAGAAAAGAGTACAAAGGCAAAAATCCTTTGAAGGGTGCAAAAATAGTTGGCTGCCTACATATGACTATACAGACAGCAGTTTTAATTGAAACTCTAGTTGAGTTGGGTGCTGAAGTAAGATGGTCATCTTGTAATATTTTTTCAACACAGGATCATGCAGCGGCAGCAATTGCAAAAGTAGGAATTCCAGTTTTTGCTTGGAAAGGTGAAACTGAGGAAGAATATTGGTGGTGTGTTAGACAAACTATTGAGGGAAAAAAAGATTGGCAACCAAATATGATTCTTGACGATGGAGGTGATCTTACAGCTTTGATGCATAAAGATTATCAAGGACTATTAAAAAATGTTAAAGGACTTTCGGAGGAAACAACAACTGGAGTATTAGCATTAAAAAAAATGGAAAGTGAAGGAAAGTTATTAGTGCCCGCAATTAATGTAAATGACTCAGTCACTAAATCTAAATTTGATAATTTGTATGGTTGTAGAGAAAGTTTGGTAGATGGAATTAAAAGAGCAACAGATGTAATGATGTCAGGTAAAGTTGCTATTGTTGCAGGCTTTGGCGATGTTGGCAAAGGGAGCGCAGCATCTTTAAGGCAATCAGGAGCTAGAGTAATGATAACTGAAACTGACCCTATTTGTGCTTTGCAAGCCGCAATGGAAGGTTATGAAGTAGTTACTATGGACGACATGATTGGTCAGGCAGATATCGTTGTAACAGCAACTGGGAATAAAGATATTGTTACAGCAGACCACATGAGAGAAATGAAGGATAGAGCAATTTTATGTAATATCGGACATTTCGATAATGAAATACAAGTAGATGCATTAAGAAATTATAAATGGGACGAAATTAAGCCTCAAGTACATGAGATAACTTTGCCCAGCAAGAAAAGAATAATTTTATTAGCCGAGGGCAGACTTGTAAATTTAGGCTGTGCAACGGGACATCCAAGCTTTGTAATGAGTGCTTCATTTACAAACCAAACAATTGCACAAATTGAATTGTGGAATAATTCTGACAATTA
>MDTE01066375.1_pt1 | contig 11074 bp, 14 predicted proteins | sample 811231 | NCBI WGS metagenome assembly MDTE01 (sample SAMN05326651, study PRJNA326480) | marine metagenome | isolation source: seawater | place: Indian Ocean: Red Sea | collected 2010 | reverse complement strand
CCCAAGGGGAATCGAACTCCTTACTTGTTACCTAAATATGTCAGTAAAATAGACGATTTTAAAATATTAAGCAAGAATGGACTTACTGGTGACACACTAATTAGCAAGTACCTTTTAATATACAGTTATCACTAAGACTTCTTATTCCTCTTTGCATCTGTTTTTGTCTTCTTACACGATCTGCTGTGTAAGCGCTGCTCTCGTTTGCTTCAGCATTTCTTTTCGCTGCTTCTGCTTGTTCTCTCGCAGCTTCGGCTTGTGCATTTGCAGCTTTTACTTTCTCACGCTCTAATTCTAATCTTTGTTTTTCATTGGCTTTTTGCAATTCTAATTTTTCAAATTCTATCTCAGTTTTGTACATCTCAAATACACAGTCTTGATGTTTTTTTGATCCTTTTCGATAACCAAAAGTTTTTTCACATTTATAAATAGATTTTTCCTCTGCATCCATTTTTGCTAATAATTTTTTCGATAGTTTTTCGGCATATTCCTTATCCTCTAAACAAACTAAATACTCAGTAGAGCCTCTCTCAAATCCTTCACTCTTTTCACATTGTGATCTAAATTTTTTTTCCGCCTTAATTATTAGTCCAATATATTCTTTATCATCTTTATATTTTTTTATTGCAAAAGGATCTTTTTCTTTTCTTTTTTTTGCGTTTTTTAATTTTGTTTCGTAAGCAGCTTTTTTTACTTCCCAAAATACTTCTTCGGATTTCTTACCTGTTAATTTTTGTATAATAGATTGTGACTGTTCTGAATAAAGTAAACAATCTTCATTATTAAAACTCTTGTTATTATAATTATCTAACCAACAATTCATCAAGGCATCGTTATATGCAATATTTTTACTTATTTTACTGTTCCCATAATAACTCATTGATGATTTATAGTGCTTAATATGAACTTTATAGGATTCAAAATAATAATTTAAAAATGGAAATAAAAATAAAAATAAAAATATAGAAATTATAGAAAATATAAATAAGAAAGTTCGTGAATATAAAATTTTTTTCATCACTTATTTTAACTGTTATTTTAAATAGACTCAATACGGACACGGTGCGGACACAGCTCTATTTACTTTGTTTTTTTATTTAATATAAAATTAGATGCGATTTGTGAGTTAAATTTTAGTTTGTTATGTTTTTTTGGCGGTCCCAAGGGGAATCGAACCCCTCTTTCATGGATGAAAACCATGTGTCCTAACCGATAGACGATGGGACCTTATTATTGTCGTTCTTATTAACAGAAATATCATCGATAATAAACTCTACATTTGATTTCCCTCTCCACTCGTTAAGAGACAATTTGCCCGCTATATTAAATATTTTATTGTTTTTTTTTAATAAATATGCGGCAATTTCTTTATCAACAGAGTTAAAGGCAATAGTGCTAATATTTAACCCACCCTTATCAACAAGAATAGATTTAATGTGTTTATTATTAATAATTTTGCTATTAGCAACCTTTAAGCTTTCAATTGCAAACTTTGGTTCTGGATTGCCCGATCCAAAAGGTGCTAACAAATAAATCTTTTGATAGAAGTCAAGATTAAGTGCTGAGGAAGAAATAACGCTATCTAGCAAAAGAGACTTTTTTTCATTATTATTTTCATTTAATTTGTTGTACTTTTGAATTATAAAATCTTTAAATTTTTCAATATTTTCTGATTTTATGGAAAAACCCCCTGCCATTTTATGTCCACCGCCTTTTATAAGTAATTTTTGTTGAACTCCTGAAATAATTGCAGAACCAATATCGAAACCAACAACTGATCTTGCTGATGCCTTTCCAGTATTATTTTCAATAGAGATAATAATAACTGGTTTATTGAATTTATCTTTTATTTTTGATGCAACTATTCCAATAACTCCTTCATGCCAATTAGTACCACTCACAACAATGACTGGTTCATTATTAAATTTGTCAGCTTCTACTAATATCTTTTTATACATTTTTTCCTCTAGTAGTCTTCTTTCACTATTAAATTGATCTAATTCCGAAGCAATTTTAAAGACTTCTTTTGGATCAGATTTAAGTAACAAATCTACACCGTGAGAAGATTTTCCAACTCTACCACCAGCATTAATTCTTGGACCTATTACATAACCTAAATGATAAATATTTGGATGATTTTCAATTTTACATATGTCAATCAAGGTTTTTAATCCTAAATTTTTTTTTGTACTTAAAACTTTTAAACCCTGAGTGACTAAAGCTCTATTTAAACCAACTAGTGGCACTACATCACAAACTGTTGCTAAAGATACCAAATCAAGAAATTCGAGTAAATTTGGTTCATTGATATTTTGATTTTTAAACCAGTTTATTAATCTTAATTCTCTATTTAAGGCAACTAAAAAAACAAATGTTACTCCAGCTGCGCATAAATAATTAAGATTTGATTTGTCATCAAAGCGATTTGGATTAATAATTGAAAATGCATCGGGAAGATTTATTTCTGTTTGATGATGATCAATTACTATTACATCTATTCCTTTGCTTTTTGCGAATTGAATAGCATCATATGACATTGAGCCACAATCTACAGTTAAAATTATATTAACATCTTTTTTTATAAGATTATCAAAAGACTCTTTGGAAGGACCATAGCCCTCTTTAATTCTGTTAGGTATATATGTTTCATAAGATAAATTCAATTTATGAAAATAATTTCCTAATAATGCAGCAGAAGATGCACCATCCACATCGTAATCTCCAAATATTCCAATTTTTTCGTTTTTTTTAATACTTTCTAGTATTCTCTGTGTAGTTTTTTTCATATCTTTAAGCACTTCTGGATTAGGCAAAAAATTTTTGATAGAGGGATTTAAAAAATTTGTAATTTCTTCTTTTTTAATTTTTCTAATTGAAATGAGTTTACTTGTTATTTCATCTAGAAAATAATTATCTTTCAAATAATTAATTTCTTCTTGGTTATAAACTTTATATTTCCAATTTTTACCACTTACGGATATAGAATTCATTTATTGTATATGTTTGTAACTGTTTTAATTATTTTTTTACTTCTGTGTAAAGCGTATGTATTCACTTCGTATTCATTACCAAGGTCCTTTACACCCTTAACTAAATCACCAGATGTTACTCCAGTTGCACAAAAAATGACATCTCCTTTAATCATTTCTGATATATCGTATTTCTTTTTAAAATCTGAAATTCCTAGTTTTTTGGCCCTTATTTTTTCTTCTTCATTTAACACTAATCTTCCTTGCATTTGACCACCAAAGCATGACAGTGCTGCTGCTGCTAGCACTCCTTCTGGGGCTCCTCCAGTGCTATAATATATATCATTTACCGGGTTATTTCCGATAACACTTAGTACACCTGCTATGTCACCATCAGTTATAAAATTAATTTTTACATTTAACCTTATAAGCTCTTCAATAATATGTTTGTGTCTTGGTCTATCCATTACACAAGCACTTAAATTTGAAATTTTTTTATTTTTTGCCTCTGCTAAAAGTTTAATATTTTTTTCAACTCCATTATCTAAATCTAACAAGTTAGGTGGTAAATTGGGACCGATAGCTATTTTCTCCATATAAACATCTGGTGCTTTCAAAAGTTCTCCCTTCTTTGAAATAGCCAGAACTGAGAATGCATTTGGTTGATTGTTAGCGGTAAATTTTGTTCCCTCTAAAGGGTCAACAGCAATATCAAATTTGGGGCCAGTTAAAGTTCCAAGCTTTTCTCCAATATAAAGCATAGGAGCTTCGTCCATTTCCCCTTCACCAATAACAATAGATCCCTCCATATTTATCTTATTTAACTCTCTCCTCATTGGATCAACAGCTCCTTTATCAGCTCCAATTTTATCTCTTTTTCCGATAAATTTTGATGCACCAATCGCAGCTTTTTCTGTATCTTTGATAAATAAATTTAAAAATTTGGAGTCAATTGACATTTAATTGTCATCAATTCTTATTAGTTTTGATTTTTTTAAGATATAAGATTTTTTATCTACAGACTTTAATATTTTATTTAGTGATTTATCCTTCGCAGAGTGGGTTATAATAATAATTGAGGATGATCCTTTATTCCTATTAGGATTTTGAATTAATCTCTTAACTGATACTTTGTTAGCAGAGAAAACACTTGTTATATTGGACAAAACACCTGGTTTATCTAAAACTTCAAATCTTAAATAAGCTGAAAAATTTCTTTCATTAATATTTTTAAATTTAAATTTTTTTCTTTGATTGTTTGATATTGAAAAAGGAAATTTGATATTCCCTCTTAATATTGATGAAATGTCAGAAATTAAAGCTGAAGTAGTGGCAGCGGGTCCCGCTCCTTCACCTTGGATTACACTTTGACCTACAGGACTACCCTCAACAATTACCGCATTAAGGACACCATCTATGCTTGCTATATAAGAACTCTTTTTAATGAATGTTGGATGAACTCTTTGATTAATTGAATTATTTATTAACTCTGAATAGCCTAAAAGTTTTATTTTATATCCTAATTTATTAGCATTCAAGATATCATCTTTATCTATATTTTTTATACCTTCAACATGAATGTTATTATTTAAAAAAGAATTAAAACACAAAGCTGATAATATTTTTAATTTCGAAGAAACATCATCACCATTTAAGTCTGCACGAGGATTACTTTCAGCGTAACCTAATTTTTTTGCATCTTCTAATACTTCATTAAAATTTTTATTTTGTTTATCCATAGACGATAATATATAATTTGAAGTACCATTAAATATTCCATAAATTTTGTGAATCTTATTGGCAATAAGTCCCTCTTTCAAAGATCGAATTATTGGAACTCCTCCACAGACTGACGCTTCGAATTCCAAATTAACTTTATTTTTTTCAGCAATATTAGCAAGTTGATCACCGTATTTTGCTATAAGAGCCTTGTTAGCGGTGACCACATGTTTTTTGTTTTTTAAAGCTTTGAAAACTAAATTCTTTGCTGCCCCTTCGGATCCTCCGATTAATTCTATAATAAGATCGATGTGCTTATTTTTAATTATTTCATCAAAGTTTTTCGCCCATCTTTTTTTTGGAATTGATAAATTTCTTTTCTTTTTTTTATTCTTTGCATAAACTAAAAGTATATTAGGAATCGATCTGTTTTTTTCAGTTAGTTGTCTCTTATTTTTAATTAAATATTTGTATAAATACGAACCAATATTACCTAAACCACAAATAGCTATATTAATTTTTTTTTTCATTAATTTATTAAAGAAATATTTGGATAATCTTTATTTTTTCCTTTTTTAATTAAATATCTAGATATTTCCTCTATATCGCATTTTTCTAAAATATTACAAATATTTTCTTCATTATTTATTTTCTTTTTAACAATCGTGTTTTTTGATTTTTTTAATATCTCCTTTGATTTATCAGAAATACTCGGTACAACTTTATCTTTTGAGGATGATTTTTTTACTGTTTTTTTGTTCTCTTTTTTTAATTTTTTTTTTATCTCTTTAATTTCTCTTTTCTTTTCGACTATTTCTTTTTTGTTTAATTTTTTAATTTTCTTATTTTCATTATGTTTAACAATCTTAATATTTTGGTTTTGATTGGAAGACTCAGTATTTAATTTTACTAAATTAAAATAATTTTCTTTCTTTTTTTTTATAATTTTTACTTCAATTGATAGATTTTGTTCAAAAAATAATTTTGCTTCTTCTTTGTTGATGCATTCATGATCACCACAAATAAATACTCTTTTTGAAGAGGTGCATGAAGTTAAAATAATAAACAAAATTAAAAGGTATTTCATTTTAATCCCTTATTTTCTTTAAGATTAAAGAGTAAATTCATATTTTGGATAGCTTGACCAGCTGCGCCCTTTACTAAATTATCTATTGCTGAAAAAATAATTATTTTCTTTGAATTTATACTTTGATTAATTGTAATTTGACACTTGTTTGTGTTTAAAACATTATTTGTACCTAGGCTTTTATTTAAACCTTTTATTTGAACAAAAATTTTTTTTTTGTAAAAATTTTTTAGTGTTTTAAAAAATTTTCCTGCAATTTTGTTATTTTTTACATCTATATAAATACTTGAAATAATACCTCTATAAGTTGGTATTATATGGGGGTTGAAAGAATAATTAGAAATTCTAAGTTCTTGGTCGATCTCAGCCATATGTCTGTGTTTGTATACACTGTAAGATGCACAGGAATTAAAAAAATTATTTGCGTCAAATTTTTTAAGAAAATTCTTTCCTGCCCCTGAATATCCCGATTTTGAATCAATCGTAATTGAATTTTTCTTAACCAATTTCTTCATTAACAAAGGTTTCAAAACCAATTGAATTGATGTTGCATAGCAGCCTGGATTTGAAATAATTCTATATTTTGATATTTTTTTTTCAGTAAATTCAGGTATCGAGTAAATTGCATTCTTAATTAAACCTTTAGCTTTATGTTCCTTTAGGTACCACTTTTTGAAAATTTTTGGTTTTTTTATTCTAAAGTCTGCTGATAAATCTATAAATTTTAAATGATTATATTTTGTAAATAATTTCTTCGTTATTATCTGAGCATTTCCATTTGGCAATGAAAGGAAAACAACATCAACATTATTCCATTTAACTTTTTTCTCATTGATAAGATTTGGCAATCTTTTTTTAATTCTCTTATCAAATAAATTAATTTTTTTTCCAGGATGGCTTTTGGAACACAAATATTCTATTTTGACTTTTGGATGTTTTGTTAATAGATAAACAAGTTCTAAACCAACAAAACCAGTTGATCCAATAACAGCAACTTTAATAATTTGATTTGGCATATTACTTTTCTTATACCACTTAGAATAAAAATATAAAAATTAAATGATTTATCTTTTCGAAAACTGAAAGCTTCTTCGAGCTTTTCTATGGCCGTATTTCTTTCTTTCTACTGTTCTGGAGTCTCTAGTTGTTAGTTTTTCTTTTTTAAGTATCTTTTTTAATCCATTGTCATGATTTACTAAAGCTCTTGAAATTCCTAAAATTATTGCACCAGCTTGGCCGGACATTCCGCCGCCTTTCACACTGCACTTAATATCATAATTAGTTGAGACTTTAGAAACTTCAAGTGGTCGTGAAACTAATAATTGATGAGTTGGTCTCTTGAAATAATCTTTTAGAACTAAACCATTAACATAAATATTCCCTGAACCCTTTTTCACCCAAACTCTTGCAATTGATTTTTTTCTTCTACCCGTTGCATATTTGCTATCTTTAAAATCTAATTTAATCTTTTTGTTTTTTATTTCTGTATTATTAGAGATATTTTCCATCTTATGTAACTGAATTTTTTTTGTTATTTTTTCTAAAATCTATAACAGTAGGATTCTGAATATCGTGAGGATGTTTTTCTCCAGGATAAATCTTTAATTTTGAAAGTTGTTTTTTTGCTAACGGACCACCTGGTAACATTCTTTTAACAGCTAGTTTAAGAATTTCATTAGTTTTATTTTTTTTTTCCAAGTCCTGAGGTGAGAAATTTTTTATTCCACCAGGAAACCCGGTATGCTTATAATATTTTTTATCTGAAAATTTATTACCTGAAAATTTTATTTTATTAACATTTGTGACTATAACATAATCACCATTATCTATATGTGGGTTGTATGTTGCCTTATTTTTACCTCTTAACACTTTTGATATAAATGCTGCTAATCTTCCAACAATTAGATTATTAGCATCCACTAGATACCAATTGTTTTTTATTTCTTTTTTTTTTACAAACGGGGTCATTTAGATGCGCATAATTACAAGGTAAAGTTTATAATGTCAATTTAAATCTAAGAAATATAGAACTTAAAAATAAAGCTACACCACTTAATTGGTGAAGTAATGCGATATAATTATTAATGCCTGATAATAAAGTAATAATTCCTAAAAATATTTGAATTAAAATAAATGCAAAAACAATCAAATAGCAATTAATCAAATATTTGTGCTTGTAGAAAATTAACACCCCTAGAAACAGTGTATATATAAATAAAAAATAAGCTAAATTTCTATGTATAAATTGAACTGAACTTCGATTATCTAAATCGAATAAATTTATGATTTTAATGTCATCAGGATAATAGTTGTCATTCATAAGTGGCCAAGTTTGATAAATTCTTCCAGCATCTAATCCCGAAACTAATGCACCAAAAAATATTTGTAAAAATATTAAAGATATCAATAAGTTAAAAAAAGTTTTATCTTTTTCAACTTGGTAATTATCATTTCTTAAGTATAAATAATTTAATAAAGACCAGAAAATTAATCCGATTATTATAAAGGCCATTAATAAATGTACTGACAATCTATAATGGCTCACAGTCACATTATTTACTAAACCGCTTTGAACCATATACCATCCGATCAAACCCTGTAAACAAATTAAAAGAAATATAAAATAAAATATAATTAAGTCATTTTTTTTTAAAACCTTTTTAATTGTAAAATAAATTAATGGTATTAAAAAAAATATACCAATTAATCTTCCTAATAATCTATGAAAATATTCCCAATAAAAGATAATTTTAAATTCATTTAAACTCATTTCAGGATTTAAAAGTTTAAACTGTGGAATTTGTTTATATAATAAAAAATATTCATTCCATCTATTATGAGTTATTGGTGGAAAAATTCCTTTAAAAATCTCCCACTCAGTTATAGATAGTCCAGAACCTGTTAACCGAGTAAGTCCACCGATAGAAATCATAAATAACACTAATATGAGTGAAATTGACAACCAATAAGTGACTAAATTATATTCTTTTTTATACATTTTTTATATCTATATAATGAAAATTAAAAATCAGATATATAATTAATGTCGCTATGAAAAATAAAAATATAAGAAAGATAAGAAAAAAATTAGATAATTTAGATATAAAATTATTAAAGATTATAAAACTGAGATCAAATTTGGTTGATCAAATAATTAAAAATAAAAGATTTAAAAAGGACATTGTTGATAAAAAAAGAATTAAAATAATTTTACTAAGAATTAAAAAAAAATCGAAAAAAATGAAGATCGATACTAATATAACTTTAAGAATATGGAAATCTATGATTAGAGGTTTTATAGAGTATGAGTTTAAAAATTTTAAAAAGAAATAATTACTTACTATGAGGTGGTAATTTTTTTTCAACGAAAATTTCGTGTTTTTTTGTATTTGGGTTATACTTTCTAAGTTTTAATTTATTTTTTGCTTTTTCACCCTTTGTTGGTTTTTTAGCATAATAAATAAATGCACTATCGGGTTTGGTTTCTGGAACCAATCTTACTTTAATGTGTGTTTTTTTTGCCATTTTTAATCTTTCTGATCTTATTTAAAATTTTTTTAGTTCTTTCAATTAAATTTTTTTTTAAATAATCATCCTTTACATTAAATGAATGATAATCGTCAAGAGAATAAATTCCTTTTTTTAGAACTAATTTAACACCTTTAATAGTCATACCTTTTTCTTTTAAAAGATGTTTAATTAATTTTAACTTTTCTAATAATTCTTGATTATAATATCTAGTGTTGCCATTCAATTTCAATGGATTAATTTCTTTGAAGTTTTTTTCCCAAAAACGAAGAATATGCGTCATATTTTTATTATTGTTGTCAACTAGGCCTAAAATTTTTGTAACTTCAGAAATTTTAAGAAATTTATTATTTTTATTCATTATTAATTTTATTTCTCAGACCTTCAGAAACTTTGAAAGAGATAGACTTTCTTTCGGATATTACATGATGTTCACCTGTTTTTGGATTTCTTCCTATTCTTTGTGATTTATTTAAAATTTTAAATGTGCCAATATTTTTTAAATTAAATTTTTTTTCTTTTTTTAAAATTATTTTTAATATATTGAAAAGATTATCTACAAATAATGAGATAGTTTTTTCAGAGGTTCCAAACTTTGAATATATTGATTTAGAAATATCTTTTTTTGTTATATTTCTTGAATTATTTTTCATTTAGATGTGAAAGATTATTTTTAATTTCTTTCATAAGATTTCCCTTTACAATTTTATAACATAAATCTATCGCATAATAGAAACCTATTTTATCTGTAGCACCATGACTTTTTACTACTGGTCCACTTAAACCTAAAAAAATTGCACCATTGAACTTTCTTGGATCAAGTTTATTTTTAAATTTTTTGAGACTAAAATAAGAAAACGAGATTAAAATTTTAGATATAATATTTTCTGAAACAACATTTTTTAAAGTATCTGTTAAAAATTTTGCTGTTCCTTCGGCAGTTTTTAAAGCAACGTTTCCAGTAAAACCGTCTGTCACAATAACATTTGACTCTCCTTCTGGAATTTTATTACCTTCAATATATCCATTAAAGTGGAAGTCACCTCTTTCACTAATTTTATTTAAAATATTATAAGCTTTTTTTATTGTGTCCGTTCCTTTTATTTCCTCTGAACCTATGTTAAGAAGTGCAACTTTAGGAACCTCACTTATAAACAACGACTTATATAAAGCTGCCCCCATTTCTGCAAACTCAACAAGATTATTTTCATCACATTCTACATTTGCACCTAAGTCTAAGACAACATTAGTACCTTTTTTATTTGGCCATAACGCTGCTAAAGCTGGTCTACTTATTTTGTCGATATTTTTTAAAATCATTTTAGAAATAACAAATAATACCCCTGTATTGCCTGCGGAAACAGTTATATCTGAACCAACATTTAGTTGAGAGTTAACTGCATTCCACATGCTACTATTTTTAGAATTTTTAATCGCTTTTAATGGGCTTTCCTCATCTGAAACAACTGAAGTTGTGTGAAAAATCTTTATATTTTCTTTACTTGTTTTATTTTTATTTAATTCATCATTGATTTTTTCTTGATCGCCAAAAATATTAAAAAAAAAATCTTTTTTATTTTTATTTTTTTTTATAAATAAATCTAAACCAGCTATATTTTTCGAAGGAGCATCCTCCCCACCCATTGCATCAATAGCAATAGTAATTTTATTATTCATTTATAGTGATTATATATCTAAAATCTTTTTACCGTTATAATATCCGGATTTTAAATCCACATGATGAGATAGTTTATATTCTCCAGTTTTTTTG
>MDTE01009036.1_pt1 | contig 11074 bp, 5 predicted proteins | sample 811231 | NCBI WGS metagenome assembly MDTE01 (sample SAMN05326651, study PRJNA326480) | marine metagenome | isolation source: seawater | place: Indian Ocean: Red Sea | collected 2010 | reverse complement strand
TTTTATAACCAGCTTCTAACTCCTTTGGAATTTCCCATTCATAATGTATCACATCTGCTGATCCCGGAGGAATGGAATTATTATATAATGTAGTTACCCATTCGTGTGGGTTTCGTTTTAAAATGAATTCACCATGTTTATCCAATAAGACGCCACGAAAAAAATGGGCCGACTGATCTACGTATCTATTACCATCCAATAAACCACTACCCAAAACGGTTTCTCCTTTTTCATTTTGAATCAGTAGTTGTAACCATGGTTCATTGGAATCAATTGTCCCTCCGGGAAATTTATGGCCGACACCTTTCGTCCTCACTACAACTTCTATTCGAACCTTTTCGCCTGTTTGTAATGAAACCATATCACCTAATGGAGCAATAAATTTCCCTTCTTTTTCAAGGCCATAAATGTCAACGGAAATTTTATCATCCTGCATGAATTCTGTCGTTCGTTTCACCCAATGAGGATTCAAATGATCTTTTAGTGCAGGCAGGGCTGTATTAACTGCATTAAAGAAATGTCCTCGGACTTTTCCATTGTCATTTCCTTTATCCAATGAATTTTCCATCCCCATATGGCAATCCTGACATTTTAAAGGACTCGGTGGCGCATAAAAACTTGCCACGGCATTCCCACTCACGCCACTGTGATGCCAAGCATCGTATTCATTTTGTCCTCGAATCCAGCGATAATTGTTTTGAGGTTTATCCAAGCTCACTTTGTGGCACGTCATACAAAATTCACTTTCTGAATGGAACGACTTGAGCATTTCTTGGCGATGTGCCCTGGGTTCAACTTTTATGAGCATTTGATTTATTTTTTGCAGGATCCCAGTGGTGTGGCTGAATGGATATTCTACAGGGTGACCTAAAACATAATTTCCATTCCCCGTGATGTCTTGAATGGCAGTCATCCCATGGCAGGTTTCGCATGTAATTCCAGAATGAGCTTCGGGGACTGTCATATCCGGCTTTTGGACCATCATACCAGACATCAACATAACCGGATCATGACAACTGGCACACCAACGAACCGAAGTGGAATCCGCAGTGGACAAAAGATAATCAACCGATGATTTGTAAAATGGATTGTTAAAAGATGACAAACGGTGGACAGACTGCTGCCATTGTTTATAAATATCCGGATGACACCCGGATGTCCCACACCGATCCGAACGGTCAATGGCAGATGCATCTAAAAAATGATCTGTATCTGTTTTTACAGGAGATGGGAAAAAATCGGTTTGCTTATTTGTGATTGTTTGAGGTTGATTAACAGAATAATTATTTATTCCCAGTAAGGCACCAATTCCGAATACCAGAGTAATTCCATGGCGAAGAAGAATCTTGTTTCTCTCTTTTAATTCAATAAGAGCTGAAAGAATTATTCCAACTGCGCCAATTAAATGAAGAATTACAAGTGTTTCACCTAATTGACCAATTCTACCTGTGAAAAAGATTAATAAGCCTAAAAAGGCCGTCAGGGCAATCAAAGGGACATGAAAATTTGAAAGCAGAGCCTCTCCGGATTTTACTTTTCTATATAAATAAACAGACCCAACGGTAATAAATATGAAACCGGATAAAAGATGGAGTAGAACTAAATAATGAAAAAATATTCCAACAGGATTTGCAAACCGCAGAAAAAAACCTGTAGCAAGCTGGAATAATATATTGAAGACTAAATTAGCCATGTATTACAGCTTAGGTTTTAATCTTTCTAATTCAGCCATGGCTGATTTGTCTCCAAAATATACTGCCTGTTGCCAAACCTCTGCTGCGGATTTAAAGTCACCATTTTCTTCAAATAAATGAGCCAGTTTTTTTCTTAATTCCAAATTGTTCGGGCTTGATGATATTTGTTTTTTGAGTGTTTTTTTTGATTTCTCAAAATCTGAAATCTGCTTGAATTTAACCAATGCTTCTTTGGATTTTTTCTTGTCCCCCAATGATCGATATACTTGTCCCAAAGCATAAAGGGCTTCAGAATTATTCGGGGCTAACTCTAAAGATTTTTCTAAAGATTTTTTCGCACTTTCATAATCATTCAAATGGGTAAAGGATTGACCCAAATGGAATAATATATCTGAATCGGTGGAGTCTATTTCAGTTGCTAAAATTAAATGTGTATTTGCTTGAATTGCATCCTCCTGCCCTAAATATACCAACCCCAAAAAATGATTTACTTTTCTATGAGCAGAATTAATCGCTTGGGCTTTTTGCAAAGAAATTAGAGCTTCATCCAACCTTCCAAGATAGAATTGGACGACACCTTGCTTATAAAATCCCTTCCAACTTTTTGAATCATAAGAAGATGCGATTTTATAATTTTGAAGAGCATCCTCATAACGTTCAGCCGATTTGTGAATGTCTCCTTTTGCAATCCAGATTTCTGCAATTGATCTATCATATACAAGGGCAGAATCCAACACTGCCATGGCTCTTCCCTCATCATGCAGATTAGCAAAAATTTGGCTTAAGGATAAATAATATATGAAAACGGAGTGATTGTATCGGATGGCTTTCTGAACATGATCGATTGCCATGCCATATCTGCGCATTCTGAAATAAGCCAATCCCAAGTCGTGATGGACAGAATGAAGGTCAGGTTTTTTTGAAAGGACTTTTAGAAACTGGTTCTGAGCACTTTTAAAATCACCCGAAATGTAATAGGATTTTCCGAGCCAATATTGCCCTCGCATATTCTCAGGATCAAGCTGAACAGCCGTTTTCATCCATCGGACAGCATTTTCTCCATCACCCTTCCTAAGAAAAATATTACCCAAATTTCTACAAGCTAATGCATATAGAGGATCCAATTCGTAAGCTGTGATAAAATGGGGAATCGCTTTTTCATATTCTCCGATCTCTTTCAATACAGAACCAAGATTATTATAAGCCATTGCATTTTTTGGATCCAGATTCACAGCATTTTGGTAAGAATCTACAGCCTCAGGATAGTGCTTATGGTAGTACTGGATGTTACCAATATTAATCCAGACTTGAGGTTGGCCAGGGTTTAACTTTAGACTTTTTTGATAAGTATGGATTGCAGTCATTGGGTCTCCGGAGCGGTGTTGGGCTTCAGCTAATCCATTTAAGGCTTCAATGTGCTCTGGTGCAGTTATTAACATGTCAGTAAAGAAAGTGACTGCTTGATTATATTGGCGATTATCAAGCATCGTTTTGCCTTCTGATACATCTTGAGCCACTAATATATTAAAGAGACAATAGCTTAATACTGCAATTTTGATATCTCTCCTCCTTCTTTCACCAAGTAATAATGATTGGCATTTAATTTATCATAGTTTTCTTTTTCCCCGGATGACCAACGTACTATAGCTTTGTCCACAGATTTATTTCCGCCTAACCCAAATAAAACTCGATTATCGTTTGATGCAAGATAACTACCACTTGAATTTGAAATTGAGTTTTGCTTTAAGTCGCCTGAAATAATTTCAATCCTAGTTCCGATACCATCTCTATTCGACTCAGTTCCTTGAAATTTAAATCCAATCCAATTTGATTCTGGTTTCCCTGATCTAATCAATAAATTAGCCGAGCCATTATTATTTGAAATTACAATATCCAAATCTCCATCATTGTCTAAATCTCCAAAAGCAGCACCACGACCAACAGAAGGGTTTTTTGCATCTCCGATATTATCTGAAGAAATTTCTGAAAATGACCCGGAACCATCCCCTAAAAATATTTGTTTCTTCTGTGCGTGCGTGTAGTCTTTATTAAAATGTTGAATATTATCAATCACATGGCCATTGACCACAAAGATATCTTGAAATCCATCATAATTAAGATCAAGAAATTTTGTCCCAAAGCCCAAATAGTTCAGACTGGGTTGACCCAAGCCCGCAAGGAATGTTTGATCTACAAATGATCCGCTTTGATCATTAATATAAAGGGTGTTGGATTCACCACTGAAGTTTGTTACAAATAAATCCTGCCAGCCGTCCTGATTCACATCAGAAAAATCAACGCCCATACCTGCTTCAGACCGGCCGTTTTCGTTATAGCCTACACCTGAAAAAAGACCATCTTCAGTAAATGTTCCATCTCCATTATTTATATAGAGAAAATTCATCACCTTGTCATTTGCAACATATAGATCTAAATCTCCATCCTGATCGACATCGCCAGAAACCACACCGAGCCCTTTCCCGTTATGATTCCCAATTCCGGAACTCATTGAAATTTCTTTGAATTTTCCATCACCAATATTTTTGAATAATTTATCTGGGACACCGTTAAAAATATCAGGATCACAATAGGCTCTTCGGCCACTTTTTCGTTCGCCACACCAAGGGTTTTTATCAACAGAATACTCCACATAATTGGTGACATATAAATCCAAAAGACCATCGTTATCCATATCAAAAAATGCAGCACTAGAACCCCATTCTTCATTGATTAGTCCAGATTCTAAAGTCCGATCCAAAAATGTTCCATCTCCATTATTTAAATAAAATTTGTCTGGACCAAAATTGGTCACATAAAGATCAGTATCCCCGTCATTGTCCACATCCCCGCATGCACACCCAATACTGTATGATTCATCACCAACCCCGGTGGAACTCGTAACATCAGTCCATTTCCCACCATCATTTCGGAAAAGCTTATTTGCTAATTTAATCTTTTTACTCCAACCTGGAAGGGACGCACCTTGGCAAAAATAAATATCAAGGTCACTGTCATTATCATAATCCAAGATGCATACACCGGAGCCCATAGTTTCTACATAAAATTTTTGACCTGAACCACCATGATCATGATTAAATATTAAACGTTGGGTTTGGGATTCATCTTTAAAGTTGATACCGTCTGCAAATAATAATTGAAATAAAAATTGGGTAAAGAGGATTAACCTGATCATCATAAAATAAAACTACGAAAAAAGCCGTTCCTTGCGGAACGGCTTTTTCTTTATTATTTATTTTTGTTTAGCTACTACAAGGCGTAGCCAATTCCAAACCGCATCACATTATCGAAATGTTTCGTGGTTGTCATGGATACATTTGCAGTAATCCCTGCAACGCTTACACCTGCGCCAAAAGACATAGGTTGTTGTACATTACTCAGGTTATAACTGAACCTTAATGATGCTAAACCGGCAACATTATATTCACCATTAAAGATAAATTCTTCAGCCATATCCGCTTGTTTCAGTACATTAAGTCCAGCATTCATGCCTGCAATTGCTTCACCCACAACACCGAATGAGAATGTCATTGGAAGTGACATACCGGGAAATTCTTCAAAGCCTGCATCATCTGCAGCTTGAGAAGCAACATCTGGTCCAAAATTGGAAATAACTGCTCCCATTTTAATACCGCGATAACCGGTATCAAATTGGGTCCCAATGTCAAATGCCAAACCGCTAATGTTCACATCATCTATGGCTTGGGTAACGATTTTTGCAGTCCCACCAAGAGAAAATTTATCTGATAAACTTTTTCCAAAGCTGGCTTGAATTGCCATATCAGTTGCACTAAAACTTCCTTGATTTGGCTCAAACACAAATTCTTCGGTACCAGACCATCCAGATCTCATTATGTCGCCATAATTGACTGAAACTAGAGATAGTCCTGCTGTCCCACCCATTAGGGGCATTACAACACCAACATTCATCACTTGTGTATCTACTAACCATTGAGTCATTCCAGCACTAAGGCCGATTCCTTCAGCCCCTGCTGCTCCTGCTGGATTCCAGAAAAGCGCAGTAGCACCGCTGGCTTGGGCAGACAAACCACCCAGTGCAGCACCATGTGCATCGGTTTGAATGTTTAGAAATTTGAAAGCAGACGATCCAACTTTATCGTTATCACCTTCTGCAAGTATCATTGATTGAAATGAGATAACCATAAGAGAGATGGTCAACCATTTCATTGTATTTTTCATGATTGATTTCATTTTTATTTTCTCCTTCGGTTATCGTATGACAGCCAGTTTACCGGACTGACCACCTACTTGCCAATAATAAACACCTGTAACCACTTGGTTCCGAGTCCGAGAAACTAGGTTCCAATCAAAGGACCCATTTTCTATTGCTGAACTTTCATAAACCAAGTTTCCACCTACATCAAATACTCTAATAGCATCATCTTTTTTCACATTGTAAAAACGGACGAAATAGCTATTTGCTGTTGTGGCTCCATGGAAAGTTTCCATGATATCACCACGCCATGGATTTGGTGCAACAAACACATCATTAGTGGATCCATCCAAGCCTTCATAGGTTAGGGATTCCACAGAAACAGTTGTTGCCGGTGGTGTATCGCTAATCATACCGCCACCACCATCAGGTGCGGCTTGCATAGGATAGCACATTGTAAAATAGCTTTCTAATGACGGGACACTACCATGAGGTGTGCTAGTTCCTGCTGCATCGTAGGCAGCTACATAATACCAGTAGGTCAAACCAATGGCAACCTTTTCATCAGTCCAAGTGTACGTACCATCACCATTTGCATAGGTACTCATATCAGCTGAAGGGATATCCAACACCATTGTATATGGCCCTGTTGAAGCTGATGTGAATTTGGTTCCTGCACTTGGATCCCCTATCATTTCGCCACCATCATCTAAATTATCTGCGGCGACACCTTCTGCATCCATGATATCAGATGAACTTTGCCTTGGGGCAGTTGCTGCTTTGTAAATCCTGAATCCTGCAAAATCAGCTGCACCTTTATCAGGGTCAACAGCTGAGATTTGAGCATCAGAATAGGACCAAGTCAATTCAACTTGCCCTTGGGCATTGGTTGCTACGCCATCTGCTGCGATTTGAGGCGCTGAAGGTGGCTTTGGCAAATTCCAATTCCAGTCATATGCTTGTCTGGCATTTGCGGCCGCCTTTTGTGTATTTGCCAACCCTGCTCCGGCCAATACTGCTACAACAAATGTAGCTGTGTCACCCACCGCAAGAGAACCGCCGCTATAAGATTGGAGATAACGCATATCCATTGGCGATGGATTTACATCTTTTTTGTCTCCTGCTCCACTTACCATAGTGGCCATTGCATATCTCGATGCGACAGTTTGGGGGTCTTCATCACCTGTCCACCACATATGATTTACATCTGCGGCAGTCAAATCACCATAAGCTTTACCGGCAATATTCAATGGTGTCTGTCCGACACGAACACCCCGATATTCTCTAGCAGGATCGTCAATCCCAAAATCATTAGATGCAGATCCTGGATCATCTCCATCCATTTCCATGGTCAACATGTATGTTGCATCATAGTCAACAACATCATCTGTCCAAAACGCATAATCCCAATCGGGAAAAGGTACATTCCAAGTGCAGTCATGATCTGCTTTTGAGCCTAAGACTAAATTATCAACAGCTCCAACTGAACCGTTATTGATTATTTGAATCTCATCAATAACAAAATCATTATAATCATAATCTCCAATCTTGAAATAGGTGTTCATTGCACCATTAAAGCTCCAGGATCGACGAGTGGCAATAACATCCAAGCCTGCACTGGGGATTGACCACGTTGTAGTCGTTTCCCATGGTTCTTTATTATAGTCTTCGTCAGTTCCAGCCCATCCACTGGACGTTTCACCGGGTTCAGTTCCTTCACTCACATCATACTGTCCTGTGGTTCCTTCGTAAAGGGTGCCACCGATATCAGCAATAATCCAATAGCCTGCTCGACAGTTGTAATTCAAATATCCATGTCCAGCAGATTCATTGGCACCAGGATAAACCCAACCAGGAATAATAGCACTACAGGTTTGGTCTCCTGTATTACCGTATGAGTCCCAGCCCATCCATAGTGAACCATTGGTGTGGTAAACATAGGTTTGTTCCCCAACCGGCATAAAAGATTTACCAGCGATGCGGGATTTATCCAACACATCTAAGGGGTCTTTTGCCATAACGGTTCCAACGATCCCACAGATCATTAATCCCGTCAGGACAGTTTTAAAGATTTTCATATTGTTCATAATAAACTCCTTAATTCATCCTTTAGTAGTTGATCTGTACGCCAAAATTCAGCGTCATGGGTTTGCCATAGGCTAACAAATTATTTGTCGGTCCTGCGGCAATGTTATAGTAATCAGATGCTTCATCAAAAAAGGAACCTGGATCCGCAATTGCTATTACATTCTGTTGGTTTAAAACATTTTCAATCAATAGATAAACTGTCGGACTGACGGGGCCTAATGCTAATTGAGCGTCCAGTTTCAAATTTAAATCAAGCGTGTTTGGTGCTCTTTCGCTTAACGATGCACCGCCTGCACCAGACCGTGCTGAAACAGGTAATCCACTTTGGAAATTAAACGTCAAGTTTGTTCCTGCACTTTGAATGAAGCCACCCATGTCCATATGATAGTCAACAAAGCCATTTATGATATGGGGTCTGTGCCAATCTAATGTTGTCATAGACAATACATTAGCTGCAATTCCACCACCATCTTGAGTCAAACTTCCGTTTCCAGCATTGATCTTATCGGATGCAGTTCCTCTTGCGATGGAGAATGTGTAAGATGCACGGCCAGTTAAACCAGATGAACCTGTTTTGGATAAGCTCATTTCTAAACCTCTTACATCACCGAAATGGTCACTCACCATAACACTGTAGTGTGCTGCTTCAAATGTTTCATTCGCACTCCATCCAGCTTCATTTGTGTGTCCTGAGCCATCATCTTGATAAGGGATTGAATACACTTCTTGAGATGCCTGAAGGTTTGAAATATCTTTATGATATCCGGATACATCCAGTTTGAGATCTGACGCTAAACTATATTGGAGACCCATTTCATAAACAGATGTTTGCATGGGATCTAAGTCTGCATTTCCTAAGTAAATAAAGAAACCAGATTCGGTTCCACCATCCATTTGCGCCATATGATTATTCAAGAGTGAATAAAACTCAGGACGTTGGAAAAATGATCCATAAGCATAACGAAAAGCCATTTTATCTCCAACAGGGAAGGACGCACCTAATCGTGGAGAAATTTGGGTTTTCATGGTTGTTGCAGATCTTTTTGTTGGATCAAAAGGATTCAGTGTTGCATCTGCGCCTGCATCTGCAACTGCATTATTTGCCCAAACACCTTTATCAGAACCTGCATCAAAACCATCAAACCGAATACCCACATTCAGAATCATATCATTGAATTCCATTTGATCCTGTACATAAGCCGCTATTTCTGTAGGACTTGCATCACCAAAACTGGCGTATTGGAGTCGAGGATTATCTTCTGTATATCCTAAGGTCCGTCCGTACCATACATCATGGCCCCAACGGTTAAGATCAAACATACGATAATCAAAACCTGCTTTTAATTGATGGCGATTATTCAACTGGCTTGTAGCATGGACTCCAACAGTAGTAATCTTTTCATCAGAGTTGAAATAATGTCCGTAAACATTTTCCATGTTATACCAAGCATTAGAATTTGCAATGTCTTCCATCACTTTTGTATGATTGGGACCTTCAGCACCATTATAAGATGTGGTGGCAGTTACTTTAGCATTCTTATTGAAATCAATAAATCCTTCATCATTTTTTGCACCATCCTCTTGCTTCCTCATCATCATATCTGCACGAACAGTTATATTTGTACTAGGTGACATAACGTAGTTGGCTGTTACACCAAATTGGGTTGCACTTTCTTCTGTCCGTGGATATTGATCCATAGCCCAGATCCATTGCCAAATGTCCATCCCGGCATCCATCCGCTCTGCATCATAAGTTGGGTCATAAAAACCATTTCTGGTATAATTCATAACTTCAGCGCTCAATTTAAGACTGCTTCCTAATTGGAAATTAAATTTTGCCTGGACATTTTGCAGATCTTCAGAAAGTCCTGGCAGTCTACCAGCATCATCTAATTGACGCATTGAAAAAACACCACCCATAGACCCTGTGCCAAATCCGGCACTAAAATCCATAATGGTTTTTTCACCCCCAAAATCAGACATGGTGTAATCTGTACCGTCTGTAGCATTGCTGTATTCTCCGGCATCATCAACAATTTTCATAGTTTCAGCATAGACTGCTGCATCTTTAAAATCACCTGCATCTGCTTTAAAGTAATCTTGCCCCAGTGTGGTTCGGAATCCAAACGAAGCATGAAATCCTTCTGCTGGTTCCCGCAAAACTGTATTAAATAAACCTGACATCGCTTGTCCGTATTCAGCATTGAATGTACCGGTGATTAATTGAAGCTCACCAACCATGCCTGGATTTACAGGAATTGCCTGACCGCCCATAACAGCGTTTGTGACTGATGCACCATCAACCAGATACATTTCTTCACCAGATCTACCACCACGAATATGTAAATCACCACCCAACTCAGTTACTCCGGGAAGCGTTTTAACAACATCGTTCACATCTGTAATTGCCATTTCTCCCATCATGTCTCCAGAGACAATTGATTTGGTAGATGTGAGTGTATTTTCAATGGCAGGGCGCTCAACGGTTACAACCACGCCTGTCATGGCAACTGCTTCTGTACTTAATGCAGCATTCACAGGTGTTGTAACATCAACACTTACTCTAACTCCTTCAGCTGTATAAGCTGCGTACCCAATCATGGAAAAATCCAAATCATAGGTTCCCGGAGAAAGGTTTATGATAAAAAACTCACCATTTGCATCGGTGCTGGCTCCTTGTGATGTCCCTTTTACTAGAACATTACAGCCTACAAGAGCATCCCCGGTACTGGCATCTGATACCGTTCCGGATATTTTTCCTGTAGTTCCACCGAATACTACGGCGCTAAAAAGCAACAAAAATAGTGTTGCTAGGAAGGGTCTACGCATAGTTACCTCCGTATTTGTTTCCTTATCCTATTTCTAATAACAAAATTCTGTTATTTGAAAGTGGCCCAATATAATGTATCACTGTACATAAATCAAATTATGAATTATCTGTAAAAATTGAATTTGAATTATTGTGTTTTTTCTTAAAATCCCATCGGAATAAATGTAAGTTCGCCACCGCTTTTTTGCGCAATGTTGATCCGGTAGCTCAGTTGGTAGAGCAGTGGCCTTTTAAGCCATTGGTCGTGCGTTCGAGTCGCACCCGGATCAC
>MDTE01005859.1_pt1 | contig 11074 bp, 13 predicted proteins | sample 811231 | NCBI WGS metagenome assembly MDTE01 (sample SAMN05326651, study PRJNA326480) | marine metagenome | isolation source: seawater | place: Indian Ocean: Red Sea | collected 2010 | reverse complement strand
GTTCAGATCCTGATTTTGTCGGCGCAGCGCTTAAGGAACATTTCGCGTAGATGGTGTTTCGCCCTGCCTCTAGCTCACTCGCCATTCCTCCGTTAAGGTAGCTCCATAGGGAAACAACTGCTTTTTCGACCCGTCGAACTTATCACGAGACAGGATCTAGCTTGTAGAAGCGGGAAGCCGTACCTCGGAACAGATTATCTTGCTCGCTATCAGTGTACCTGGCGGCCATCTTTTTAAACGCGTTCCACAATACCGTGTATGACAACGCGCATTTGTCGACCGGAAAATTACTCTCAAACATGCACCGTTCCGGTCCGAACAACTCAATAGCCGTGTGATAGTAACGTGATTGGTGAGCTACGATATCATCAGAGCTTGGGGGTTGGGGCGCGTTTTCGAAACCGAACCCGTTCCAGGGCATCGCCAAACCACCCAGCTTCATGAAAACATTTGGACATTCCGCCTGCGCAGCAAGGTCCCGCTTCCATTCCTCAAAAACCACCTCGTCCTTGCCGGCGTAGGGACCGACCCCAAGTGGTGTCCCTAAATGGTCGTTTACGATATTCACGTTTGGAAAGTCACGTGCCAATCGAGTAAGGCTTTTTGTTTGCGTGTGATATTGATAAGCATCGAAAGACATTTCCATCTCTTCCAGAACGCGAAAACCTTCACGGAAAGCAGGGTCATCATACAGGTCGGGCCCTTCCAGACCTGGCATTGACATGATCTCCTCGCTAGCATCCCAGGCCGCAGCCAGTCTGATTCCACGGAAAAGAGGACTTGCAGCTCTATGAGCTTCCAAAACAGTCCGGACATCTTGGCCGAGGCGCAACTCTGCCGTGCCGATAATCGCTCCAATCTGCGCTGCACTCACCCGAACTCTAGCTCGATTGGCAATCTTGTCAACCCACTCTGTTTCTCCGACAGGCATCATCTCGGCCGGGCCGTCCGGACGATACCCCTCCCAGCACTGTAGAAAAACCGTCTGCTCCACCTTATGCGTCTCAGTATCACCCCACAGTGAGTCAAGGTCATAAAACGGAAAATCACCCCCTGGCTCGAAAAAATGATGATGAGGGTCAACTATTCTTTTAGTCGGTTCAATAATCTCCTCTCGAACCTGTTTTAACCATTCTTCACGAACTTCCAAAGGCATATACCGCTCCCTTTCTTATTTAAGCGCCAACTGTGCGAACTGATTGTAAAGTATTATGACCAACTTGAGACATCCATTGTGGTCGCATCCTCAAAAGGCGCTCTTTTTATCGAAAACGGGATGGAAGAAATGCTACATTCGTGTTCAAGAAGTTACATTTTATCGCTTAGTACAAACCAATTATGAAAAGACTCTTAGACGCAATAAACAAAGACTCGCTTCAGCGTCCGTGGTGGATGAACTTAATTTTTTATTTCTGCGTCTATATGACGCTAGTGTATATGCCATTCGATATATTCATAAAACCGGTTGAGGTAGATCATGAGGTATGGTTCGGCTTGACGCTGACTGGGTGGTGGGCGAAAGCAACCGCCCCAATTCATTGGCTGATATACGGCTTTGGTGCTTATGGTTTTTGGAAAATGAAGCCGTGGATGTGGCCATGGGCTGCTGTTTACGCTGCGCAAGTCGTGGTGGCAATGCTCGTGTGGAACGTAATTAGCGTCAATGGAAAAGGAGCGCTCGCAGGCATCATAACCGCAACTCTATTTTCGGCACCAATGCTGGCACTCTGGACTTCAAAAACTCTATTTGAGAGAAAATGACTAAAGTCTGATTGCAGAGACACTCGCTCAAATCGTTTTACCGTTAACTAACCACAGCGGATCCGCACCAACTGGCGATCGGTCCAGTACGGTCGGGTTTGAGAAGTGTGACGTCCGCCGCATGTACTCTCCTATAACCTGGAGCCTCTCTTCAAAATTCAACTGTTGAAACGCGCGAATTGCTTTAGTGGGAAAACAGCGATGGGACGTCGCAACAATGACTTGACCCGGACGCCTAAGTACCCGCGCGATTTCTTTAAACACCTCTAAGGGACGGATAAGATACTGGATAGAAACCGCTATTAAAACAAAGTCGTAAGTGGCGTCGTCGTAGGGCAACTTCGGGCAAACGTTGAGATTGTGCACCACAAAGTCGGAAAGTCTCGGATTCGCTTCGAGCTCTGCAGTATTTAATCCCAGCCCGGATACTCTCCCCAAATCAAGGTCATCCGGTAAATGGGATACCCACGACGACATCAGATCAAGGACATCCGCACCTCCGAATATTGTTTCACGATAATAAGCAGTCAGCGCACATATTGTTTTATCATCTATGTGCGTGACAAAACGGGGCAGCTGATAAAAATCCGAGTCATCCGTATCATCAAGCCGCGCGAAGAACTCCGGGGGGAAATTTATTTGAGCATTATCAGTCATTTATCAATTTAATAAGCGTATTAGTGCTAACTACTGTTACTCTCTACCTTTTCTCTCGACCGAGTTCACGGCTTCCCGAAAACGGTTGATGGCGATGGCACCATCAAACGAATAGGGGAACACCATAGGGAATGATTCCCGTGATATCTTAATGTTTGCAAAATGCAGGAACTGCCCTTCCTGAACAATCGTTCTCAGTTCCTCCAGTTCGGCTTGACATGACACTTCAGCTGCGGAAACAAAACCGGCCCCGAGCGCTACCGATACCAGATCTGTTTTACCTGCTGTCGCAGTCGGTTGCCCCCCAGTTTCACCATATGATTCATTATCCATTATCACGATACACAAATTCTTTGGTGCTAGGTTCGCGGTAGTGGCTAGTGCTCCGAGAGACATTAGAATCTCCCCATCGCCCGTAAACAGGACCACGCGCTTCCGAGGCTGTGCAAGTGCGAGACCCAACGAGAAAGGTGCGGCTTGACCCATAGCCCCGATGAAACAAAAGTTTTCCGGCGGAGTCCCCGCCGCACATAAATCCCACGTACTGGAACCAAGCCCTGATACTGCTAGAAGATGAGAGGGGCGATGATCCAGTAAAAAGTCGATACACTTCCGTCGGTTGAGCATCAATCCAACTCCGCGGAAAATCGTTTGGCACCAATCAGTTTTTGCGACAACAAAACAGCGACGGCTTGACGAGTGTTAAATGCGAGACCCGCTGCGGCCTTCACGGTGGATCCGACTTGTTCTGGATCCTCCACTCTAAATAACACGACGCCCATCGCCTCTAAAACTCGGGGAGCACCCTGCCCCATCGGAACCTGCCACGGGACAAACTCATCCCATTCGCCACGCATAGATACAATCGTCAGAAACGGAATCCTGCACGCCAACGACAAAGACAATGCGTTGACAATATTCCCCACGCCACTAGACTGCATTAGTAGTACACCATTACTTCCACCGGCCCAAGCCCCACAGAGCAATCCGACACCGTCTTGTTCGGCCGTCAAACCTACCAACGTTAGATCCGGAGCGTCAGCGCACATTGACAACAGAGGACCATGCCCCGCATCGGGAACATGCGCAACTAATCGAATACCACGCTCCTTAAGGGCAAAGAAAATATCGTTATGCCAGCTTGTCTCCACCACAAAATTCATCCTCTACTGTGAGAAGTTACAAAAATGAGAAGTCATGATCGCGAAACCGCTACCGTTGAGCGCATCAGAATCAAGCTCCTCAGCAACTACACATACATTGGCACCAGGCGCGAATCCGAGACTGCTGCAGTCCTGTGATAGGCAAAAGATTGATACTTCTCCGAGTTGGCCATCTCAAAAAATGCCTTTACGCTCGGATACTCCACCAACAAAATCTCGTCCCAATGTTCTGTTTCCGGTCCTATTATCGCCGGTAACGAATTACCCGAAAAAACGACCACCCCACCATATTCCTCGGCTAGTGGCAAGGCGTGTTTTCTATAACGCTCATATGCCTTCTCACCCGAGCAAGGAGTTTCTCTGGGATGACCGGAATAATCCGCCTTTGCGTTGTATTTCAAAAGGTTCAGCATTCGAACAGGCCCAATCTTGTCTACTTGATTTTGAATATAGGACCACTGCTCCTGACTAGGCCAGACATAATTCATGTGTAACTCCCTCCCAATCTTTACTTTACCTAAAGGTATATTTCGTTTCTGTTAAAAGTTCAGCAACCGTTCGAACAAAATTCTATACTTCTGACAGTAAAACAAATAAAACATAGGGCTCTCGTGAGGTCAAAGATTAATAAAATTATCTTTACAAGAACTTCAGGTAACGTAAATTGTCCTTTTTTTCGCGCTCTAAACTAACTAAAAGTATTATAGAGAAACAATCCCAACATCGGCTCTCTTACTGAAAAGAGTCCTTAACAGAGTGAGTACCGCGAAATGAATGAAGCTCATAGAAGCGAATTCCCCCCCGAAGTGCTGGCTGCTTTCACCGCACACCAAGAACAATATAACCAAGACCCGGAGGCGGCCCACATGTGGGATCCTGCAGTAATCGGAGTACCCGGAGGTCCCGTGCCGTGCTTGCTGTTAGCTCACGTAGGCCGCAAAAGCGGACAAAAATTGGAATGTGTTTTACAGTACTACAAACTCGACAACGAAATTGCCATCGTCGCATCGAAAGGTGGCAGCCCTCATCATCCCATCTGGTACTTGAATCTCGAGGCTACGCCAGAATGCGAAGTTCAAATCGCGAGTGAGAGAAGAAAGGTACGCGCCCGCACCACCACTGGGCAGGAGCGCTCAGACTGGTGGCAGCGGATTACCACAGAGCAACCTCAACAGCTTGAATATGAACAAAGTACTAGCAGAGAAATCCCCGTAGTAGTGCTAGAGCCACGCTGAGGTTAATAATGGGTCACGATCTTCGGCATTTGTCGAGGCGCCGAGACCATAACACCTTAAGTTAACAGACTGTCTTGCAAAAGCACCATTAGAATTACGCATAAATTCTAATGACTTGTTCTCCATTCAGCTACGCGCAAGATCTGTTTCAAAATCTTCCATGATAGTGAATCGGATCGACGATTTATCGAATAATTTTTCTTCATCCGCGCCGATAATCGCCGCTGTTTCAGGTTCCGATAAGTAAGCCATCCCCTTGTTAAAATCCTCTTCATCGTCAAACCACAGTTCCGTAAGTACGTCGTACGGCGGTTCCTCATCTGCAGCGTAAATGTCATTACCGTAAGACGAAATGAAATGGCGGACATAGCGCTTCAAATTAGGTATTTTGCTTGCGCCGAGCGGTGCATGAGTGGATTCGTAATACTCACGAAAATCTTTGACACTCATTCCATTCTTCCGTTTGATCAATATCATGACTTTAAACATCAGATTCCCTCCCCATTATCAATTTGTCCGAAATGTACCAACTAGGGGTACTTCTCTCTCCGCCTATCTACCTAATTGAAGTCCCAACCATCGGAGAATGTCTTCATTGGCCTGCTTCGCTGTTTTTGTATTTGGAGTTAACGAATCAAAACCGTGCGGCGCTCCCGGATAGACATGTAACTCTACGGGCACACCTGCGTGACGGAGACGGGTCGCATAATCCATGTCTTCGTCACAGAACCCATCCAGTGCCCCTACGTTGATAAATGCCGGCGGCAAACCACTCAAGTCATTTGCGCGAGCAGGTGCCGCGTATATCGGAACCTCATCTCCGCGGAGATCGCCCAAGTAAGCATCCCATCCAAAACGGTTTGATCCTGGTGGCCACACAGGATCATCCCATTGGCTCGATACGGTCACCTGTCTATCGTCAAGCATCGGGTAAATTAGCGCCTGAAAGGCTAATGGAATTTCCCCACGGTCGCGTGCTAGGAGCGCCAAGCCTGCCGCAAGACCCGCGCCGGCGCTTGCCCCACCGACACCTATTTTTGAGCGGTCTATTCCCAACGATTCCGAATTTTCATAAACCCACCGTAAACCCGCATAACAGTCTTCTAAGGGCTCGGGGTACACGTGTTCAGGCGCCAAGCCATATTCTACAGAAATGGCCACGCAATTTAGCTTGGGACACCAGTTGTCAAATCTCGGGTCGTCATTAACGTTGCTCCCTACAACCATTCCCCCTCCGTGGATCCAATAAATGCAGGGCAGATTACCCTCCGCATCGTTAGGGCGATGAACTCTAACGTTCACATCCCCGCGTTCCGGAATCATGTGACTCCTTCGGGACACATTATCCGACAACGGTAGTGGGGGCATAGCAGCCAAATTTTCCCGTATCTGGGGCAAAGTCTCCTTCGATAATGTATCGAACTTCAAATTCAGCTCGGCGAGCGCACTCGCGATCTCCGGGTCCAACATTTTTTGAACTTTTAGTATGTCTTCATCCATCGGAGATCTCCTTAATTCCTCTACCGTGACCGAGGCTTTACTGCAGAATTAATCCTACCAAAAGTGCGGTCACTACCAAAATAGCTAGTCCCGAGGCCATCGCGCGCTTACCGACACCCTTCACTCGGCAAATTTAGGACCCTATAACCTCCAATTCTTCGCTCACAAAAGACAGGCATTTCTCAAGATCAACGAACTTTAGTTCATCCTCCCTGACAATCTCCAAGTAACGCGGTTCGCTGAACGCGGTTTTCATAGTCTCGACATCGTCAAACCAAAGTTCAGCGATACCGTCAAACTCGCCACTCGCTCCCAGAGGAAGATCTGATGGCACATCGTGACACTGCACATAACGACGAATATGACGATTGAATTCCTTTACGCTTTTAATTACCTCAGCATGCTGCTTACCCCAGTAGCTATCAAATTCCTCGTGCGTCCAACCCTCTTTCCGGACCGCCCAAATCGTTAGTTTTATCATATCTAGCTCCTATATAACTCTTGTTCCTTGAGTTGCTGATGAACCAATGATTTACCAGCAAATCGGTTTCGTCAACGAAAGAATTTCCAGCCAACCGATGTAGTGACGAAAATCTTGCGTCTTTTATTGACTCAAGCTGAGGAAGTACCCAACAATGAAAACGTGACGCAGACAACTGTATTGGGCGCGGCAACCATTAGCCGCCAAAAAAAGAATTGGGTTCGTTTTTCGAGGAGACGCTTCAAGTGAATGGAAAAGTATGCGTGGTTACAGGTGTCGGTCAAGCTAATGGCCGGTCGATTACCAAACGTTTCGCAAAGGCAGGCTATCGTGTGGCTATGCTGGCTAGGACAGAGGAGCGACTTCGCGAATATGAAAAAGAGATCGATAATTCGGTGGGGATCGTATGCGATGTTGCGGACGAAGAGTCCACGGCTTCGGCAGTGCGGCGGATACGCGACACAATTGGGCCCATTGATACGTTAATCCACAACGCGGGCGGCGGGACGTTCGGCGATTTTCAAAGCGTAACCACGCAGAATCTGAAAGACGCCTGGTCTACTAACACTTTGGGGCTGTTCGTACTTGGTCAGGCTGCCGCAGATGATATGCTGGCGGCTAAGGCCGGTAACATAGTAGTCGTCGGCGCCACTTCCGCACTTCGCGGCGGTGCGGGGTTCGCCGCATTTGCGTCGGCCAAGTCCGCGCAGCGCTCACTAGCGCAATCTATGGCCCGTAGCCTCGGACCTAAAGGCATACATGTTAGCTATTTAGTTATAGATGGCCTAATCGATATCCCGTATGTCCGCGAGATGGAGTTTGCTAAAGAATTGCCAGACGATGCTTTTCTGAACCCCGACGACATTGCCGAAACAATATGGTCAGTCACACAACAGCCGAAATCGGCATGGACATTCGAACTCGATGTGCGCCCCTATCGGGAGAATTGGTAAACTGGAGCTACCTGATGAATACCTCGTTAAACCCAACTGATACTGTTTCAACTAAACTCACTTTCGGTGTAGATACCGGCAAGCCGATTTTCTACGACATGGGAGACCCCGCGACCCCAGAAGATCGGACGACTAACGCGATTACCGAAGAACGTGAAGTCTATATCCTTGATGGGCGAGGGAGAGAATCTGAATATCGTATAGAGACAAATGGATTCGAACTGATAAGACACAGCGCTGATCTAGGAGATTTGAGCGACTATCACCTGCAGAACTTCTATTATCCTGCTGTTGAGAAACTAGTAATGGAGCGCTTCAAGGCCAAAAGCGCAAAGGTATTTGACCACACGATTCGTCACGGCGACCTCGCTACCCGAAAAGCAAACGGCTTGCGAGAACCGGCCAAAATGGTACATAACGATTATACCGCCCGGTCCGCGCAACAACGAATCAGAGACTTCTATCCAGAACAGGCAACAGATTTATTGACAAGGCGCTACGCTATTGTGCAAGTCTGGCGACCACTAAAACTGGTTCTTTCTGATCCATTCACTGTAGCCGACGCCCAGTCGATGGAGCCTAGCGACTTCATTCCGATTACACGCAGATCTCCTGGTCGTGACGGCGAAATTTACTACGTGAGATTTAACGTTACCCAGCGCTTCGTCTACTTCTCCGAGATGACCCCAGAAGAGGTCTTGTTGTTCCCCGTGTTCGATTCGGCGGATGACGGACGAGCAAAATACACCGCTCATAGCGCCTTTGAACTACCTGACAATTCACAAGCGCCGAGAGAGAGCATAGAAGTCCGGCTGTTCGTTTTTTTCTCATAAGACTCCCTCGTTCCCTAAGACAGTAGAGCACAAGAACCATCAGTATTCGTGCGAATTATCGGCAAGAATACGAGCAGTTTGACAACCACGATGTATAATCTGCGACAATAGGTTTGTCGTGACAATAGTGGGGAGCAACGGTGGAAAATAATCTTGGGCTATTTTTAACTAAACGATCGAAACTAAACCCGAATCGAGAAGCTTATGTCGACGGCATCTTGCCCGTCCGTCTAACCTTTAGTGAACTCAACGAACGATGCAACAAAACAGCTAATGCGTTTCTTGCAGCTGGGGTTAAGAAAGGTGAGCGTATAGGCTTTTTACTGATGAACAGTGCCGAATTTATGGAGGCCTATTTCGCAGCCGCAAAAATAGGAGCTGTTGTGGTTCCTCTTAATTGGCGACTAGTACCGGACGAACTAGAATTTATACTTAAAGACAGCGGGACAACAAGGCTGATTTTTGGTGATGAATTCCTGGATACTGTAACAGAACTCCACTCCCGTGGAGATAAGACAGATATAACGGATTGGCTCCAAGTCATTAGTGACGAGCCTCTGTTACCCTTCGCTCGCGGTTACCAGCAGTTCCGAGACGCGGAGAACAATGACGAGCCTGAAATCGGCGCTACAGGCGACGATATGCTGTACATTATGTATACCTCCGGGACAACGGGTTTACCGAAGGGTGTGGTCCACAGCCACAATACTTCCATATGGGCTGTCTTAACAGTCTCCGCGACCACCTATTATCAAGACGGGGATAGATATCTCGGCGCACTCCCAATGTTTCACGTCGGAGCGCTCATGCCCCTAACATTGAACATCTATAGAGGAGCCACCAGCATCGTCATGCGGAGTTTCGATCCTAAACTCGCGTGGGAGCTGATTGAAAAAGAACGTTTAACAATTGGCTTAGCCGTTCCTGCCATGCTTAATTTCATGCTGCAAGTTCCGGACTACCAAAAATATGATTTCTCAGCTTTACGCTGGATACTGTCAGGAGCCGCTCCAGTACCAGTTTCGCTGATGGAAAGTTATGCAGATATGGGTATCGAAATCCACCAAATCTATGGATTAACCGAAACGGGCGGCCCCGCTTGCTTAATCGATGCCGAGAATGCCATAAAAAAAATCGGGTCAACAGGAAAAGCATTCGTCCATACCGATGTCAGATTGGTCGACTCGGATGGGAATGATTCTCCTCCAAATGAACCGGGCGAGATTATTGTGCGCGCGCCACACGTGATGATTGAGTACTGGAATCGTCCGGACGCGACCGCCGACACTATCATAGATGGTTGGCTACATACGGGTGACGTAGCAGTGGCCGATGAAGATGGGTTCATCTACATACAGGACCGTATCAAAGACATGATCATTTCCGGTGGCGAGAATGTGTATCCTGCGGAGATTGAAGGCGTCCTGATGACTCACCCACAAATCACAGAGGCTGCAGTAATCGGACAGGAAGATCCAACATGGGGTGAATCTCCTTTTGCCATTATAGTCAGTAGCGATCCGGAATTAACAGGCGACGCTGTGATGCAGTTTTGCGATCAAAAACTCGCTCGCTTTAAGCAACCTCGACGCGTTGAGTTTACAGACATAATTCCGCGCAACCCTAGTGGAAAAATCTTGAAACGCATTTTACGAGAACAATACGACGTATAAATCTTTGAGAAAGTGTCCCGCGGACAACCTAATTCGCGGGGCACTCAAAGTTATTGAATAACGCCATGTGTATATCCTGACTCGTCACTACACTTGCTCTAACGGATAATTTCTACTCGAGCGACAGTTTTACAATAAAACCGTCTGGAAGTTCCCGTTTACCGGAAATAAAATCGCCGTTAATATCGGAAACCCAAAGTGAGTCACCCACAAACTGGATCCCTATGGGGTTGATAAAACCACTCGCCACCGTGACCCTACTTCCATCCGGCGCTAACCGATAAACATGTCCGTCCGCCTGTAAGCGTTGAGTCATAGGAACAGGTATCTCAAACCGGTCAATATCCGCAAAAAAAAGTTGCCCTCCGAACGGCCCAAAATTACTCGGCGCATACAGCATCCCCATCGGCTTGCCGTTTCCGACGTACAATGGTTCTTCGTCAAGCTCGCCCTCGGGGGACACAGTAACAATCGCGCTCCTCAATTGTTCCGTGCTGGTAATATCGAAATCACCAATACTCACTGAAACCAACATTCGCTGACCATCGGGTGTAAATGCGACTGTCGCGGGTGCGCTATAACGGTCACTATCAAATATAATAAACGGCTCACATTTTCCGTCAGCGCTCACTTGATATATAGCATTATTTAATATCGTGACAACGTAGAACTTCCCTTCAAATGCGGAACCAGAGGGTCCAAAGCGCGCGTCAAGCCCGAAACCTGACACTTTTTTTCGTCCCGCCTGAGGCAACTCGCAAAAGCGGCTAGCTTCGAAATCGCGATTAGGTTGAACGCGCTCCACAACGTGATTGGAT
>MDTE01193338.1_pt1 | contig 11075 bp, 8 predicted proteins | sample 811231 | NCBI WGS metagenome assembly MDTE01 (sample SAMN05326651, study PRJNA326480) | marine metagenome | isolation source: seawater | place: Indian Ocean: Red Sea | collected 2010 | reverse complement strand
TATCCTCATATAGTAAACCGATAGATACCAAAACTATTGAAGATATTATTCAAAGACTTTTACAAATGAAAAAATTAAAAAGATAAACTTTAAAACTTAAATTAATATCATTTGTTCTCATTCCAAACTTTTAGGATTTCTCTTGCCATAGGAAGTGCATGAACAGATCCTCCTCCAGGTGTATTTTGTGCAAAAGCTACGACAAGCAGCTCACTATTTTCAGAAGGAGTAAAACAAACAAACCAAGCGTGGTCTAAGCCCCCCTCCCCATCTTCAGCAGTTCCTGTTTTACCTGAAACTGGAGGTAAATTTGATACTCCGTAATTAATTGATACACCTGTACCAGACTCGACTACTTTCCTGAGACCTCTTTTTATCAACTGAATATTTTTTGGATCAATATCAATTTTAATAGGTTTTTTAGCTAAAAAATATTCTCCATCATTTTTAGCTAAATGGGGATTCACTAAATAACCTCCATTTGCAATCGCAGCATATGCTATTGCTATTTGAATAGGAGTAACTTGAACTACAAATTGTCCAATAGACATACTCGCAATATCTTCTGGAACCCAAGGAGTTCTTCCGGGCTCACCCCATCCTCTACCCTCTTTCGCCCATGCACTACTAGCTACAAATCCAATATTTTCTTGTTCAGAAATTTCTATTCCAGATAAAGAATTAAAACCAAGCTTTGTTGAAACCTCCTTGATCTCATCAACTCCCACACCATATCCCACTTGATAAAAGAATGTATTACTTGAAACTCTTAAAGCATCTTCATAGCCTATTACCCCAAAACCTAAATCATTATGTTCCCTAAAGCATTGACTACCATAAATGATACATGGCTTCGTATCTAACATAGTATCACTAGGATATTTGCCACTTTCTAGACCAGCTAAAGCAGTAACAATTTTCCAAACACTTCCAGGATCATAAGCATTCAATGCCCTATTCAAAAGGGGTTTTTCAGGAGAATTAAATATCTTATTGTACTCTTTTTCAGACTTAAAATCTCTTGAAAAAAAGTTCAAATCAAAAGTCGGCCTACTTGCCAGTGCTCTTATTGCTCCGTCTCTTGGATCCATCACTATTATCGCTCCAGCTTTTTTGTCTTTAAGTACTTCTTCCGCAACTAACTGCAAATTTAAATCAATTGTTAAATAAATATCTTTACCCTGTATTGAAGGTTTTATACCCAATGATTTTTGAAATTTACCTAAAGAATTTACTTCAATCATCTCTCCACCCCATTCACCTCTTATAAAGTCTTCATAAACATATTCGATTCCAGTTCGCCCTATTAAGTCATTTAATTTATAACCCTTACTAGATAAAAATTTATATTCTGAATCATTAATTGGCTGAGTATAACCAATTACATGAGCAGCAATAGATTTATAAGGATAATTTCTAATTAATTTCGTCGCTATTTCAAAACCAAAAAATTTTTCTTCATTTTCCTTAAATTTGATTAATTGATCTATATTTAAATCCTCTAAAATAGTTACCGAAAGTTTTTGATTTTTTAAACTATCTAAATATTTAGTTTGAATTAAATCATTATCAACATTTAACAAATCAGAAATACCTATCTTATATTTTTCCCAATTACTTTTGTTAACATTTTGAGGTTTTAATATTAAAGAATATTTAACTCTACTATTTGCTAAAACATAACCATTCTTGTCCAATATTCTTCCGCGTATTGGTTGAGAAGGAATAAGTCTAATCCTGTTCTCATCTGACATTTTTTTAAAAGATTCATAGTTCAAAAGTTGCAAAAAAATTAAACGAAATAAAATTAATAAAAATGAAATAGAAGCAAATATAACTAAGACAAAAGGTTGTCTTTTAAATAAGAAATTTTTTTTAGGACTAATTTTTGTCAAAAATATAAAATTTATCTAAATATTGTTTTTTCCAATAAAGCAATGGATTTCTTAATCTCTTGAAGTTTTGTGATTAAATTTTTATAATCAGTTTCTTCATCATACGAATTAGACTTATCATTTTTAATATTATTTGAATTCAAAGTTTCGCTCATAAAACTTGTATTTTTAAAAAAAATTATTTTAATTAAGTTAAGTCTAAATAAGAAATTTATTTTTTCAAAATAATTTTAAATTAATTACTCAAAACTCTAATAAGGAAATTAGTTTAATTGATCTATATTCTGTTCAAAATAAGGATTGCAACTATTTTTAGATATTCCTAAAGACCAACCAATGAATGATGAAATAAATATCATTACAATTAATGGCAATAGAGCTTGTTGAGTATTTTCAAGACAAAACCATTCCCTCCAGCCACTAAAAAACCTCTCTCTTTGAAATTTCCTTTTTTCATTTTCTAATAATCTTGCTTTTTTAGCGAAAGATTTTGTAACCCACTTTTCAAAAGGCATTTTTTTTGTGATAGCCATTTTTCTTTCAACTTCTAATAGTTGCCCTGGAGTAAGATAAGGGTGAAATGTACTTATCAAATCAAGAGTTTTTAAAAACATCTCTACAGTCGCATCTTTTATGAGTTTTTGCTCATTACTTAAATCAGACCACTCTAATTCTGGATAAAAACGATTCCTATTAGGTTGAATTTGATCCTCTGACATTTGACCAGGTTCTCTGAGCCATCTATTGGTATTTTCATCAAACCTCCTCCAATACAAAAAAGGATTAATAAAAATTGTTTTGCCAGATATTTTCACTACATCTTGTTGTAGATGATTAGTTATCTTTTTTTCAGAAATTTTCGATTTTACCAAAAGTCAAAATTTATAATCTTATTTAAGATTATCTTTTATTCACTATTTTTCCATAAGTATCAAATAATTTTCTAGTTTTTATTAAGTAATTGATAACTGCCAACGTTTTTTTAAATAATTACAGTATTCACAATTTAATGATGGTTTTGGGAAATTGTCTGAACGTAATAATTTAACTGTATCAATTATCTTATTTTCTACCCATGATGTAGAACATTCTAATTTAATTAGATGCACATCAAAATTTAATTGGTTATTAAATAACTCTTCATTTTTCCTTCCATTAAAATATAAAAGGTAAGCTTCTTTTGCAACTTTAAATCCGTTTTTTTTAAATAACCACTGGTACATTTCCAGTTGCCTCTTGTAAGCTTTTGCATATTCATATTTATTAAAAGTTTCGGACCAATCAAAATTATTTCTAGATGTTGCTTTTACATCAATAATAATAAGATCACCATTTTTTTTCTGCAAAATATCATCCACTGCACCACCAAAATCATAATTATGTTCAATTGACTTATATCTTATACCTTGGAAATTACTTCTCCAACGTTCTAATTCTTTATGTTTGAAAGGAACAGCATCAATACCATGTTTAATAAATAAAGGATGTGGCTGTTGAATACTTCTATAATGGTCAAATTCATTTTTACATAAATTATCTACAGCTATATTTAATGTAAATGGTAACGATGGAGGCTTAATTTGATATTTTTTATCAAGGACACAACATCTTGGACAACTAATATATTTCTCGATAGTAGATCGACTTAATTTAATAATCTCATTCATTCGATTTTATTTCTGATTTAAAATACGTGACAACTTAAACTTTTTAGATATTTGAATCAAAATTTTTCTCGTAAAAATTTTGGATATTATTAACATAAGCAGTAGCATTTTTCTTAATAAAAAAGAGGTAAAAATCGATTAATTTCATACTTTATAAATTTCAATGCAGTATCTTAGTTAATTTTAGATAATTAATTAGAAATTACAATAAATTCAATCTTTATCAAACTAGAAAAAATATTTTATTAGAATTTGTGAAGACTATAATCACTATAGGAAAACCTATATAAAGATAATGAAGATTTTAGTTATTGAAAAATATCTTTAATAAGAACTGAAAATATGAATAAAAATCCTCCCAAAGAAAAAATAATTAATCAGGCAATTCAGTTTCATCTAGAAGGTAATATTACTGAAGCAATCAGATATTATCAGTATTGCATCAATCATGGGTTTAATGATGCAATGGTTTTTTCTAATTATGGGGTAATTTTACAAAATCTTGGGAAATTTAGAGAAGCAGAACTATCATATCGAAAAGCACTTGAAATTAAACCTGATTACCCAGAGGCATATTCCAATCTAGGAAATATATTGAGGTATCAAGGGAAATCTAAAGAGGCAGAATTGTCTATTCGAAAAGCGCTTGAAATTAAACCTGACTACGCAGAAGCATATTCCAACTTAGCAAACATATTGAAAAATCAAGGGAAATTTAAAGAAGCAGAATTATCTATTCGAAAAGCACTTGAAATTAAACCTGATTACGCAGAGGCTTATTCTAACCTAGGAAATCTATTGTCTGATCTTGGCAAATTGCGAGAGGCAGAATTATCTATTCGAAAAGCACTTGAAATTAAACCTAATTACGCAGAGGCACATTCCAATCTTGGGACTATATTAAAAGATATTGGGAAATTTAAAGAGGCAGAATTATCATATCGAAAAGCACTTGAAATTAAACCTAATCTCGCAGAAGGGCATTACAATCTCGGAAACATTTTGAGAGATTTTGGAAGATTACAAGAAGCAGAATTATCATATCGAAAAGCCCTTAAAATAAAACCTAACCTCGCAGAAGGACATTTAAATCTCGGAAACATTTTGAGAGATTTTGGAAGATTACAAGAAGCAGAATTATCTACTCTAAAAGCAATTGAGTTCAAACCTGATTTGGCAATTGCACATGTCAATCTTGGAACTATTTTAAGAGATCTTGGAAAATTAAAAGAGGCAGAATTATCTATTCGAAAAGCACTTGAAATTAAACCTAATATTGCAGAAGGTCATTCAAATCTGGGAAATATTTTGAGTGATCTTGGAAAAATTCAAGAAGCATTTAATTCTTACATTAAGGCAATTGAAATAGATCCAAAATTTTTTAATATTTACCCTTCAATTACTAAATTGTTAAATGAATCTGATATTCGTCATTTAAACCCAGCAAAATTAAAAGAAATTTTAAATCTTTTGCTAGAAAGAAATGATGTACCTCATAAAGAATTATTCAATGCATTTTACTTTTTACATAGCAAAAAGATATTTATTAATCTGGAAGAAATTGAAACAGATTTTTCTAAACTAGAAATCATTGCAAACGAAAAAGTAATAATTAATGGATTTAAAAAGATAATTTTTAAGGATATTAAATTGGAAAAATTACTTACTAATGTAAGAAAATATATTTGCGATAGGATTACGGAGAGTAAAGAAGGAATAAGTTTATGTCAGGTAAAGTTTATTATTGCCTTAGCACATCAATGTTTTTTTAATGAATACATTTACTCATTAACTGAATCAGAAAAAATATCACTTAATACAATTAAGACTAGATGTATGGATGGCGAATTAACAGAAGCTAATATTTCAATTTTAGCTTGTTATCTTCCACTATATAAACTCCTTGATCATATACCATCTTTAAAAACTTTTAATTCTTCCGATAAAAGCTTTCAAGAACTAATAAAATTACAAATAACAGAACCACTTAAAGAAATTGAATTATCCCAAAAGATCAAAAAAATGGGATCAATAAATGATGATATTTCTCAGAAAGTAAAATCTCAATATGAAGCAAATCCATATCCTAGATGGAGATACGGAAGTCATATAGCAATTCAAAAATTATCTATTAATCAAGCAATTAATGTTGAAATAAAACCCAACTACATAAATAAAATTGAAAATGAGGAAGAATTAAATGTCCTTATTGCTGGTTGTGGAACGGGCAATCAAATCTTATTCTCACAGAGATATAAGAATGCTAAAATAACTGCAATAGATTTAAGCTTGTCTAGTCTTGCTTATTCTCAAAGAAAGATAGATGAACTTGGGATTGATAATGTTGAACTTATTGAAATGGATATATTAGAAGTTAATTTATTAGAAAAGCAATTTGACATTATTGAATGTGGAGGTGTTTTACATCATATGAATAATCCTTCAAAAGGGTTAAAAAAATTATTGGGTAATTTGAAGAAAGATGGTTTCCTTAAATTGGGTTTGTATAGCGAATTAGCAAGAAAAGATATTGTTGAAGCTAGAGATTACATAACTAATAAAGATATTCAAGCAAATGATGAAGAGATGAAAGATTTTAGAGAAGATGTTTTTTCTGGCAAAATTAAAAAAATAAGTAATCTTAAGAATTGGGGTGATTTTTTTACAATGTCTGAATGTCGTGATCTATGTTTTCATGCACAAGAGCATAGATTCACAATTAAACAATTAAAAGAATTACTCCAATCTAATAAATTAAAGTTTCTTGGATTCTTAGTTCCAAATCAAATCAAATCTATCTATAAAAGAAATTTTCCAAACGACAAAGAGCAAACAAACTTACAAAACTGGGAGGAATTTGAAAAATCATATCCAAATACATTCAAGAGAATGTATCAATTCTGGGTTTGTAAAATGTAATCTAAATCTAAAAAAATTATCCAATTATGAACTTTAAAATAAAACCAGTAAAATTTCTACTATTAAGTTTTCATTATTTTAATCAAATCAAATTTCTATAATTTTTTCAAAAAGAAACTTTATAAGTATGGATGTTAAATTAACGAAATTTATCTAGTGGAATTAAGAGATTAAATTCTAATTAATAAAATATTTTTTTATATTATGCTTATCAAACTAACATAAAATTATTAATAAGATTACAAATATAATAAATGAAAGAATTTACTGAAAAAAAACATTCAAATAATCAAAAAAAGGAATTTCAATCTAATCTTTCTGCAGATGAAATCATAGTTAAAGCCTTGCAATATCATATGGAGGGTAATATTACTGAAGCAACACAATATTACAAGTATTGTATTGCTAAAGGTATTGATGATCCCCGAATCTTTTCTAATTATGGAGCAATTTTACAAAATCTAGGGGAATTGGAGGAAGCAGCAAATTGTTTTTTCAGAGCAATTAAATTAAATTCTAATTTCGCAATTGCTCACTCTAATCTTGGAAATGTTTTAAGAGATCTTGGGAAATTAGAAAAAGCTGAATTGTATATTCAAAAGGCAATAAAACTAAATCCTCATTTCGCAGATGCTCATTCTAATCTTGGAAATGTTTTAAGAGATCTTGGGAAACTGAAAGATGCAGAAATTGCTTATCGAAAAGCGATAAAGCTAGATCCTTATTTCGCAAATGCATATTCTAATCTTGGAAATGTTTTGAGAGATCTTGAGAAACCAGAAGAGGCAAAATTATGTTCAGATAAAATTATGTCTTTAAGATCATGGTCAATCACGGGTTCATATAGTTTTAATTATGAGATGAAATTAGACGAATCTCATAATCAATAACATGAACCAACATTTTTGAGACTTCATTGTCTATCAAAGTAGACTCATAAATAATCTTCTTCCTAATTGAAATATTTAATTGGAATATTTTCAATAATAAATCAGGTTGAATATTTGTATAACCTATCTTCCTCATAAGCTCTTCAAAATAGTCATATGGCAATCTAGGATGATTAATATCACAGATAGGCAAACCCTCAAAAATAATATTACTCCCGGATCTTTCTATTTTCATAGAATCATCTTTAAGACCCATTCCCTTACAAAAAATATTAATACCAAGATTTTGAATATTCATTGAAAAAGGAAAAGAAAAAACAATAGTTTCTTTGGAAAAAAAACCATACGAAAAAAATCGGTTTATTGGACTCAAATTACTATATGAATGTCTTATTTCACAGTTTGTAGCAGGATAGTTTGGTGTGATTATACCTTCTTTATTAACAATAAAGGGCAAAGATTTAACTTTATGATTAACAAGATCCCAGATAGGTGCTACAACTGCAATATTTCTAAAATTAACTGATCTAGCATTTAAGAATTGCTTTTTTATAACTTCATCCCATTCGCCATTATGTCTATCTTTTAAATCAACTAAAATGTATTTTCTAATTAATTCCTTTAAATTTGAATTAAATGAACTTAATCCTTTCTCAAATAATTCAGTTGTCTCTTTCCCTCCAGATCCCCATGAAAAGTTATCTTGATAAAAATTAAAAAAATTTCTAATTTCCTGATTGTATTCCTTATCTTTTTTTATTCTTAATTTATTATCTTCCAAATAAATATCATCTTTTTTAACCAGTAATTTCGATGGAGTAAAGATTCTCGCCGACAAATTAGGATTAACGGGAAAAATACCTCTTCCATATTTGCCTTCTTTTTGACATATATTATCTGCTATTCCGCCAAGTCTTCGAAATTCAGAAATTAATAAATCCCAATTATCTTTCATAACAGATATAAATATCGATATTTCATTTGCAAATAGATTTATTACCACTCAACAGAGCCACCTAATAAGAACTATAGTAGACCGACTGGTATGACTGGGTCGGGTTTCGCAAGATATTTCGCAACAAACTGGCAACAAAATAAAAGGCATATTTCTTTATACCTAAATATGATACTGATTGATTTTAGTGTATAGAAAGTAAAGTAAATATCAACCTTTTCATCTTGTCATTAGCAATTGATTAGTAATTGACTAAATGTAGTATCTTATTTAAGAACTCTATTCTTTTCTCATAATTTTTCTCTTTTTTAATGTATCGATAAAAAATAAAAAATAGATAAATAATTCTACAACTTCACCTTGTATCTGACCAATATTAAAAAAATATGTGATATTTAAATAACGCATTATTTTAAAGAATAAAATATTAAAGAAATACATAAACGAATATATCGCAAATTGTTTATCTAAAAATAAATATTTAATTTTTTTGAAGCATAAAAAATAAGAACCATAACCAAATATAAAAAGTATCAAAAAAAATAGCAATTCTTCAATAGTGGGAGTGAGAATTAATTTAGTTTTTGGAATTTTTAAAAATAATTCAGAACTAAACAAATGAGAATTATGTAAATTAAATTCTTGCTGATTATTAGTTACATTATTAGTATTGTAAGTTAAGAAACTTAACTCCTCATACAAAATAAATAAAATAAATAATTGTCTAAGTAAATAAGTAAATAAATTTGACACTTTTACAAATTGTTTTCTAAATTGCAGAAGCAAAACTAAACTGCAAATTAATAAAATATTTTGAATGATTTCTAGTAATTGAAACTCTCTGTTTTCGTTAAAAAAAGATTTTGGGAAAATATTTGATAAAAAAATTAGAAATATAAAAACTATTAAAAAAGGGATAAATTGCTTATTGATAAAACTAAAAAAGTTTTTACTAATATTAGTCATTAAGTCTACCAATCATTAATGTATATATTGATTTCTAACCCTACAAATCTGGATTTGTTTATTGTAAAGAAACAAACTTGAAATAGATTTCTTCATATAAACGAGGACAAAGTGACAAAAAAAAATCTCAGTGATATTGGGAGTTTATTATACACGATAAACTTGAGACAAACAGCAATATTGAGACTATGACTGGGTTTCAGGACATAGTTTTACTCCCACTCAATAGTTCCGGGTGGTTTGCTCGTGATATCGTAAACAACTCTATTAACTAAATTAACTTCATTTACAATTCTATTTGAAATTCTTTCTAAAATATGAAAAGGAACCTTTGACCAATCTGCTGTCATACCATCTTCACTAGATACACATCGTAAAACTATTGGCCATGCATAAGTCCTTTTATCTCCCATAACTCCTACACTCTTTACAGGTAACAATACTGCAAAAGCTTGCCAAATATCATCGTAGAGACCTGCTTTTTTAATTTCCTCTCTAACTATCAAATCTGCATCTCTTAAGCAGTCAAGTTTTTCATTATTCACTTCTCCCAAAATTCTTATAGATAACCCAGGCCCTGGAAATGGATGCCTTTTTATGATTTCATCCGGCAAACCTAAAGCAGCCCCCAATTTTCGCACTTCATCCTTAAAAAGTTTTCTTAATGGCTCAACTAACTTAAATTGCAGATCCTTTGGTAATCCGCCAACATTATGATGACTTTTTATTTTTACAGCTATTCTCTCACCTGTCTTAGGATCAATATTGGTACCAGCACTTTCAATAACATCAGGATAAAGAGTACCTTGAGCTAAGTACTGAAAAGGACCCAATCTATTGCTCTCTTCTTCAAATACTCTAATAAATTCTTCACCAATAATTTTTCTTTTTTGTTCTGGATCAATAATCCCTTTTAATTTTTCTATAAACCTTTTCCTAGCATTAATATATTCAACTTTAATATGAAATTTTTTGTCAAAAAAATTCATTAAAAATTCAGGCTCCCCCTTTCTCATAAAACCCTGGTCTATAAACATGCATGTAAGCTGATTACCAATTGCTTTATTGAGTAGGAAAGCAAGAGTTGACGAATCAACTCCACCTGACAATGCAAGCAAAACCTTCTTATTACCAACTTGCTCTCTTATCCTAGGAATAGTTTCATCGATAAAAGTTTCTGTAGTCCAATCAGCTGCACAATTAGAGATTGTGTATACAAAATTTTTTATTACTGTTATACCAAACTCTGAATGAATGACTTCAGGATGAAATTGAACACCAAATAATTTCTTCCCATCATTTGCAATTGCTGCATGGACTGTATTCTCGGTATGCGCAATTTTATTAAATCCATCCGGCAAACAATTTATGGAATCACCATGACTCATCCACATAATTGATTTATCCGCAACATTATTAAAAAGTTCAGATTTTAAGTCTATATTCAATGGAGCTCTCCCATATTCAGCTTTTTTAGTTGCTGCAATGACAGATCCCCCAAGTTCTTTTACCATTAATTGCATTCCATAGCATATTCCAAGAACAGGAATGCCTAAATCAAAAATTTTTTTATCACATTTAGGAGCATTTTTTTCATATACAGAATTTGGGCCTCCACTTAAAATTATCCCTTTTGGGTTAATTTCATTAATATCCTCAATTGAGATAAGATTACTTACTACAAGTGAAAAAACATTAGTTTCTCTAATTCTTCTTGCAATAAGTTCAGAATATTGAGATCCGAAATCTAAAATTAATATTGAAGGATCTCGTTCTTTTTTTA
>MDTE01085943.1_pt1 | contig 11075 bp, 10 predicted proteins | sample 811231 | NCBI WGS metagenome assembly MDTE01 (sample SAMN05326651, study PRJNA326480) | marine metagenome | isolation source: seawater | place: Indian Ocean: Red Sea | collected 2010 | reverse complement strand
TGGTCTCACGGTGCTGCATCGCACCGGAGACATATCCAGTTGGCGTTACACGTCATCGGGACTGGCCCGGACAGACGTGGACCTCGCGGCTGGTGCGCGCGCGGCCGCGCTGATCGGGGGGGCGCACGACTGGTTCTACGGAGGCGCGCCTTAGTTCCGCAGCAAGCGAACGTTGGGAGCTAACAGAGGCCCGATCTGGTGAAGCGGAGCCGGCTTTGCGAACAGGTATCCCTGGGCGAACTCGCATTGGTGCTGCAGCAGAAATTCGAGCTGCTCGGGCGTTTCTACGCCTTCGGCCACAACCTCCGTGTCCAGGCGGTGAGCCATGGCGATGACGGCCGACGTGATCGCCATGTCGTCCACGCTGTCGGGGATGTTGCTGATGAAGCTGCGGTCTACCTTCACCGTGTCGATGGGGAACTTCTTCAGATGGTTCAGCGACGAGTAGCCGGTGCCGAAGTCGTCAATGGCCAGCTTTACGCCAAGGTTGTGCAGCTGGCGCACCGTTTCAGATGCGCCGTCCGCGTCTTGCATCAGCATGGTTTCGGTGATCTCTAATTCCAGATGACTCGGGTCCAGGCCGGACAGCCGCAGGGATTTGCCGATTGTGCTCACCAGGTTGGGATCGCGGAACTGCCTGGGCGAAATGTTCACCGCGGTAGTGATGGGAGCCCCATTTTCGGCGGAGAGCTGCACGGTCGCATGACATGCGGTGTCGATGATCCAGTTGCCCATGTCCACGATGGCGCTGGTTTCCTCCGCCACGTCGATGAACTCGCCGGGTGCCAGAAGGCCGCGTTCGGGGTGCTGCCAGCGCACCAGGGCCTCCACGCCCACCACTTTATAGTCGGCGAGTCGAATCTTCGGCTGATAGAACAGCACCAACTCGTCGTGCTCGAGCGCACGGCACAGCTCGTCTTTCACCCGCAATCTGCGGCTGGAGTTGGTGTTCATTTCCTCGTTGTAAAACTGGTAGTTGTTGCGTCCCAGTTCCTTGGCGCGATACATAGCGAGATCCGCGTTCTGCATTAGCTCCGTGGCGTGGGCTCCGTCCTTAGGAATTATGGTGATGCCGATGCTGGTGGTTACCACCAGCTGCTGGCCGTTGATGGTAGTGGGCTGTTGAAAGAGTTTGAGAATCTTCTCGGCTACCAGGCTTGCGTCGGTTGTGCTGGAGATGTCGGCCAGCAGGATGGTGAACTCGTCGCCCCCTAGCCGGCCTACCGTGTCGTCTGTGCGTACGCTCTGGCCCAGGCGTTGTGCAACCGCCTGCAGCAGCGCGTCACCTGCCTCGTGTCCGAGGGTGTCGTTGACCTGCTTGAACTGATCGAGGTCCAGGTACAGCAACGCCGCCAGCCGCTCGGTACGATTGCTGCGTTCGATGACCTGGGTAAGGCGATCGTAGAACAGGCGGCGGTTAGCCAGGTCGGTGAGTGTGTCGTAAAAAGCCATGCGCTCCATGTGCTGCTGGCTGCGCTTGGTTTCGGTGATGTCGGCCACCTGCAGGATGCAGTACGACGGTTTGCCGTCCCGGCAGCGTTGCAGCACCAGGTGCATATTGGTCCAGATCTCCTGCCCGCTCGCCTGCAGCATGCGTTGCTCCGTGCGCAGGGCTTCCTGCTCGCCATTGGCGAGTCGGCGCAGCATCTCCTCGGCCCGCGGGCGCTCGTCCGCGGGAAGCAGCTGCGAAAAATGCAGGTTGGCAAAGCGTGCAGTGCCGTACTCCAGCAGATCGCCCGCGAAGCGATTCGCCTGAAATACGTTGCCGTCCATGTTCAGCAGCAGAATACCGATGGGGGCATTTTCGAACGCGCTTCGAAACCGTTCCTCGCTGACTCGCAGTTGCTCCTGTGTAGCTCGTATTTCCCGCAGATCTTTTGCAATGCATAGAAAGCAGGGTCCCTCTCCAAGATCTAGGGTCGTCGCTGACACGAGGGCGGGAATCTCGTCGCCGGCGCGCGTTCTGAACACCATCTCGAGGTTGGTGAAGTAGCCGTGAGTCAGCAGCAGTTCGGCGGGCGCGGCGATATCGGCGGGATCGGACATGATCCCCAGTTCGGGCAGGGAGTAGTTCACCAGCTGGTGGCGCTCATAACCGGAGGCTTGAACGAACGCGTCGTTGATATCGCGGATGGTCAGGTCGGACTGCCGGATGATCACGATGCCATCCGGGCTGCGGCTGAACACCTGCTGGAATTTCTGCTGATTTTGCTCCAGCGCGTTGCCGCTCAGGGGCGACACGTGCATGGACATGGGTGCGCTGGATTGCCTCGTGGCAGGGCGCGCCAGCTTTACGGATTCCAGCCATCTTGTCGGGCCGATGCTGCCGTTCGCTGTGAATGCTTCGCCCAGGTCTGGTCGATGGGCGTGGTCCGCCTGGGAGTCTTCGCGGCGCTGCAGATAGAGGGCGAGTACGAGCCATACCAGGATTGCCGTGCCCGATACGGGCAGCACCAGATGGGGCAGGGTGTACAGCAACGAAAGCTGCAGTAACCCGCAAACGGGCACGCCTGCCCCCAGAGCAAGCCACGCTGGACTTGGTTTGCGTGTTGTCCTCATCGGGAAGGCCTCGTTATCCTGTGTGCCTGTGCCTGAATTAGGCGTCGTCCATGAACATGACGCTCAAGCTTACGGTGGGTGGTCAGGGCCTCTATGACATCACTCACAAAGTCTCGGATTGCGTGCAGAGTTCCGGAGTAATTGAGGGATTGGTCACACTGTTCATACGCCATACCTCGGCAAGCCTGCTGATCCAGGAGAATGCGGATCCCAGCGTGCAGCGAGATCTGGAAGCCTGGTTGAATCGCCTGGTACCGGAAGACGACGGGCTGTACACACACACGCTGGAAGGCCCGGACGATATGCCCGCTCATATCAAGTCGGCGCTTACCGCCTGCAGCCTTAGCCTGCCGCTCAACGACGGTAGCCTGATGCTGGGAACGTGGCAGGGAATCTACCTGTGGGAGCATCGCCATCACCGAGGTGATCGCGAGGTGGTCGTCAGCGTGTTGAGTTCTCGCTGATGGTCTCCATCCAGCGGCGGTGCCCGTCCGGATCCAGAATCATCGACGAAAAGTAGAGCAGCAGGTCTTTGTGGTTCTGGGTGAGGCGCGCCTCCTGCATGGCGCGCTCGCCGGCCTTACTGTTGATGAATTCGAAGCAAGCGCGGATGGCGTCATCGCTGCCCAGAACATCAGTGATGCGCTCGTTGACCAGATCGTGCAGGTCTTCCAGGTCCTCCGGATTTACGCCGGCATCATGGGGGTCGAGCACCACGTTGGTCCACAAGGTGGCCACGTAAAGCCGGTACAGATTGCGGTCGAGGTAGGAGTCGGTTACCTGTGAACGCGTGGCGATGTCTTCGAGGATGGGGTCGAAGCGTGTTGCGAGGTCGGATATAGCCATCGGCACGCAGTTTACGTCTCGCCCGGACACCGGACAATCATTGCTGGTGCTTGCATTGAGCGCGAGGCCTGCATTCGCGTTGCATCCCACCCATCGGCTCTTGTACCTTGGGCGTCCTTTTCGGGGCATCTTGGGATGAGACGGCGTAGTGTTGCAATTCGATCAGGTTGAGCTGCCCGCGGCGGCAGAGGCGCTGCGTGCGCAGGTACGCGAGTTTCTTCGCGAGCAGGCGGCGCAGCTACCGCGCCCAAACTCGGATTTCGGATCCGGGCACGACCCGGAATTCTCCGCCCGAGTAGGCGCTAAGGGATGGATCGGGATGACCTGGCCCAAGGAGTACGGTGGCGGCGAGCGCAGTTTCTTTGAGCGTTACGTAGTCACCGAGGAGCTCCTGGCGGCGGGCGCTCCGGTGGGCGCTCATTGGATCGCAGATCGTCAGAGTGGCGCATTGATTCTGCGCTACGGCACCGAGGCGCAGAAACAGCAATACGTGCCGCCCATTACCCGGGGAGAGAGCTTCTTTTCCATCGGCATGAGCGAGCCCAACTCGGGATCCGACCTGGCGTCGGTGCGAACAACCGCCCAACGAACGGCGGATGGCTGGCTGGTCAACGGTACCAAGCTTTGGTCTACCGATGCGCATCGCAATCACCATATGATTGCCTTGGTGCGCACCGAACCCTTGGGAGACAATCGCCACGCCGGGCTATCGCAACTAGTGATTGATCTGCGCAACGATGGCGCCGAGATCCGTCCCATCAAGAATATTTCCGGTCATGAAGACTTCAACGAGGTGGTTTTTGCCGACGTGCTCATTCCCGAAGACCGGGTGGTGGGAGAGCCGGGTAACGGGTGGCAGCAGGTAACCAGCGAGCTGGCCTACGAGCGGAGCGGGCCCGAACGGTTTCTTTCCGCCTACCGTGTGTTCGTGGAACTGGTCCGTCTGGTGGGCGACACGCCGGCTCCCCACGAGGCGGATGCTATGGGCCGGATCGCTTCGCATCTGATGACATTGCGGCGCATGTCCATATCCGTCGCAGGGATGCTGGAGGAGGGCAAGAGCCCCGAGGTCGAAGCGGCGCTGGTGAAGGAACTCGGCAACAACTTCGAAAAGCTGGTGCCGGAGATTGCCCGCATGGCGGCGCCCCTTGCCGCTGAGTCCACCGATTTCAGGCGGGCTTTTACGGATACTTTGTTGGGTTCTCCGGCGTTCACCATTCGCGGTGGCACGCGGGAAATATTGCGCGGTGTCATCGCGCGCGGATTGGGGCTGCGTTGATGAGTACCGATACCCTGCATATAGATACCGCATCGCGAATCTTCGGCGACCACTGCGACAAGGCGTTGTTGGATGCGGCCGAAGCCGGCGAGTTTCCCCAGGCCCTGTGTCAGGTGCTGGCCGACAACGGATTTCTGCAGTTGGCCATGCACGATTCGGGGTTCGCCCTGGCGGATGCTTTTGCCGTGATACGCATTGCCGGCCGCCACGCGTTGCCCGTGCCCTTGGCAGAGATCATGCTGGCTAATCGTTGGCTGAATCAGACCGATGCGCTAGCAACCGTGGGGTTGGCCGCAGGTGAGAAGATAACGGCCGCCCCCTGGGCGACACAAGCAAAGCTGGTGGTGGGCGTTTCCGAGCTGGGTGCGGACGCCATCGTGGTGCGGGCGGGGGACGTTGAGCAGGGCGCCAACCTGGCCGGGGAGTCACGTGACCAAGTGGCGGCAACGGCATCGGAGCCCCTTGCTTGTGGCTCGGACGAGCCATACGAGTTGCTTGCCCTGGCACGCACTGTGCAGACCGCGGGCGCGTTGGAACGCGTGTTGGAGCTTTCGCTGGATTATGCGGGCGAACGTGAACAGTTCGGTCGGCCGATCTCCAAGTTTCAGGCCATTCAGCACAACCTGGCGGTGCTGGCGGCCGAGGTGGCCGCCGCGGTACGTGCCGGAGACGCCGCCGCCGCGGCCTTAGGGACGCCGCGCCAGCGCGTGGAAATCGCCGCCGCGAAAGCCCGCGTGGGCGAGGCGGCCGGCGTGGTGGCCGAGATTGCCCATCAGGTTCACGGTGCCATGGGTTTTACCCACGAGCATCGATTGCATCACTTCACACGTAGGGCCTGGGCGTGGCGCGATGAGTTTGGCAACGACGTGTTCTGGCGCCGCGAGCTGGGTGCGCACATTGCCAGTGTGGGTGCCGACGCCGTGTGGGACTTCATCGCCACCCGTGGCTGACCCACTACCGGAGCGGCCCGAACCGCCCATTCGAATCGCTATCAGCGAGTGCCTGCTCGGTCGAGAGGTGCGCTACGACGGCAGCGAGTCGCGTTCGTCGTTTCCCCATTCCCTGTTGGACGGCCTGTTCGAATACCAAGGCATCTGCCCGGAGGTAGGTATCGGCATGAGCGTGCCGCGCAAACCGATCCGGCTGGTGGCAGACCGCGTGGAAGCGGTGCATGAGCCGGCACAGGATTACGCGCCCGCGCTCACCGATTTCGGTGTGTCGACGGCGCGGCGTATCAGTGACGTGGCCGGCTACGTGTTCATGAAGAACTCGCCCAGTTGCGGCCTCTATAAGGTGAAGGTGTATCCCGAAGACGGCGGTATGCCGCGCCGGGGCGGGCGTGGCGTCCACGCCGCCGCCGTGGTGGAAGCGCTGCCGGATCTCCCGGTGGAGGAGAACGGACGCCTCAACGACCCCGTGCTGCGCGAGAATTTCGTGACCCGGGTGTTCGCGTTCGCGCACTGGCATGCGTGTTTCGGCACCGACTACGCCACCAGCGGCCGCTTGAGCGCGTCGGGCTTGCTGGCCTTTCACAGCCGCTACAAGTACCTGCTCATGGCGCACAGCGTTCCCCACTACCAGCAAACGGGCCGTCTGCTCTCCGATTTGAAGGGAGACCTGGTTGCCAAGGCGGGCGAGTACCGCAGGGCGCTCATGGCGGGGCTGTCCAAGCCCGCCTCGCCGGGTGGTCATGCCAATGTGATGTCGCATCTGCAGGGCTATCTGAAGAAGCGGATCGGTGCGGAGAGCCGGCGCGAGATCGCCGAGCTAATTGCCGCCTATCAGCGTGGCGAGCAGCCGCTGATGGCGCCCCTGGCCCTGCTTGGTCACCACCTGCGCCGCTACCCCGACGAGTACGTGCTGCAGCAGACCTACCTGGATCCCCACCCCGGTTTCCCCGGCATGCGTCGTTGGCTGTAGGCGCGGCCTCGACGCTTTTTGTTACGATCCGTTCATGTTGGACAGGCAGCTGCAAGCAATCGCGGATGAGCCCGGGTGGTCACGAGCGCTCTCCGATCTGGTGGTGGACGTGGGCGAGCTGCTCGACCTGCTGGGATTGACCCATGCAGACCTCGGCGTGGACGTTGATTCTGTGTTTCCGCTGAGGGTACCCAGAGGCTTCGTGGCGCGCATGAAGTACGGTGACGCCAACGATCCGCTGTTGCGCCAGGTACTGCCGCTGGCCGCGGAGCGTGAGCCGGCGGTGGGATTCGTGGAAGACCCGTTGCAGGAAGATGAGGCGGTTCTCGCTCCGGCGGTGATTCAGAAATATGCCGGCCGTGTGCTGCTGATCGCGGCGGGCGAGTGCGCGGTACATTGTCGATACTGCTTTCGCCGCAACTTTCCCTACGGACAGCACCGCCTGCGCGTAAGTGCCGAGTCGCTGGGTGCGATCCGTGCTGACCACACCATCAGTGAGGTGATTGCATCAGGCGGCGATCCTCTGATGCTTACCGACCGTCACTGGGAGCGCCTGCTCGATGAGTTGGAGTCCATTGCTCATGTGCGTCGACTACGTATACACACGCGCTTGCCGGTGGTGATTCCCAGCCGGCTGACCCTCCGCCTGATCGACCGGCTGGCGGCCTCCCGGCTTCAGGTGGTCGTGGTCGTTCACGTCAACCACCCGAATGAAATCGGTGCGGAGCTGGCGCAGGGGACGGGCGAGCTGGTGCGGCGGGGGGTTACGGTGCTCAATCAGGCGGTTCTGCTCGCCGGCGTGAACGACAGCGCAGATGTCCTGGTGCAACTGTCCGAGGCGCTGTTTGCCGCGCAGATTCTGCCCTACTACCTGCACCTGCTGGATCCCGTTGCCGGCACCCGCCATCTGCAGGTGGAGGAGGAGCGAGCCTGCGCCTTGCATGCTGAGATACGTGACTGCCTGCCCGGCTACCTGGTGCCCCGGCTGGCCAGAGAAGTACCCGGGCAAACGGCCAAGCAGTGGCTGGCGTGAGCAGGATCGTGCAAAACTCGGAGTCGCGGCCGTGAGTTTTTCGGACATCTCCCGCTGGCTGGATGATCGTCGCCGGCAGAGCCTGCAGCGGCGCCGTCGCGTGGTGGAGAGCGCCCAGGGACCGACGTTGCAGGTTGAAGGCAGGCAGCTGCTGAACTTCTGCAGCAACGACTACCTGGGATTGGCCAACGACCCCCGGATTCGAGAAGCGTTCAAGCAGGGTGTGGACGAGTGGGGTGTGGGCGCGGGTGCGTCGCATCTGATCAGTGGTCACACGCGAGCGCACCATGCGCTGGAGGAGGCGCTCGCCGATTTTGTTGGCCGGCCCCGCGCGCTGCTGTTCTCCAGCGGTTATGCGGCCAACATGGGAACGATCAACTCGTTGGTGAGCGTAGGTGATCACGTGTTCGAAGATCGGTTGAACCACGCGTCGCTGCTGGATGGTGGTTGGATCAGCCGAGCTGAGTTTTCCTGGTTCGCGCACAATGACCCAGCAGATCTGCAGCGCGGGATGGCGGAGCTTGCCGGCACTTCCGGCAGACGGCTCGTGGTCAGTGACGGCACATTCAGCATGGATGGCGATACCTGCGATCTGGATGCACTCATTGAAGTGGCGGCGGCTCACGATGGCTGGCTGATGATCGATGATGCTCACGGATTTGGGGTGAGCGGGCACCGGGGTCGCGGCCTGGTCGACCCGCTACGTTACGGTACGGATGACGTTCCCGTATTGGTGGGTACCCTGGGTAAGGCTTTCGGAACGGCAGGCGCGTTCGTGGCCGGAGACGAAGCGTTGATCGAAATGCTGATACAGCGGGCACGCAACTACGTGTTCAGCACTGCCCTACCCTCTGCGGTAGCGACGGCAACGCTCAAGAGCCTGGAGCTCGTCGCGGAAGAACAGTGGCGCCGCGATCACCTTCAGGCGCTTGTCACGCGTTTTCGTGCCGGTGTTGCGGCGCACGACTGCGACCTCTTGCCGTCAGACTCCCCCATCCAGCCCATTGTGGTGGGCGATCCGAACCGTGCGCTGTCGCTCAGCGCGCACCTGGAAGGCCTTGGGATGCTGGTTACGGCCATCCGGCCTCCCACGGTTCCCGAAGGCACGTCCAGGTTAAGGATCACGCTTACCGCAGCGCATACCGAGGCCCATGTGGATAGGCTGGTTGAAGCCCTGGGGCAAGGCTGTGGCTGACGGCTGTTTTGTGACGGGAACCGATACCGGTGTCGGCAAGACATTGGTGGCGGGCGCGTTGCTGCTGCGGGTGGCCAGGGCCGGATTGCGCACCGGGGCGCTCAAGCCAGTGGCTGCCGGCGCCTTTCGTCAGGGCGACCAATGGGTGAACGAAGACGGTCTCGAGCTGGCACGCTTGAGCAGCGCGGATCAGTCCTACGAGGAGGTCAATCCAGTGGTGCTGGAGGCGGCCATTGCGCCGCACATCGCCGCGGCCCAGCAGGACCGACCGCTGCTGCTTGATGAACTGGTCGGCGCCGCGCGCCGGGTGACCGAACGCGAGGACGTCGATTTCGTGGTGGTAGAGGGCGCGGGCGGCTGGTTGGTTCCACTCAATGACCACGAAACTCTGGCCGATCTGGCCGCGGCGTTGGGGCTGCCCGCGGTGCTGGTAGTGGGTATGAAGCTGGGTTGCCTGAGCCATGCCATGCTGACGGTGCACGCGATCAACACTGCCGGGGTGCGGCTCGGTGGTTGGGTGGCCAGCTGCATCGATCCGGACATGGACGTATTGCAGGAGAACCTGGCGACCTTGCGTGAGTGCATGCCTGGCCCCTGCCTGGGGGTGGTGGAGCATCTGGCCGAACCCACTGCAGAGGCGGCTGCTTCCTTTATCGATGTAGGCGCGCTATTGAAATGAACGATCTGTTGGACTTCGACCGTCAGCATATCTGGCACCCTTATACGTCCGTACGCTCCCCGATTCCTGCCTATCACGCGGTGTCGGCCTCGGGCGTGCGCATCGAGCTTGCCGATGGAACCGAGCTGATTGATGGCATGGCTTCCTGGTGGTGCGCCATTCACGGATACTCGCATCCCGTGCTGACGGCCGCGCTGAGCGCGCAGGCTGACAAGATGGCACACGTGATGTTCGGGGGCCTTACTCACGAGCCGGCGGTGGAGCTGGCACGCCGTCTAGTTGACATTACGCCACAAGGCCTGGATTACGTGTTCTTTTCGGATTCGGGTTCAGTGAGCGTGGAGGTGGCCATCAAGATGGCCATTCAGTACTGGCAGGCTCAGGGCCGCCCCAAAAAGCATCGCCTGCTGACCATTCGGGGCGGCTATCACGGCGATACCTTTGGTGCCATGGCCGTGTGCGACCCGGTTGGTGGCATGCACGCGCTGTTTCAGGGCGTGCTGCCGCAGCACCTGTTCGCGCCACAACCCAGCAGCCGATTTGGTGAGCCGCTCGCGGCAGCCGATGCCCGGGCCGTGGAAGCGCTCATGGAAGCCCACGCGGGAGAGATGGCCGCCGTCATCCTCGAGCCGGTGGTGCAGGGCGCCGGTGGCATGTGGTTCTATTCCGCGGAGTATCTCCGTCATGTGGAGCAACTGTGCCGTCGCCACGACGTGCTGCTGATTGCCGATGAGATCGCCACGGGATTCGGGCGCTCGGGAACCCTGTTTGCCTGTGAGCACGCGCAGGTGGTGCCGGACATCATGTGTCTGGGCAAGGCGCTCACCGGTGGGTATCTGAGCCAGGCGGCCACGCTGGCCAACGGGCGGGTGGCGGACGGTATCTCCCAGGATGGCGGTGTGCTCATGCACGGCCCCACTTTCATGGGCAATCCTACCGCGGCCGCAGTGGCAATCGCGAGCATCGATCTACTGTTTGCCGGTGGCTGGCAGGCGCGTGTGCACGCCATCGAAGAGCAGCTGGCTCGGGAGCTGGCGCCCTATGCGGATGATCGCCGCGTGGCGGACGTGCGCGTGTTGGGAGCCATCGGGGTAGTGGAGACCGTGCAGGAAGTGGACGTCGCGTCGGCGCAGCGGGCTTTCGTTGCCGAAGGCGTGTGGATTCGGCCGTTTAGAAACCTGATCTACGTGATGCCGCCCTATGTCATCGAGCCCGAGGATCTATCCCGTTTGACTGCGGCCATTGCGCTCGGCCTGCCGGTCTGACCTTTCACACCGCCTACGGAATCTGCTACGGTCTAGCCCCTTTTTCCGGCCCGAGGTAGCCTGTGATACGGCATGACTGGACGCACGACGAAGCGACCGCTCTGTATGAGCAGCCCTTCAACGATCTGCTCTATCAGGCGCAGTCTGCGCACCGTGCGCATTTCGACCCCAATGCGGTGCAGATCAGCACGCTGTTGAGCATCAAGACCGGCGGCTGCCCTGAGGACTGCAAGTATTGCCCTCAGAGCGTGCACTACGACACCGGGGTGGATCCCCATGCGCTTCTCCCGCTGGACGAT
>MDTE01044913.1_pt1 | contig 11076 bp, 8 predicted proteins | sample 811231 | NCBI WGS metagenome assembly MDTE01 (sample SAMN05326651, study PRJNA326480) | marine metagenome | isolation source: seawater | place: Indian Ocean: Red Sea | collected 2010 | reverse complement strand
GTGAACCCGTGCCCACGATTCTGCATGCTGATACCGGTTCCAGGCACCACGACCCCGGAACCGAAACCCATGTAGTTGGACTGGATGAGCGACACCATGGTGCCGTCGTCGCTTGCTGCCGTCAGGTAGACGGTGTCGGCGGAAGCGCCGAGCGTCGTCGGGCGCGGGTTTGCCCGTTCCATTGACACTGCGTCCGCCTTGGTTACGATCCACTGCGGATCGAGCAGCTCCTCCGGCGTCACTCGCATGTGATCGAGATCGGCGAGGTGTCGCTCGATTTCGGCGTATGCCCCCCGGGCCGCTTCGATTTGCAGGTGCACGCTGTCCGCGCTGTCGAGCGCAAAGTCGCCAATACCAAGTCGCTCGACGATCGCAACCGCGATGAGCGCCATCAGGCCTTGTCCGGATGGTGGAATCTCGTGCAGCCTGGTGTCGTTCAGGGTTTGGCTGATCGGGGTGACCCAGCCGGCGCGATGTTCGGCGAGATCGTCCATCGACAATGCACCACCGTGCGCGGCACTGTCCGCCACCATCGCTGACGCCAATTCGCCCCGGTAGAAGGATTCGCCGCGGCTGGCGGCGATTGCCTCCAGTGAGCGCGCGTGATCGGGCAGATACACGGTACTGCCGATTGCCGGGATGCCGTCAGGCAGAAACGTCTGCCGGAATCCCTCGAATTGCCCGAGCCGCTCGGCAGCGTGGGCCCACAGGCCGCCGGTGATCGGCGCAAGCTGGAAGCCGTCCCGGGCGTAGCCGATCGCGGCGTCGAAAAGGTCGGCGAAGTCGAGTTTCCCGTACCGCCCGGACAGGGCGACCCACGCACTGACGCAGCCGGGGACCGTCACTGTTTCCCAACCGTGGAGCGGCATCGAAGTGTCGCCCGCGAAACGTTCTGGTGTCCAGCCCGCGGGCGAGCGGCCGGAGGCGTTGAGGCCGGTGAGCTCGCCGTCGTGATGCACGATCGCAAACGCGTCGCTGCCAATCCCGTTGTTGCACGGCTCCACGACCGTCAGTGTGATTGCGGCAGCAAGGGCGGCGTCCACCGCGTTGCCTCCCCTGCGCATGGCCTCGACGCCCGCGCTGGTCGCCAGCGGTTGCGAGGTCGCAACGACGTTACGCGCGAATACGGGTGAGCGTGCGGAGGGGTAAGGATTGCGCCAGTTGAGGGTCATGAGGCGGCCTGCGAAACGTGTCGCGCACGTTTAGCAGAGCTTCGATGCCCAGGCAAGAACGGGCTGACGGTGTCAGGCTCCACAAGGCACTCAGCTCGCGGCCGACGAACCTTCGTGGACCGTCAGTTGGCCCGCGTTGCAGACTTTGTTGCGCCCGGTGTTCTTCGCCTCGTACAGCGCGATGTCCGCGGCTGCGATCAGGTCCTTGCGGTCGTCCTGGTCGGTGGGTGTGACAGACGACACACCGATGCTGATCGTGACATGCAGTTCGTTGCCGTCAGCCTGCATCGGCTGCAGATCGACGCGTTTGCGGATTTGCTCGGCGAGGTACAGGGCATTCTCGTTTTCGATGTACGGCAGCACGACCACAAACTCTTCACCACCGTATCGCGCGAGAATGTCCGCGGGGCGGCGCAGGACCCCACCAATCGTATTGGCAACCTCATGCAGACATTCGTCGCCGGCAAGGTGGCCGTAGGTGTCGTTGACAGACTTGAAGTGGTCGATGTCGAGGATCATTAGGGAGATGGCATAGCCCTCCCGGCTGGCCCGCTTCCACTCCTGCTCGAAGATGGTGTCGAAGTAGTGCCGGTTCTTGATACCGGTCACCGAGTCGATCGTATTGATCTCCTTCAGGATTTCGTGCGCCTGGGACAGCTCTTTCAGCGCGTTTTCCAGCTCTGAAGTGCGTTCCGCGACCATGCCTTCGAGGTCGGCAGTCCGTCGCTGACTAGGCGTTGCATCGTCTTCCGGGGCGATCGGCAGGATGCGCCGACCCTCGGGGCGACGAGCTTCGGCGGCAAGGATGAAGCTCAGCATCAGGATCATGAGTATCAATCCGGTCGACGCCGCATGTTCCGTGAAGAAACTCGCGGGGAGCAGATTGAATTCCGTCGCGGCACGCGTCATGTGACCGACCAGCAATGGAGCGAGACCGACGCTGGAATAGAAACCGAATCGGTTGCCGAGGATGCCGGACCGGACGCCCGTCACGAGGACCGCGACCGAGAAGAGCACGGTCATTGTCAGCAAAACGGGCAGTATGTCGGCGAACGACAGGAACGCGTAACCGACGACGCATCCGGCAGCGGCCAGCACGATCGCCTGCATCGCGCGCCTTGCGACGCTTTGGGTCCCGGCGAGATTGAGCACATCATCCGTCAGCGCGTACAGACAGAGCACCGCGAAGGTCAGGCTGAAGATCGGCACCGCCTCGAGGAGACCGGGCCATCGGCTCCAGAATGACTCGAAGGCAAGGCCGGTGACAGCAAGCTGGTAGACCCCGAAGCTCGTGATGAGCCCGACAAAAGCCGCGAGCGCGGTGCGCTGCATTACGGAGAAGGCGACGAGGTTGTAGATGATCACGACGACCAGGATGCCGAAGTACACCCCGTTCAGCGCAACGCTGCTGTCGTCCGAATCGAAGAAAGCGGCCTGACTCCAGAGCGTGAGCGGCATGTAGAACGAACCGTCGGTTCGTGCCCTCAGGTAGAAGGTCTGCCGCGTTTCGGACGCGTCCGCTTCGGGGAGGGGCAGCAGCGGGTACCGGTGTCGGAGCGGGCGGTTGCTCGGTGCGGACTGGCTGCCCGTTCGGAGGACCTGGACGTCCCCGCCCGTCATGGCATACAGGTCAATCGACCCGAAGCCAGGATTCCGCAGAGAAAGCAGAAGTGGCTCCCAACCCTCGCCCTCGATCGAGAAGCGAAACCAGTAAACTGACCGCGTGAAACCGAACGTCACGATGCTCTCGCCACCCGTTTGCCACACGTGGCCCGGCAGTTCGCGGATGTCCGAGAAGGAGAGCGAGCCCGATTCGTCAGCGTAGTACTGGAGGAATGGCGACAGGTTGACGTGCGTGAATGCGTCGTCGACCCGGACGGTGACTTCGCTGAATGCCGCGGTCGGGCAAAGTGCCAGCAACAAGGCCAGCACGACGCGACATAGCTTGTGCGGTCTGAAAGCGCCCATCTGTCAAAAGCGTGTTACCGGAACTGGCCCTTTGTCCGTCGGAAAGGTTGCCCCTCGGATCGCGTCCTGCGCCGCATCGGCGTTGGTGCTCCAGTCTCCATGTAACCCGGATGCCGTCACAGGCCTCACCTGTGCCGTCAGGGCCGGTACTGTCCCGCACCTCGGCCGTGTCAGGTCTAGCGCATCCGTTGCTTGCGTGCGTTATATCACACCTCGCTCTGCGGCCCTGTGCATTATTTGTAAGTATTGGCTTACATTGTCCGAGTGGCTGTTCAGCCGGGGTCAACGGCATGCCCCGTTGCGTCGGGATCAGCCGAAAGTTATGGTCCAGGCTCTGCAATCAGGAACCGGACAGGCGATGAAGCTATACGACTCAGTTGGACCGAACCCGAAGGTCGTCCGCATGTTTCTGGCTGAACGCGGTGTCGAGATACCGTCCCAGACCCTCGACCTCATGGGAGGCGAAAATCGGCAGGACGCGCACCTCGCGCGCAATCCATCCGGGCAGAGCCCAACGCTCGAACTCGACGATGGCAGCTTCCTCGCCGAAATCACCGCGATCTGCGAGTACGTCGACGAGCATGCGGGCGCTTCCGACCTGATCGGGCTGACTCCGGAAGCGCGCGCCGAGACGCGCATGTGGGTGCGACGGATCGATTTGCAGATTCTGGAACCGCTCACGAACGGTTTCCGGTTCTCGGAAGGTCTCAGGCTTTTCGAGAGCCGTGTTCACTGCATTCCCGCCGCTGCGGATGATCTCAAGGCAACCGCACAGGAAAGGATCACCTGGCTGGACGGCCAGCTCGGCGACTCGCAGTGGGTGTGTGGCGATCGGTTTACGCTGGCCGACATCATGCTCTTCGCGTTTCTCGAGTTTGGCGAAAGCGTCGGACAGCCGCTCAATCGTGACAATGCGCGGATTTCAGCCTGGTACGACCGGGTTGCAGAGCGCCCGAGCGCCAAGGCGTAGCTTCGTTTGCCGACCAGCGGTCGGGCTAGTCCAGACGGCGCGAGATCATCGGCACGAGCAGTGTCGAGACCATGAAGCCGCCGAACACGTCCCGGTCGATTCCGAGATTCAGCGGGAACTCGGCCGGGAGGTTCGCCGTCAGGCCAAGAACCCATACGGCGAACATGAGATGCAGGCTGCGGCCCGAAAGCATCATGGAGACCCCAAACGCGGCCACCAGCGTGTAAAGGAAACTTGCCTCGTAGACGATCCTGTCGAGTAGGTTGTCGCCGTCGTTGAGACTGAACGTGGCGACAAAGATGAAGAAAACGAGGCTGGTCCTCAGGTTGATCATGTAGATTGCTCTCCGTGCACTCTTCGCGCGGACTACCGTGCGAAACCGCTGTCGGCTGCTCGGCCACATGTTGGCCTGTTGTTTTTCGAATCGCGCCGATCAGCTGCATGTGGTGATGTGGTTGCCCCACCTGCCCATGCGGGCCTGAACAAGACCGGAGGGACAGTACCGGGGCGAGTGACTTTTGTGCGGATGGCGTAGCGAAACTGTGACGGGCTTCACCTGCTTTTCAGACGAAGCGCGTTGGGGAAAAGTGAGCGGTGAAAACCGGTGCTGAGCGGCGCGGCGCGTGGGCGTGCAGGAGCCCCCGCCACTCGATGACGCGTCCGATGAGCGGTACCAATTCTGCGTCTGAATGTTCGCAGCCGGCACGGAAGCGGCTTCGATCAGCTCCTTGCGTTGCATTGCGGGTGCGGAATGACTACCTTCGCGAGTCGCTACAGGCCTGTGGGAAGTCGTTTGAGCACGTTCACTTTTGAGTCACCGGCGCTGCCGGAAGGAGCAGCCGAACTTCGTCAGGAGGTCCGGCAGTTTGTCGAGGAACACTGGGATGAAGGGTATTTGCCAGATTCCGATTTCAATACGGGCGAGTCGGCTGCCTTCAGCAAACAGCTTGGCCAATGCGGCTGGATCGGCATGACGTGGCCGAAGGCGTATGGCGGGGCGGAGCGGTCTTTCCTCGAGCGGTACATCGTCACCGAGGAGTTGCTTGCAGCGGGCGCACCCGTCTTCTCGCACTGGATTGCCGATCGGCAGAGCGGACCGCTGTTGCTCAACTTCGGTTCGGAAGCGCAACGGAGCGAGTTTCTGCCGAAAATCGCGGCTGGCGAGTGCTTCTTCTCGATTGGAATGAGCGAGCCTGATACGGGATCTGACCTTGCTTCGATCAAGACGAGCGCGGAGAAGGTTGATGGCGGATGGATCGTCAACGGCAGCAAGATCTGGACGAGTGGAGCGCACAACAACCACTTCGTGATCTGCCTGGTCCGCACCGAGCCGCCGTCGGAGAATCGCCACGCGGGTCTGAGCCAGGTCATCATCGGGCTGCAGGACGAGGGCGTGACGATTCGCGGCATTCGTAACATCAGTGGTGAGACTGACTTCAACCAGGTGTTCTTTGACGACGTGTTCGTTCCGGACGAGCGACTTGTGGGCGATCCCGGCAATGGCTGGACCCAGGTGATCAGCGAACTGGCGTTCGAGCGTAGCGGCCCTGAGCGGTTTCTCAGCGCATTTCGGGTGATTGTCGAGTTTGCCCGTGAGATCGAAGGCACGGCTACTCCGGCGCAACAGGCGCTGCTCGGGCGGTTGCTGGCGCATCTCGTTGCGCTTCGCGGGATGTCCGTCTCGGTTGCTTCGATGCTGCAGGACGGCAAGTCACCCGCGCAGGAGGCGTCTCTCGTGAAGGAGGTTGGGAACAGCTTCGAGCGGCTCGTACCCGAGTTGGTTCGTCTTGCCGTACCGAGCACCGTGTCGCGACGGTTTCTCGACACGCTGAACCAGTGCCTGCTGCATGCGCCGTCGTTTACGCTGCGGGGCGGGACCAGAGAAATCATGCGGGGCGTGATCGCCCGGGGATTAGGCCTCCGATGAGTGAAGAACTGTCACTCCTGACGCAGACCGCGGGCAGGATCATGAGCGAACAGTGCACGCCGGAACTGATCGAACTGGCAGAAGCCGGAGAGAAGCCGTCCGCGTTGTGGGAGACCCTCGAAGGTGCCGGTCTCACGACTGCCGGCCTTTCCGAAGCCGCCGGCGGCGTAGGCGGTGAGCCCGCCTGGGGCGTCGCGGTCATGATCGAGGCGGGTCGGTATGCCGTGCCACTGCCGCTTGCCGAAACCTGGCTCGCCGGTCGGGTGCTCGAAGCATCGTCGCAGGTGCTCCCGGGTGGAATGACCTCGGTCGTCGCGGGCGAATTCAGCTTGGCGGACGGTCGGGTCCGGGGACATGCCGCCGATGTGTCGTTCGCCGGTTGGGCGGAACACGTGGTGCTGGTCGGAGCGACGTTCGTCGCGCTGGTAGCCGCTGACGCCGTTGACGTCACGCCGGTGGCGACGATTACAGGCGAACCGGCCGGAGACATTGTCGTAGACGCAGAACCCGTGTCGGTTGCGAACGCTGCTGCGGGGGAAGTTCTTCTCACCGAAGGCGCGGTGCTGCGCAGCGCGATGATGGCAGGGGCACTCGAGTTCATGCTGGAATCCGGCGTCGCCTTTGCCGAAGGGCGGACGCAGTTCGGACGCCCGATCGCGAAGTTCCAGGCCATTCAGCACCAGCTGGCCGTGATGGCGGGTGACGTCGCCGCGGCGCGGCGTGCTGCGGACCTTGCCGCGTCGGCGCTTGGCACGTCGCGTCTGGCCGGACTCGCGGCCGCGGCAAAGGCCCGCTGCGGAGAAGCCGCGGGTGCCTGCAGCGACATTGCGCATCAGGTTCACGGCGCCATGGGATATACGCGTGAACATCCGCTGAACCTCCGTTCACGGCGGTTGTGGCGCTGGCGCGACGACTACGGCCATGAGGTCTTCTGGCAGGAGCGCCTTGGCGCGGCGGCGCTTGAACGGGGGGCGGACGGTGTTTGGGGATTCCTGACGGATCTCGCTTAGCGCATCCGAATCAGCATCGCCGCACGATGGTCGAATTCGCCAATCATTGGGTGAATTCTTCCAGGACCCTCGCGCTTCCAGGTGTTGATTCCGGAATAAGTTCCTGAAAAACAGAGTCATATGACTCTGGCAGGGTTTCTGCTCCCTTGGTGACCAAACTCATCGGAAGACAGGACATGCGTCAGCGTCATGGACCTTGGGGACTCTTGGGACTGATCTGTGCAGGGACGATCGCGATGCCCCTCTACGCTCTGGAACTGGACGGCGTTCGGGAGATCCGCATGGAAACCGAAGGGCGCCTGCATGTCAGCCAGGGCTCAGAGGCATCGGTTGTCGCGAACCGAAAGGTGGTGACCTTCGAGAGGCGGGGAGACACGCTGCTGATCCGTTCCGCGGAGGCGGCGCCGGAAGCCCGGGTGGATGAGCCGACCGACCTCCAAATCAGTGTGGTCGTGGCTAACCTCAACGCGCTCGTGAGTACCAGTGATGCGCACCTGACCGTGGACCGGTTCGAAGTTGACGAACTCAATCTCACGCTCGCAGGGCACGGAGGCATCAACGTCAACAACGTCGTTGCTGACGAGGTCAATATCTCACTTGCCGGACACGGCAGCGTATCGGTGGACAATCTGCGGGCAGAGAACGTGGACGCCCGGCTCCGCGGCCACAGTTCGGTGCAGATCGACGGCCTCGATACGGGGAGTCTTGTCGTGCACATTTCCGGCCACGGCAGCGTCGAGGTCAGCGGGTCGGCTCGTACGCAGATGCTCGATGTCCGCGGCCAGGGTGACTATTTCGCCGACGATCTCCAGTCTGATGTGGCGACGGTTGCCATAAGGGGGCGTGGCCGCGCCCATCTCTGGGTGCGCTCTGCGCTGACCGTCGATGAGATGCAGGAAGGCACCGTGCGCTACCGGGGCGCTCCCGTATTGCACTACCTGGGGGCGGACCAGCACGACGCGGGCAGTACGCTGCTCTAGTGGTTTCGGTGTCGGTTACCCGAGCGAGTACGTCGCTCCGATGGCCGGTTCTCCGTCACATCGAACCTTGCCTGCATCCGTGAGGCGCTGCATCGCTGCGAACACCGAACGCGCCGCCGCACCGTACATTTTCTCGTCAAGCTCGGTGTACATCAGCGGGACCATGTCCTCGATGCGCGAAACGTTCTTCTCCAGGCACTCGACGATCTGACGTTCCCGCTCGAGCCGGTGTTCGATGAACGCGTGGACGAACGGTTTTGGATCGTCGATGCTCGTCCCGTGTGTTGGCCAGTAGATTTCGTCGTCGCGCGCAAGCAGTTTGTCGAGCGAGTCCATGTAGGCTGTCATGTCCCCGTCCGGTGGGGAGATGATGCTCGTCGACCACCCCATCACGTGGTCCCCCGTGAACAGCGCACGCTCCTCTTTCAGGGCAAAGCACAGGTGGTTCGACGTATGGCCTGGCGTGTAAACCGCCTCCATGGTCCAGCCGTCTCCTTCGATGACGTCGCCGTCGCGGAGGACGACGTCGGGCTCGAAGACCATGTCTCCGCCTTCCTCGACGGGAACGCCCTCGGCGAGCTTGCCTGCACCGTGGGGGCCGTAGCCGTACGTTTTCGCGCCGGTGGCCTCCTTGAGTGGCGCTGCCGCCGGAGAGTGGTCCATGTGCGTGTGGGTGATCAGGATGTGCGTCACCGTTTCGTGCGCCAGCGACTCGATGAGTGCGCTGACGTGAGCGTCATCGAGCGGCCCTGGATCGATGACGGCAACGTTGCCTTCGCCGATGACGTACGTGCCGGTGCCACGGAAGGTAAACGGGCTCGGGTTTTTTGCGATCAGTCTGCGGACGTGGGGCGTGATCCGTTCGAGGGCGCCGTACTGAAAGTCGAACTCGTAAACAAACGGTATCTCGGCCATGTGTACTACCTCCTGAAGGACCGCGCAGCTTAGCAGATGACCGGTGTGGAACACCTCGCACGTACAACTCCCGAACTCGCCAGACTCTCGGTAGACTTGTGCGTTTCGACAACGGGGAATGGACATGTCACTCGAAGGCAGAGTTGCGTTGGTGACCGGTGGCGGTCGGGGTATCGGTAAAGCCATCGCGCTTGCGCTTGCGGAAGACGGCGCGGACGTTGCGATCAACTACGCGCGGGACGACGCCGCCGCGGCGGAGACCGTAGGCGAGATTCGTGCCCTCGGGCGCAGGGCTGAGGCATATCAGGCTGCTGTACAGAACTACGAGGACGACCAGCAGATGGTCGATGGTGTGGTTCGTGATCTCGGTCCGATCAGCATTCTGGTGAACAACGCCGGCATCGCGTCGCGCGGACGGTCAGTTGCCGATACCGACCCGGCCGAACTGGAGCGGGTGGTTGCCACGCACGCGTTTGCGGCGCACTACCTCTCCCAACTGGCGTTGCCTTCGATGCGTACCTGTGAGCGAGGAGACATCGTGATGATATCGAGCGCCGCTACAAAAGGTCTTGGCGCGAATGGCGCGCCGTACAACATGGCAAAAGCGGCGCAGGAAGCGTTGGCACAGACGTTGTTCAAGGAGGAACGTGCGAACAACATTCGCGTGAACATCGTTGCACCCGGTCTTGTGGAGACTGAAATGGGCAAGCGGCTCGTCAAAGCAACCCAGGGGGTCGAAGACCTCCGGCAGCTTGACGCGTCGATGCCGTTTGGTCGGGTCTGTCAGCCTGACGACATAGCGAATGTGGTTCGCTTTCTCGTCTCACCGAGGAACTCGTACGTGACAGGCGAACGGCTGTACGTTAACGGCGGCGTCTGATCGTCAAGAGGTCCCGCGATGGAGCAGGCATCTTTCCACCGATTGATTGACATCGGCATTGCTCTTTCCGTCGAGCGCGACACAGCAAGGCTGTTGGAACCATTCTGTTGGAAGCGAAAGACATGGGTAACGCCGATGGCGGGACCCTGTATATTCGCACCAAGGAAGACACGCTGCAGTTCGCCATCATGCGAACGGACTCTCTCGGAATCGCCCGGGGCGGTACCACGGGCGAAGCGATCACATTGCCGCAAGTTGCAATGTTCAGCGCGGACGGTGCGCCCAACGAGAAGAACGTAGCGAGTTACTCGGCGATCACCGGTGAGACGATCAATATCGAGGACGCTTACGACAGCGACGAGTTCGACTTCTCCGGAGCAAAAGGCTTCGACGAGAACACGGGCTATCGCTCCAGGTCGTTTCTGACCGTGCCGCTCAAGAACAATCAGCAGGACGTGATCGGCGTGCTGCAGTTGCTGAATGCGCTGGACGACGCTGGCGAGGTAGTGGCTTTCACTGACGAGATTCAGCCGCTGATCGAAGCGCTTGCGTCTCAGGCATCCGTGGCACTGGAGAATCAGAATCTCATTGAGGCACAGAAAACGCTGCTGGACTCGTTCATCGAACTGATGGCAAGCGCGGTTGACGCCAAGTCACCGTACACCGGCGGTCACTGTCAGCGCGTTCCCGAACTGACCAAAATGCTGACGCGGGCAGCGTGCGACGTGGGTGAAGGCACCTTCGCAGAGTTCGATCTCAGCGAAGAAGAATGGTACGAACTGCACATCGGAGCGTGGCTCCATGACTGCGGCAAGGTTACGACGCCCGAGTACGTTGTCGACAAGGCAACCAAACTCGAGACCATCACGGACCGCATACACGAGGTCAGGACGCGCTTCGAGGTCGTGAAGCGGGAGGCGGTCATCCGCCACCAGCAGGAAGTCATCGCGGGCCGGCGGGATGCCGGCGACGAGAGGGAACTTCAGGCGGAACTTGCGCGGATCGACGATGACTTCGAGTTCATCGCCGAATGTAATCTCGGCGGCGAGTTCATGGCGGACGAGCGCATCGAGCGCCTGCAGCAGATCGCGGAGCGTACGTACTCGAGGACGCTGGACAACCGCCTTGGCGTCGCGCAGGAGGAACTCCGCCGGATGCAGTCGACGCCGCCGGAGTCACTGCCGGTACAGGAGAAGGTCCTGCAGGACAGGCCGGACCACATCCACGAGCACGACACCGAGGTGTACTCGGCCG
>MDTE01049481.1_pt1 | contig 11077 bp, 6 predicted proteins | sample 811231 | NCBI WGS metagenome assembly MDTE01 (sample SAMN05326651, study PRJNA326480) | marine metagenome | isolation source: seawater | place: Indian Ocean: Red Sea | collected 2010 | reverse complement strand
TTTTTGATATGCTTTTTGATAAAAGTAAAAATCTTTGGTCCTCAACATCAAGCGAAAGCTATCCTCTAAGCGTGTTTGTTGAAAATGGGTCTCGTCATTTTAAAAGAAATGAAAAAGATGGGAATTCTATTAAATACGCATCCCCAATCGTGGAGGACAATTACGGAAGAATTTGGATGGTGACAAATTCGGGGCTTCTAATGTATAAATATTCAGGAAATATTTTAAATCCAAGCAGCGAAGATTGGTTCAGTGATTCTTTAATTCCTGGGATAAATCGTAGAGTATTCAGTATGGCAATTTCTAAGAAAAATACCCTATGGATTTTAACTGACTATGGGTTGATCTATAAAGAGCTCAGAGCATCAGACCAAGACCCTGTAGCAAAAACTGGACCAATTTCATCCAGCAACAATATAACTCCATATTTTTCGAATATCCCATTTGACCAAGATTCAAAAATAAAATTTGACAGTTTTGATAACCTTTGGATTACAACTCAAACTAGAGGTTTATATATGCTAACTAGCAGTCTTAATTACTGGCCAAGTATCGATGGAATAAATATTGATAATTCAAAATTACTTTCCAATACCATAAATGATATTATTTTTAATGAAAGCAACGGCGTAGCAATAATCGCTACCGATATTGGTATCAGTAAAATAAAAATACCCTATGCTAATGAAATCAAGTCCCCAAACAAGATTCAAATATTTCCAAATCCTTTTAGAATACCATCATCAAAACCGTTAACCGTTGATGGTCTTCCAGAAAAAAGTATAATTCAAATTATTACTATGGACGGTAGTATTATCAAAACGCTTGGCTCTGAGGATGTAAACGCTTACCAAGCAACATGGGATGGTCAAGATAAAAATGGCAAATTAGTCGCAAGTGGTGTTTATCTTATGCTTATTGTAAGCAAAAAGCATGGAACAAGCACCATTGAAAAGTTTGCGGTAATAAAAGGATGAATTCTTTAGCAAAAATCATACGAGTAGTATTAGGGATAATTCTGATATTAATTGGTCTGGTGGGTGGACTGATACCAATTTTTCAAGGGTGGATTTTTGGATTGCCTGGCCTAATGCTTCTTGGTAGCGTTTTCCCATCAGTAAAGCGAATGACGCATAAAATTGTATCAAAAGCAAAGAAAAAACTTAAAAGGTAATTCTTTTTCTTGAATGATATCAAAAAGACTGCATCACCACGATCTTTCGTTTCAAAAATCAACATAACAGATAAAGGTGGATTTGTAACTAATCCACATACATTCGAAGAATATTATGTAAGTCACGTATTTTTGAAAGGTGCACTCGATAAGGACACAGTTAAAGTTGGAATAAGCGAAACAAAGCAATCCCAATCAACGGCGAAGATTGAGCGGGTTTTAAGCAGATACACTCAGACGTTTACGGCAAAACTTTTTGCAAAAAAAAATCAATTAGCTGCATCGATTTACCCGTACCAATCAAAACCAATAACAATTAAAGAAAATTTAGTAAATGCATCTATTGGAGATTTAGTAAAAATTAAAATAATTGATTGGCGAGAAAACCACAAGACCGCATATGCAAAAACGCTATCAATTATTTCGTCTGATAGCGATGTTGGTTCTGATTTTTTATTTATATCGGGAAGATATGGATTAGATGATCTGCCAATTATTAAGATTAAAAAAAAAGAACAGGTTAAATTTGAATCAATACTTACCAATCAAAGTACGAATAGAGTTGATCTCACTGAAATACCTACAATTACTATCGACCCAGATACTGCTCGCGATTTTGATGACGCGTTAAGTATCGAGAAAAAAAAATATGGATATGATTTATACATTCATATAGCAGACGTTTCCTCTTATGTTAAGGAGGGAGACCTTGTAGATAAAAATGCAAAAATCAGGGCAAATAGCTACTATTTCCCTGAGAAAGTATTTCACATGTTGCCTGAAATACTTTCAACAGACATATGCTCTTTGATCCCTGGCAAAAATAGATTAGCATTTACTCTAAAAGTTGAGATGGATACCAGCTATTCTATTATCAAACACTCGTTTTTTGAATCAACAATTAATAGCAATGAAAGATTGACGTATACCGAGGTTTCAAAGGTATTGCAAGGGTCAAGTTCAAGTCATCATTCAGAGTCACTTAATATGTTGAATGAATTAACTATTTCACTAAAGAAAAAACGTCTTAATACTGGATTAAGTTTTACGCATCATGAAACTGTCTTTATTGGAGATCAAATTAGCAATATAAACTCGAACTTATCAAAAGAAGAAGATTCACACAGAATCGTAGAGGAATGCATGTTAATTGCAAATAAAATTGCTGCAAGAGAGATCATTAGCTTTAGCAAAAAAAATAATTTAATCGGGGTATTTCGAAATCATGACATACCTAACCAAAAAAATGAAATTTATATTAAAAATATTATCGCAAAATTTTCTAAGAGAAGATCAGACTCAAAAAGACTTACCGCAAAATTAATAAACGAGTTTATAGATAAATATGAGGGTACAGATCTACAAAATATCATTTCAATCATATTAATTAGAAGAATGAATAAAGCTTTTTATTCAACTAAGAATATTGGTCACTATGGATTGGGATTTGATGAGTACACACACTTTACAAGTCCAATTAGGAGGTATGCGGATCTAGTTGTTCATCGAATCCTTAAACAACAATTAAATAATTTGAATACTTTACCAGAATCGGTTATTATTTGTAACCATGGAGAGCGTAAAGCCAAATTGGCTTCGAGGGATTATATAAAACTGAAGAGTTTAAAATGGCTTGATAGGCAAGGAGACAAAACTTTTCAAGGTATTATCATTAATATTAAACCCTCATTTGTTACAATTTGCGAGACTGTAACTGAAATTATAGGTTTTATTGATGTAAAGACTCTTCCAAGGGACTCATATGCTGTGTCATCAAATAGATTAGCGCTTGTGGGAAAATTTTCAAAAAATCGTTATGAAATTGGCTCCAAGGTTGATATTAAAATTGAAAAAATAGATATATTAAATCAAAACGTGTCTTTCAGGATACAATAAACCTATTTTTTAAAATTTATTTTTAAATTTTTTAATAGAATTATTTTGATATCAAAAAGATATTCAAATTTGTCAAAATCTTGGAAGCCAATATGAAGGTGGCACTAATGCTAGTACAAGCACCGAAAGGGTTACACAGGTACCACCAATGTAAACAGCATATTTAACCTTTTTATTTCTCTGTAACATTTGAGTGTCATTATTTGATCCAATTGCATACATATCTTCAATTTTTGTTTTAAGTGAATTACTATTTCTCGTTTCATATGCAATGATTGTTTCAAAAAAGCTTATTTTATCTGATATCAAAATATTACCAAGATCAATCTCATTTGGACTGTTAAAAGCTATTCCTGACAAAGATTTGTGTATAAAAAATAACCCTGCGCCAATACCAATGTGATTTGACATCACATTTCCATCAGATCCTGAATAAGTTGCTATAGCATATCCGGTTGAAGACAAACCAATCAATCCGACAAAGTTGTTTAAAATCCCATATTTTCTTTCTCGAATTCTAATAGATTGAATATCATTAATGTCAACACTTCTTGCTACGCTAGAACCTCTCGAATTAATTATTTTTAAAAAGGTTTTGTCTTCAACAGATAGGATTGCAACATTATTATAATTTTTACCATTTTTATCAGTCAGATCAATAATTAGGTTTTTATGGTTACTTTGCCCAAATATTTTCGTTAATACTACAAATATGATTATAGTTTTTTTCATTAAAAGGGATATTTAATTAATTATTTTTTTGAAACAGATTTGTAAAGCCATCCAATCATTCCAACAAAAAGCACTATCCCTAGCCAATTAAATTCACCAAGTTGAGGCCACCAATTTTTATTTCCAGACAAAAATATTGGAACGGCAACAAGGATACCCATCAAAGCTTCACCAGTTATAAAACCAGAAGACATTAATAATCCTTTTTTCTCTTCTGCTTCACCAGCACCTGATGTTTTTCCAAAATGATTTACCATCCCTCCAATAAAAATAGGCACAGTCAGCGTAATTGGTAGATAAATACCAACCGCAACAGCTAAGACAGGAACTCTAAAATCTGAACCAATTTTTTCTTGTCTTAAATCAATCAAGATAAGGATTACAGCTATTGCGCCACCTATATAAACAAATGTCCAGGGCAGATTACCATTAAAAACTCCATCAGCGACAGATTTCATTAGTGTTGCTTGAGGAGCCGATAAAGTTGGGGATCCTATCGTATATGCTGTGTGCAAAATATCTAAAACGAGACCCAGAACAATTGCAGAAGAAAGGGTCCCTACAATTTGCATCACCTGCTGTTTCCACGGAGTAGCTCCAACTATTTGACCTGCTTTAAGATCTTGTAGATTATCGCCACCAATCGCAGCAGCACAACATACTACAGCTCCAACCATTATTGCGCTAGCTGCTCCAACACCCGACCCAGTACCTAAAAGAGCAAGAAGTAAAATTGATGTGAAAAGAATGGTTGCAATTGTTACACCTGAAATAGGATTGTTTGAAGATCCAACTACACCGGCCATGTATGCTGCTACCGCTGAAAAAAGAAAACCAAAAATCATCATAACCACAGTTAACAGAGCTGCTATGATAACAGAATCAACTATTCCAATGTAAAGTAAAAATACAGGTATCAATAAAGCAGCAAGAGCTATTCCAACATAATTGATTGGCATATCCTTTTCTTCAAGAGGGATATCCTTTTCTAAATTATTATCTTTTAAAGCTTTAAGACTGGCTTTGATTCCCTCAATTAACGGTTTGAAGAGTTTAATTAAAGACCAAACGCCACCTACAACCATAGCACCAACACCCAAATATCTAATTTTTGTAGTCCAAATATTAAATGCAGCATCTAATGGATCACCTTCGAAGCCAACCACAGCTGAGTAAATGGGTATAGCGAAAGCCCATGAAATAAGGCCGCCTCCTACAACTAGGATGCCAATATTTCTTCCAACAATGTAGCCAACGGAGATTAAAGCAGGTGATAAATCTGTTCCAATACCAAATATTGAACCCCCAACGGCTCGAGCTCCTGCAGCTTCAACTTGCCACATTCCAAACCCTTGCTGAAGTAATTTCATCAAGCCCCCAGTCAGCGAAGTAAGTGCGATTGTGCCCAGACCACCCCCAGCTTCATTTGATTGATTCTGCTTGGCGTCGTCTCCAGCTTTTAAAACAGCAGCAGTAGCGATACCTTCAGGATATTTAAGCTTAGCATTAATTATTAAAGCTCTTCTCAATGGAACGGTAAACAATACGCCTATTACACCCCCAATTGCTGCAATTTTTGCAACTTCAAAATAGTCAAAGGTTTCCCAGTAACCCAAAAGTACCAATGCGGGGATGGTAAAAATGACACCAGCTGCTAGCGATTCACCTGCAGATGCAGCTGTCTGTACAATGTTGTTTTCTCTAATATTGGAATTTCTAAAAAGTGAGAGTACTCCCATTGAAATTACGGCAGCGGGAATGGAGGCAGATACCGTCATTCCTGCAAACAGACCAAGGTAAGCATTTGCACCAGCCAGTATCATTGATAGTATGACGCCTAAAAAAAGCGCCTTTACCGTTATTTCATTACTTTGATTGTTAGACATTTGAATTCCTTACATTTTAGGTAGAGCTTATTTTTCAATAAATAAACTACAAATGAAATTATATTTTTTTTGAAGATTTTTTTATTTATCTGTAAATTATGACCTAATTGGGGTGCTGTTATTAAACCAGGTGATAATGGCTGAGATTAAACCCTTATACCTGATCTGGATAATTCCAGCGTAGGAAAATCAAATGAAAAAACTAATATTTTGCATTACTCTTTACTTATCAATTAACTCCATTCTTTTTGCGCAGAATTTCAGCGCAAATGGTACAGTTTTGAATGGATTAACTGAAAACCCGTTGCCAAACGTAAACATTACATATAAAAAAGGTGGTACAATATCTGATGATAATGGAAAATTTATTTTTGATGACAAAAAAATTGACTCTTTAACCTTTTCACATATCGGTTATACTTCTGTTACCTTACCAGCAATGAAGAATATGGTTGTTCTCATGCTTCCAGCAGCTTTGATTGGTGACCCAGTTGAAATAAGCGCCTACAAAGCTATTTCGGGTGTATCACCTGTATCCTTCTCAAGTCTCACTAAAGATGAAATTGAGCTAAAATATACTGCGCAAGATATTCCAATGGTTCTTGCATCAGAGCCAGGTGTGTGGGCATACAGTGAGAGCGGAAATGGGACTGGGTATTCATATGCTACCATACGCGGATTTGACCAAAGCAGAATAGCTGTAATGATTGATGGTGTTCCTTTGAATGATAACGAAAGCCATCAGGTTTATTGGGTTGATCATGGTGACTTATTATCTGACGTTGAAGACATTCAAATTCAGCGGGGAATAGGAACAAATCTTTACGGTTCCTCATCATTTGGCGGTTCAATTAATGCAACCACCCAAATCAGAAGCGTCTCAAGGAAAATTCAAGTTATGCATGGTAGGGGAAATTGGAATACGAAGCAATATAGATTCAAATATCTTTCTGGTAAAGACTTTGGAGAAAAGACCAGTTTTGCCTTTAGATCCTCAGCAATTGATTCTGATGGCTACAGAAAAGAACACGGATCTATGCAACGTAGTGCGTTTATTGGTTTTGAGCACAGAGGTGACATTGTTAAAAATCAGTTAAGAGCAATTATTGGATATGAAAATACTCAATTAACATGGGATGGAATTTCTAAAGAGGATATTGAAGATAACGAAAAAAGAAGGATGGGCTACAAAGCCTACACAGATGATTTCCTTCAGCAAATATATTCCTTGAATTCAACGATGACATTGAACAACAACCTAAGCTTTAGAAACGTCAGTTATTTGGTAATAGGTAAAGGTTACTATGAGGTTTTCAAACAAGATCAAGATCTTTATTCTTACAATTTAGATATTAACAACGTTTTCACGGACGCAGAAGAGCAAGCTCAATCAACCGATCTTCTAAGACGAAAATGGATTGATAATAATTATTATGGAATAGTGCCTATGTTAACCTACATGAACAATAGTTTTCGCGCTGATTTTGGTGGTGAGTTTAGAAAATACACTGGAGATCACTATGGTGAGGCAACCAATTTTTCAGATCCGAACTTGAGTTCAATGTTTAACGATAGCTGGTATCGTTATTACCGTTATTTAGGTAAAAAACAAATTTTCACTGGGTTTCTAAGGCTACTGTGGTCACCGGTTGAGCAACCATTTACAGTAGCGATTGAGCTTCAAAATCAAGACATAGATTGGGATTTAAATCAAGACAAAATTGGTCATGCCTTTGGGCATCAATTGTCCGCCCCTTGGAATTTTTTCAATCCAAGATTAGGACTATCTTGGGACCTCACTGATTCTCTAAGCTGGTTTGCAAGCATTGGAAAAGCTCAAAAGGAACCAGCAGACAATCAAATAATTACAGCTGACGATATGTTTAGCCAGCCGATAATGGCTGCAAGTGAAGTAATAACAAATCTCGAACTTGGAATGAATTTTTCCTTTTTAAATGGTTTTGCAAAAATAAATGGATACAGAATTTTATATTTAAACGAACAGTTAAAAAATATCAATCTACAGCAAGAGGGAGAATATAGTTATTATGCTGCTGATTCAACCACACACACTGGATTTGAGTACGAATCTTTTCTACACTTAAACAATAAAACCACTTTGGGTGTAAACGGAGCGATTCAAATGAACGTATTTAACAATGGAAAATTTTTACCGAATACTCCCTCTAGCCTTTTTAACCTAACGCTTCAACATGAAGTGAATGATAAACTAAAGATCTATTCTCATTTGCGACGCGTGGGCGGCATGTACATTGATAATTCAAATGAGGAAGAGGGATATATTAACAGCTTCAACCTTTTGGATGTTGCTGCTCATCTTTCTTTGGATCGTATTAATCTTTCGCTTCAAATTAAAAATGTCTTGAATAAGCTTTATTCAACATATGGCTATAGTTACGAATACAATGGTTACAATGCATTCTATTGGCCAGGTGCTACGCGCAATCTATTTTTAAGAATTTCTTACGATTTTTAGCTATTTGTGATATTTTTTGTTTTGTAAAATTGTTGTTGCTCGATATATCTGTTCTAAAAGAATCATCTTTGCCATTTCATGGGTGTAGGTCATCGAAGAAAGCGACAAAATCTGATTAGATTTCTTTTTTGACTCTGGCGTTAGGCCCTCTGGCCCTCCAATGATAAAAGTGAGTTTTTGATGTTTATTTTTTAAGAAAATACGAGAAAACTCAACTGAGCTTAATTTTTTACCCTCTTCACTTAATGCAATTTTAAAACTCGAATCTTTTTGAAGATAGTTTACAATTTTTTGATTTTCCGTTTTATTGTCAGTGTCTTTGATGATAATCTCTTCAACATTACAAAAGAACGAAATGCGATGTTTGAAATCATTGCACATGATTGATATGTTCTTATTTTTTAGTTTTCCTACGGAGAGAATTGCTATTTTCATTTTAAATAATTTGAGATTATTAATTAGTAATTTCTTTTAACTTTGTAACCTCATGCCACACAATAATAAAGAAAATAAACGTTTGTATTTGATTGATGGGTATGCAATGTTGTATCGTGCTCATTTTGCCATGATACGTAATCCGCTAATTAATAGCAAGGGCATGCATACCTCAGCGCTTTTTGGCTTTGTTAATCAAATCATGAAATTGATTAACAACGAAAAGCCGGATCTTATGATTGCCGCTTTTGATTCTCCTCAAAAAACTTTTCGTCATGAAAGATATCCTGAATACAAAGCAACAAGAGAAAAAATGCCTGAAGAAATGATTGAACAGCTTCCCTTTCTTTGGAATATTTTAGACTCCATGGATATTCCACTCCTTGAAGAGCCTGGATTTGAAGCGGACGATATCATTGGAACGCTTGCAACTCAAGCATCTAAAAAAGGCCTTGATGTTTATATCGTGAGTGGAGATAAAGATTTTATGCAACTAATCAACGATAAAATATTTTTATACGCTCCTTCGGGACGTCAAGCAGATATAAAAATTTACGACAAGCAAGGCGTGGAGGATAAATGGGGAGTTCCTCCTGAAAAAATTATTGACCTTTTAGGCCTTATGGGTGATTCATCAGACAACGTTCCTGGGGTGATGGGTGTTGGAGAAAAAACTGCGGTAAAATTGATTCAAGAATATGGATCTTTAGAAGCATCTTTAGAAAATGCTAACAACGTAAAAAATAAAAGAGCTAGAGAGGGTCTGCTTAATTCTAAAGAAAACGCTATCTTAAGTAAAGAGCTTGTTACGATTGAAACCCAAATGGATCTAAAGATTAACCTATCTGATTTGAACACTAACAATATAAAAAAAGAATCTTTGGCGGAAATTTTTCAAGAGCTTGAATTTGAATCCCTGACAAAACAAATCCTAGGAGTAAAGGCATCTTCCGCTCCAAAAAAAGACAGACCGAAAAAAAATTACTCAAATTTAATGGATGAAAATGAAATTACTGCTTTTGTTAAAAATGTCGATGAAGATTGTTGGCTTTCTTTTGACATTGAAACCACCTCTTTGGATCCTATGTCATGTGACGTTGTGGGTTTCTCATTCTCAATGTCAAAAAATTCAGGTGTTTATATTCCAATAAGATATCCAGAATCAAAAATACCCAATCCAGATGATTACCAATCCAAGGTCATTGAAATAATAAAACCTATTATGGAAGATTCTTCGATTCCCAAAACTGGTCAAAATGTTAAGTTTGATGCTCTAATACTTATGAGACTCGGAGTAAGAGTAAGGGGTTTAAAATTTGATACCATGATCGCAGCTCATCTTCTCAAGCCCGAACTCAGAAGTATCAAGCTTGATAATTTAAGCAAAGAATATCTCGATTACGCAATGATACCAATTACCGACCTCATTGGCACTGGGCGAAATCAAATCACAATGGCAGAAGTAGAGCTTGATAAAGCATCTTTCTATGCTGCGGAGGACGCTGATATAGCTTTACAGCTTACACTAATCTTTGAAAAGAAACTTGAGGATGAAAAATTGTTGTCATTTTTTAATGAAGTTGAGCTTCCTCTTATCCCCGTGCTTTTAGAGATGGAATTCAAAGGAATGTATGTTGATGAGCAGCTTTTAAATGAAATGTCTAGTGATTTTGGTAAAAAAATAGATTCACTCACAAAGGGTATTTACAATGAATCGGGATTTGAATTTAATGTTAATTCTACGCAGCAATTAGCAAAGATACTTTTTGATGTGAAAGGTTTACCAGAAATCAAGAAAAGATCAACGGCTGAAGACGTGTTAGAGCAGTTAAAAGGTAAGCATATTTTACCTGAGATGGTTTTAGAGTTTAGGAAATTGAATAAATTAAAAAACACTTACATTGACGCACTGCCAGAGCTAATAAATCAGTCTAGCGGTCGTATTCATTCAACGTTTAACCAAGCAATGACCGCAACTGGCCGTCTTTCATCCAGTAATCCTAATTTTCAAAATATTCCAATTAAAACTCAAGAAGGTCGTGAAATAAGAAAAGCATTTAGGTCGAGCGATCCAAATTGGCTGATTTTCTCAGCGGATTATTCACAAATTGAATTAAGAATTATGGCTCACTTAAGTCAGGATGAAGCGCTAGTTGATGCATTTAATAAGGGTGTGGATATACATGCAACAACCGCTGCTAGCGTTTTTAATGTTTCCATTGATGAGGTTGAGCCATCAATGAGAAGAACTGCCAAAATTGTTAATTTTGGTTTATTGTATGGTGCGGGTCCATTTCGAATGAGCCAAGAGCTAGGAATACCCCAAAAAGAGGCAAAGTCTCTAATCGAAGCGTATTTTGCAACATACGCGGGAATAAAAAATTATGTTGACTCGATGATGGACTTTGCAAAAGAAAATCGCTTTGTAACTACATTACTTGGAAGGAAAAGACCGGT
>MDTE01039188.1_pt1 | contig 11077 bp, 14 predicted proteins | sample 811231 | NCBI WGS metagenome assembly MDTE01 (sample SAMN05326651, study PRJNA326480) | marine metagenome | isolation source: seawater | place: Indian Ocean: Red Sea | collected 2010 | reverse complement strand
TGGCTCTTGAAAAAATAAAAGACCACTTAAGTCAAGCGGTTTTAATTATAAACACAACACCAACAAACATTTTAAAAGACCTTGGTGTAAAAAAAATAAACAAAAAAGTTGTGGTTTGTGACATCGTATACAAGCCAAAAGAAACAAAATTTTTACAACACTTTACCAACCCAATGGCAAAAATTTATGGAATTAGTATGTTAATCAATCAGGCAAAACCATGTTTTTTTAATTGGTTCGGTGTAAAACCCCTAGAAGATGATTTGTTAAAAAACAAACTGTTTAACGAAATATCAAAATGAAAATTATAGGCATCACGGGTGGAATTGCTTCTGGCAAAACGACAATTTGCAATTTTTTACAAGGAAAAAGTTTTCCAGTACACGATTCAGACAAGGTGGTAAAAAATATTTACTCAAAACCCTCAACAAAACTAATAAAAAAACTTAAAATAATCGGTCTTTCTAAATCAATTAAAAACAACAAAATAGATAAGAGCATAATTAGGTTTGAAATTTTTAACAACAAAACAAAAAAAGCAAAGCTTGAAAAATACTTACACAAAGAGGTTAAAATATCTCGTGAAAAATTTATTAAAAAACACAATAAAAAAAAAACAAAAGTAATCATTCTTGACATACCACTTTTGTTTGAGGCTAACCTTTCTAATATATGTGACTTTGTGGTTCTTGTCTACGCGCCCAAAAAAACAAAAATTGAAAGAGCTATTAAAAGAAAGGGCATGACTAAAAAATTAATTTTACAGATTTTAAAAACTCAGCTTGGAGATACTTATAAAAAAAAGAAATCTGATTTTGTTATAAACACAACCAAAACAAAAACACATTCATTCAAGATGATTGATGAGATAATTAATAGTATAGTAAAAAAAGAATGCGTGAGATAGTTGTAGACACTGAAACAACGGGCCTAAGCCACAAAGGCGGCGACAGGATTATAGAAGTTGGGTGTGTTGAGCTTATAAACCACGTACAAACATCCAAAAAACTTCAATTTTATTGCAAGGTTGAAAAAGAAATTTCAGAAAGTGCACAAAAAATTTCAGGCATAACAAACGCCTTTTTAAAAAATAAACCAACTTTTGAAGATCAGCACCAGGCCTTTATAGACTTTATTCAAAATGACATTTTGGTAATACACAATGCTGAATTTGATTTAGGTTTTTTAAACAACGAACTAAAGATCATTGGAAAACCTGCCTTAAGCAACAATGTTGTCGACACTGTTTTGTTAGCCAGAAAAACACTGAACTCAAGAGTTGCAAATCTGGACTACTTATGCAGAAGGTTTGGAATAGACCTTAGTAAAAGGAAACTTCATGGGGCATTGCTTGATGCAGAATTATTGGCAGAGGTTTATCTTGAGCTTCGGGGAGGCAAGCAGTTCTCTATGGACCTTGCAACAACTGAAACCAAACAAAAAATACAAAAACACAAAAACCATCAAAACAAAAACGACTCTTTAAGAATAAAGGCTACCGATCAGGATATTAAAGCACACAAAGTATTAGTTAATAGCATAAAAGACGCAGAATGGAAAAAATATAACTACTAATCCAGATAAATAAATTATATATAAAAATATGGTTTATGGTGATTTACAACTATTTGATATAATTGTTTTTGCAGCAATTGCGGTTTTCTTGATTTATAGGCTTAGGAGCGTTTTGGGTAAAAGAACAGGCTATCAAAAAACCACCCCAACACACAAAGCCGTAAACACTAACAAACCCAAAGCCACACACAAAACAATACCACAACTTAAAGACAGTGAAGAAAAGCTTATAAAAATATACGAAGAGATTGATGATTTTGATCACAAAACCTTTATTGATGGGGCGAAAAGAGCTTTTGAGATAATTTTAACAGCCTACAATAAAGGCGATACAAAAACACTTAAACCACTTGTTTCAAAAAACGTTTTCGTAGCTTTTGAAAAAGCTATTGAGCAAAAACTCAATAACAGCAAAGCCCAATTTTTTTCTTTAATTGTAGACGGGGTAGATGATGCAAAAATTGAAAATCAGGTTATAAAAATTTCAGTTAAGTTCACAAGCGAACAACTTATTAATGACGACGAAAGCACTATTACAAAAAAACAAGACGTATGGACATTTGAAAAACACATAGATAGCAAAAGCCCAATATGGATTTTGACATCAACTTAATTAATTGAATTACCAATCCTTAAAAAAAAGAATAAAGAATAACGAGGGTTTTTCAACCACTCCCTACAAAGACCAGCTTGGAAACCTAACAATAGGATATGGGCACCTAATTAAGAAAAATGAAAAAAATTTTTTTTCTAAAAAACATAACAAAATTTTTTTGAACAAGGTATTTGAAAAAGATTTTAAAGAAGCTTTAAGCTCTTTTAACAAACACTTTGATAGACCAAAGTTTAAATCGAAAAAAACCAAAGAGCTTTTTATAGAGATGATATTTCAAATGGGAATAAAAAAAGTTTTAAAATTCAAAAAAATGATAAACTTAATTAAAAATGACAACAAAAATTTAGCTGCAGTAGAGATGATGAACAGTCTTTGGTATGTACAAACGCCCAAAAGAGTTGAAAATTTAATTAATAACTTTTTACACCGATGATAAAAAAAAACGAAGACCACTTCTTGAAGAGCGTTAAAGACGTAGAACCATTAAAGAAAAACAATCTTATAAGAAAAAAAATTAAAAAAATTCCAAGCTCTTTTATAAAAAAAATCGAAGTAGAAACAACCGATACAACAATTAACAAACCATATTCTAAAAGAAAACCAAAATCAAATTTTGAAATGGAGTTTGGCAAAAAAAACAAAGATCTTAAATCTGGAAAAATACCATTTGACAAAAAAATCGATTTTCACGGAAGTTCTATAGCAGATGCTGAAAAACTCTTTAACAGTGTTTTGGTTGACAGTTATTACAAAGAAAAAAGATGTTTGTTATTTGTAACTGGCAAAGGCTTAAATAAAAAAAACTATTTAGAAAACAACCCCAACCAACAAGAGACAAAGCTTTTTTATGGAAAAATAAGAGGCGCTTTTTTAGAATGGGTAAAAAAACCAGAGTTAGCAAAATTTATACTAACATTTCAACAAGCAAATTTAGAAAATGGCGGGGACGGCGCTTTTTTTGTTTACTTGAGAAAAAAAACTAATCAATCAAAACTTTAAACAAACGCCCTTTTAAACTGATATAAATCGAATTTGGTAAAAATTGACTATCTGAATTATCAAAAGAAATATAATTCAAATTGTTTCTTTTGTGATCTGCCCAAAGATTGGTAAAGTTTTCAATAATATATTTTTTTTCATTTCCTTGTTGCCCATATAGACTAAAAGTATAAACCCTTCGTCCGTCAATCGTTTTGCTTTCAGTTGATCCATTTAATAACATTAAGAAAGAGCTGAGGGGGTCTGAATAATTATTAAGAGAATCCAAGTTTATCCTTAATGCCTCTTGTTCTTTGGGGTTTTGCATTAAGCCAAAAATTTTATTATTTCTAAAAAAAATTTTAACCTCCCTCTCTTTTTTGTTTGTTTTCCAGATCTGAAAGTATTCAGAAGGAATTATCTCTTTGTTGTTTATATTTCCAATCGCTGAATAAGAGCCTTTGAAAACAAACAATTTAGACAAAAAACCTTTGCTTTTAAGCTCAATATTAAAGGCATACGAGTCATCTTCTTTGCTTAAATTCCAATTTAAATAACCAATTAAAACACCATTGGTTTTTATTTTATAACTCGCAATATAATTGTCTGCCCAGGTATTGTCAGAATAAAACACAAAATAAAAAAAAACCAAACTAAAAAGAAACTTCATAAACTTTAATTGGCAGGCTTGAAAACCTGACCCTAAACTCTTTTATTGATTTGATTGTATGAACATGCTCTAAATAACTTAGCTCAGAAGGCTGCCCAATAAATATAAAATTTTTTATCACATTTTTTTTTAAAGGGGATGAAATTTGAAAATGCTTTGTTATATTTTTTTTAGGGTCGTAAGGCATAAAAAAATTAATATCCTCGCCTCTGAGCTCATATGCAAGGCTTGAATATAAAAGCCTGTCAGATACAACCACGCTTCTATTTTTGCCGATAATGTTTTTGATTTCTTTAGAAAAAAGCCCAATTCCACTTATGCGATCAAACACTTTGTGATCATAACTAACTGCAATACAAAAATAAAATACAGCTGCAAAAGATAAGCTAAACACAAAATTAAGAAAAGTGTACAGCTTAAAATTAATAAATATTGAACGCACTAGAAAAACAAACAAACCGACAAGGCCAACTGCTGCCCAATTGGCATTGGCTTTTACTGCAATACTTTCTACGAAGACAACTAAAATAATTGGCAAGGAAAAACATAGCAAAAATACGTTCTGAGAGTCAGTTTTGATTCTTTTAATGCTTTTCGCGGCCCCTAAAAAAACAAATATTCCAAGCATAAATACTTGGGTAAACAAGAATCCTATCCCACGAAAAAAACTCGGATTAAAATTTTTAAGATCTGCATTTGCCGAGGTGTGTTGAAGCGTAAGCCAGTTATTATTATAATTCCAAATTATATTGGGAAGCACAATTATAAAGATTGTAAAAATTAACAAAGCTGATTTAAAAATGTTTTGAGCAAATAAACGTCTATAGTCTTTGTCAAAAAAACAGAGGAAAGAAAGCGAAAGAAAAAAATATATAGCTGCATATTTTGATAAAAAAGCCAAACCTACCATTATTCCACATGTTACAAAATTAATACTAGAGGGATCGTTTTTAATTTTTAACAATGCAATCATTGACAGGGTCCAAAACAATAACAAAATCACATCCGTTGATATAAAAAAAGATGAAACACTTACTGCGGGTATAACTAAAAAGCTTAAACAACATATAGACGCCTCTTTTTTATTAAATTCCAATTTTAAACAAAGTCTATAGATTGCAAACCCTGTTAAAAAATATAAAAAAACAGGCATCAGCTTTAGAGAGGGAAACTCATCGCCAAAAAACCAAGAATAAAGAGCAATAAACCAAGCAATAAGTGGCGGCTTTGAGTAATAACCAAAATCAAAACTTTTTGACCACAACCAATACTGAGCCTCATCCCCAAACATATTAAAGTTTGTTAAAAATATCGAGACTATTTTAAAAGCCGTTAAAGAAAGAAACAAAAAAACAAATAGCCTAATAATCATATTTTTGCTTAAGATATTTTTTTAAAAAAAACGTAAACAACATAACAATCATTCCAGAAAAAACAACATCGCTTAAAAAATGAGCGCCTTCTGAAATTCTTACAAATCCAAGCAAAAACCCAAACAAAACTGACAAATAAATATATTTTAACTTTTTGGTAACAAAGTATAAAATTATAATTGAAAATCCAGCCGCAGAATCTCCAGACACAAATGAACAATTTGTGGCACATGCATCGCTTATTTGATACCACGAGCTAAACACACCCTCTCCTCCAAGCTGGGTTATATCACCAGGTCTTGCTCTTCCCCATAAATTTTTAAACAAATGAACTATAATTGTGTTTAATAAAATTGAACCCCAAATAAAAAACAAATCCTTTTTTGAAAAAATGTAGTTGAAAAAAATCATATTAATTTTTAAAAATCTCGATAAAATTGGCAAGAGGGCAACATAGATCAAAACAGCTGGAAGCATTATTTCTCTAACCAAAAGAACAAAAGAATAATAGCTTTGTAATAAAAATTGCCCATTACCTTTATAAAAAAGACTACTAAAAAAGATGTCGAGGCTAGGACCAACTGTTAATAAAACCGAAATTAATAACAAATTCAAAAATATGAATTCCGGAGACGTTCTTTTTAGTTTCAGGACTAGGCTTGGCTTCAAACTTGGAAGTTTTTTGTTAAAAACAAATAAGGTTAATTTAAAACTTGCTGAAGCTACCACAATACCAGCAAATATATCAGAAAGATAATGGGCTCCAACCACAATCCTACTAAAAGCAACAATAAAAGCAAATATATAAAAAGAAAATTTTAGTTTTGGAATAAGCAAAGAAAGCACAAAGGCAATTAAAAAAATTGTTGAAGTGTGACCGGATGGAAAAGAGTGAAAGCTAGACTCAGTTGAAAAAAAATTAAAACCTGATGGCAAATCACTGCTTGTGGCGTGATTGGGCCTTGCTCTTCCAAAAAAATGTTTTAAAATTTGAGTTATTAAACCAGTTAGCAAAAGAGAGGCAAAAGCAAAATAAAAAAAATGCTTAAGCCTATTTAAGAACAATTTTGTTTTTAGTTTTTTTCTTTCTAATCCCCTTAACAGTAAAATTCCCAAAGCAATAACTGCGAAATACCAAACAGAATTTCCTAAAGAAGTAATATTAACAAAGAATTTTTTTAGAAAATGTTTTTTATCTCCCAAGAAATCTATGTGTGGATTTCCAAAAACCTTTGAAAAACCTTGGTCGAATGAATTAAAGTACAGCTGTATTTTTTGATCTGGTCCGCTAAATAAAAAAACAATTATTATAAGCAAAAATACTATTTCAAGTTTTAAATTTTTTATCACTCCGATTGGTTAGGCAAGGATTTAAATAAAATCAATAACTAAAGTATAAATTTAGACAGGTCTTGGCTTTTAATTAGTTCACCAAGATTGTTTTCAACGTATTCTTCATTAATTTTTATCTTTGTAGGGCCTATGTCTGAGGCTTGGAAACTGACATCTTCTAGAAGTTTTTCCATAATTGTGTGTAACCTTCTTGCGCCGATGTTTTCAACATTTTGGTTAATTTCAGTGGCCAATGAGGCAATTCTGTCAATACCAGATTCTTCAAAAACTAAATCAACTTTTTCGGTTCCTAAAAGACCAACATATTGTTTTATTAAACTGTTTTGTGTTTCGGTTAAAATTAATTTAAAATCATTTTTGGATAGGCTGTCTAACTCAACCCTAATCGGAAGCCTTCCTTGAAGTTCAGGCAACATGTCTGAGGGTTTTGATAAATGAAAAGCGCCAGAGGCAATGAATAGAATATAATCTGTTTTTACAGCACCATGTTTTGTTGAAACCGTTGTACCTTCAATCAGTGGCAACAAGTCTCTTTGCACCCCTTCACGCGAAACATCAGCACCCCCTTTTTCGCTTCTTGAAGTTATTTTATCAATTTCATCAATAAAAACTATTCCATTTTGCTCTACATCTTCTAATGCTGAACTTACGATTTTATCAGTATCAAGAAGTTTTTCAGTTTCTTCATCTAGAAGATAGGAGTGAGAATCTTTAACAGACATTTTTTTTAGCTTTTTTTGCTGACCAAAGCCTTTTCCCAAAACATCACCAAGATTTATCACTCCCATTTGTGAGCCAGACATACCAGGAATATCCATAGTCGGTAGATTTATGTTTGAGCTAGAAGAAACAGGTATTTCAACCTCTTTATCATTAAGACTTCCATCTCTAAGTTTCGTTCTAAAATTTTCTCTAGTTGATTCGCTTGAATTTTTTGAAACAAGAACATCCAAAATTCTTTCCTCAGCGTTTTTTTCAGCTCTAGCACGCACTTCTTTTCCCATTTGGGTTTTTGTTTTACTAATACTTGTTTCTACTAAATCTCTTATTATTTGCTCAACGTCTCTTCCGACATAACCAACCTCTGTAAATTTTGTTGCTTCAACTTTTATAAATGGAGCATTTGCTAATTTTGCCAACCTTCTGGATATTTCTGTTTTTCCACATCCAGTTGGACCAACCATCAAAATATTTTTAGGAACAATTTCTTCTTTTAAAATTTCATCTAGCTGCTTTCTTCGCCAACGATTTCTTAAGGCTACCGCCACAGCTTTTTTAGCTTGCTGTTGACCAATTATAAATTTATCAAGCTCAGAAACAATTTCTCTAGGGCTAAAACTAGATTCCATTAAATTTCAATCTTTTCTGAAACTATATTATGATTTGTATATATACAAATATCTGCTGCGATATTTAGAGATTCAACAGCTATCTGTTCTGCATTCATTGATGTATTTTTAATTAATGCTTTTGCAGCACTGTTTGCATATGGACCGCCAGACCCAATTGCTAAAATACCATCATCAGATTCAATGACATCGCCGGTTCCAGATAAGAGCAGGCTAACATCTTTATCTGCAACTATCATCATCGCCTCCAATCTTCGTAAATATCTGTCTGTTCTCCAATCTTTAGCAAGTTCCACACAAGATCTTTTTAATTGACATTTGTATTGGTCTAGTTTGGCTTCTAATCTCTCAAATAAAGCAAAGGCATCTGCGGTAGAACCTGCAAACCCAGCTATTACAGAATTATCAGAACCAAGCCTACGCACTTTTTTTACATTGGCTTTCATCACAGTGTTGCCGAGACTTGCTTGTCCGTCGCCAGCAATAACAACCAACTTGTCTTTTCTAATGCCAATAATTGTTGTTGATTTTAAAATTTTGTCAGCCATAACATCTACAGTTAAATGGCTATTTAATTGTTTTAATCAAGTGATTACTCTAGAATTAATTTTATTTCGCTGATATTATTGAAAATATGCGAAAAAACACAACCAAAAGAAACACAAAAGAAACTGAAATTTCCTGTAAAGTAAATATCGACGGCTTAGGTAAGTCTAAAATTTCAACTGGAATTGGTTTTTTTGATCATATGTTGGAAATTTTTTCTCACCACAGTTTGATTGATTTGGAAATTAAAGCAAAAGGAGATACGCATGTAGATCTTCACCACACTGTAGAAGACACCGCCTATGCCCTAGCCTCAAGTATAACAAATGCCCTTGGAGATAAAAAAGGCATAAGCCGATATGGTTTTTTTTACATACCCATGGATGAATGCTTATCAAGATGTGTAATTGATTTTTCAGGAAGACCTGAGCTTGTATGGAAAGTTAGTCTAGGCATAGAAAAGTTGGGAGAAATGGATACAGAGCTTTTTCATGAATTTTTTAAAGCCTTTACCAACGAAGCTAAATGTAACTTGCATATTGAAAACCTTTATGGAGAAAACAATCACCACATTATTGAATCTTGTTTTAAGGCTTTTGCAAGAAGCATTAGAGTTGCTTTAAGGATTGAAGCAAGAATTAAAAATATCATTCCTTCCTCCAAAGGCATAATATAATTATTTATGCCTAGAAAAATTGCCATAGTTGATTATGGTTTAGGAAACATATTCTCTGCCCATCAATCATTTAAAAAAACCATAAATGAAAACGACATAAATGCAGATGTTTTTGTTTCATGCATGCCAAAAGAAGTTATTAATGCAACACACGTGGTTCTCCCAGGTCAGGGCGCATTTCAATCTTGTATGAATGGTCTAAATAAAATTAATGGAATGATCGAGACCCTTAATGAATTCGCATTAAATCAAAAAAAACCATTTTTGGGAATTTGTGTAGGAATGCAATTATTAGCAACCGATAGTGAGGAAAATGGAAAACACAAAGGTCTTAACTGGATATCTGGAAACATAAAAAAACTTCCAGATAAAAAACTGAAGATGCCCCACATGGGCTGGAATGAGGTATTGCCTCAGAACGCAAATAACAACAAACTAATCACAGAAAATAAAGATTATTATTTCATTCACAGCTATTATTTTCAATGTCAAAACAGGGATAATATTATGGCATATTCAAAATATGGAATAGATTTTCCTTCTATTGTTTTTAAAGAAAATATATATGGGGTTCAGTTTCACCCAGAAAAGAGCTCATTACAAGGTTTGGAATTGATAAAAAGATTTATTGAATTATGAAATCACTTTTAAAAGAAAATATTATAATTAACGTTGAAACACTTAAAAAAGTAAATGATGTTGATTTGGCTGATTTATGCAATATTACAGAACAAGCTATAAAGGCAGGAGGAGGTTTTGGCTGGCTGTCAATTCCCCCACGATCAGTTTTAAAAAAATATTGGAATGGCATCACTCTTATACACTATAAAAGATTGATAGTGGGAAGGTTAAATGGTGATATTGCCGGAACATTACAACTATCTTTTCAGCCTCCAAACAACGAAGCTCAAAAAAATATAACAAAAATACAATCTCACTTTGTTGCTCCATGGGCAAGAGGGTATGGCTTGGCAAAGTCCATGATAGATTTTGCTGTCAAGGCTTCAAAAGAAAATGGAGCAAAGTGTATACAAATAAATATACGAGAAACACAAGACGCAGCTATTCAGTTATTTAAATCAAAAGGTTTTACTCAGTGGGGTGAAAATCCTTTTTATGCAAATATAAACGACAAATTTATAAAAGGTCTTTATTTTTATAAGAACATTTAGTGAAACTAATTCCTGCAATAGATCTTAAAAACAAACAATGTGTTAGGCTTCAAAAAGGCAAACTTCAAGACATCACTTTTTTTAATAAAGATCCAATATCTCAAGCAAAGCTCTTTCAACAAAAAGGTTGTCAAAGAATTCATATCGTTGACCTTGATGGTGCCTTTGGGAACAGAGGTGTAAACAAAGAAATTATTTTAGATATAAGAAAAAATATTGATATACCTATTGAGCTTGGAGGCGGTATTAAAAACGAGGAAGATATATCGTTTTGGATTAACAAAGGAATTGATTTTCTAACTTTGGGATCAATTAGTATTACCAAAAAAGAACTTGTTTTAAAAGTTGTTGAAAAAAATCAAAGTCGAATTTACATAGCCTTAGATGTTTTAAACGATAAAATCATGATTAATGGCTGGCTAAAGGAATCAGGTTTTGTTGCCAACGATTTATTTAAAATTTACGATCAAAGTTCAATAAATGGCTATATTCTTACAGATGTTTCTAGAGATGGCATGCTTAAGGGTTTAAACTTTGAGCTAATTAAGCAATTCATGTTAGGCACAGACAAAAACATTATTGTTGGAGGAGGTCTTTCAAAATTTAGCGATATTAAATTTTTAAAAAACAATTTTTCCAAAACCAATATAGAGGGGGTTATTGCGGGAAAGTCTATATATTCAGGCGCAATAAATATAGAAGAAGCAATAAACTTTCTGAATAATAAACAACATTAAACCAAATGCTTAAAACAAGAATAATACCATGC
>MDTE01105780.1_pt1 | contig 11078 bp, 13 predicted proteins | sample 811231 | NCBI WGS metagenome assembly MDTE01 (sample SAMN05326651, study PRJNA326480) | marine metagenome | isolation source: seawater | place: Indian Ocean: Red Sea | collected 2010 | reverse complement strand
TTTATGCCACCCATGCTGTTAATTCTGTCAACAGCCATGTTATAGCCGTTTTGAGTATGAACACCATTAGATGAATATTTTCCTGTTAAAGAAATCGCAGCACCTAATACAATTTTATCACCTACTACTTTTGCTAACGAAACAACAGAAGTTGAAAATAAAATTGCTATTGCAGAAAAAAATGTAATTAAAATGTTTTTTATTTTCATTTTTTTCATTCTCCTCTTAATAAATTTATTAATATTCATATTAAATATAAAAAATATTTTTTTTTCAAGTACACGAAATGTGCTCTAATAATTAATATTGTTCAGTAAATGCAATTATTATTGCAATAATGATTAATACACACGCTGAAATTGAATTAATTACTCTTGGATTTGTCTTTATCCATGTAATTATTTTATTTGCAAGTAACGCGTATCCAACTAAAGAAATAAAATCTAAAATCATATAAGTTAAAATTAAAATAAAAAATTGAATTATATAATTCCCAGAAAAATCAATAAATTGTGGAAATATAAATGGAAAGAACATCCAAGCCTTTGGACTTGTTCCCGCAACCAAAAAACCATCTTTAAAAAAAGAAAAAAAACTTTTTGATAAAAAATTTTTGGAATTAATATCTCTTGGTCTACTTTTATAAATATCATAAGCTAAATAACATAAATAAATAATTCCAATCCATTTAAATGTCCCTAAAAACAAAGGATGATCTGAAAAAAAAGAGCCAATTACAAAAATTACTAAAGTTGCTTGGATAAAGTTTGCTGTCACATCACCTAAAGCTGTCCAAATACAATTTTTTACACCGTAATTCATTGAATAAGAAATAATAACTATTCTAGGTGTACCCGGTGTAATAAATAAAAAAATTATTATTTGTAAAAAAAGTATAAAATCTAAGGGAAGCATTTTTCAGAGATAGTCCTAATGAACCGGGAGCTAAAAATGGCTTAGTAGGACTATCTTAAAAAGATTATAGCATAGCCTTATAAAATTTGCATTATAGATTTTTTTAGGATTTATTGAATTTTATGAAAAAATCTAACACCCCAGAGACACGCGTCAAAAATACTGAGCCAAATCTAAGTAGTCCAGATTGGGTAATTTGGGCAGCATGGGCTGACAGGGTAACTTTTGAAGAAATTAAGAAAAAAACTGGAAAGTCAGAATCTGAGGTTATTAAAATTATGAGAAGAACTCTTAAACCTTCATCATTTAGACTTTGGAGGGAAAGAGCAAAACGAAAAAGTATAAAGCATAGAAAAAAATTTGTTTTAGAAAGAAAAAATTTAAGAAAAAAAATTAATAAAAATGAATTTATTTAATTGAGTCTAGCCAAGAAATAAATTTTTTGTCAGCAAAATCTACACTTCCTGATATTTTTGCAATCATATTTTTATTTTTATTTAAAATAATGGTAGTAGGAACTCCTCTTAGCGAAAAAATTTTAACTAATTTTAATCCTTCATCAAAATATGTGTTTAAATTTTTTATATTTAAATCATTGTAAAATCTATCGGTATTATTTAGGTTTTTTTCTTCCATATTGATAGGAAAAATAAAAACTCCTTCTTTTGCTTGTAGTTTATCTAAAGATGGCATTTCATCTTTGCATGGAGCACACCAAGTTGCCCAAAAATTTAAAATATATATCTCATCCGAGTTAATTGAATTTAAATCTATTTGGGAACCATCTCTATCTTGAAAAATAATTTCTTCATAAACTTTTGGTTCATCTAGAACTAAAATGTTTTTAAATGGTGGTTTTTCTTTACTAAACGCAATATTTACAACTAAAATACAAAAAATTATAAAATAGTTTATTAATTTCATAAATTTTTAATAGCATTAATAAGATAAAAATATAGTGGAAAAAAAAGAATTTATAATTATATAAGTCAAATGAAAACCATTACTGTTTATTCAGGACCTTTGTGTAATTTCTGTGAGGCTGCAAAGAGATTATTAGTGAGAAATAACTTAACTTATAAAGAAATAGATATATCTAAAGAAGCTGGATTAAGAGATGAAATGATAAAAAAAGCTAATGGTATGAGAACTATTCCGCAAATATTTTTTGATGATCATCATATTGGTGGTTATGTTGAGTTAAGAGAGCTTGAGAAGAATGGAGAACTTAATAATCTTCTTAAATAATTAATTATTTGATTTAAAAACTAAGCACACGCCATTATTGCAATATCTTTTACCAGTAGGTTTAGGTCCATCATCAAATATATGACCATGATGCCCACCACAATTTTTACAATGATATTCTGTTCTCGCATAACCTAATAGGTAATCTGTTTTTGTTTCAAATACTTCAGGTAAGGATTGATAAAAAGATGGCCATCCAGATCCACTTTCATATTTAGTATTTGAGTCAAATAATTTTACATCACAATTTGCACAATGATATGAGCCTTCTCGCTTCTCATAATTTAATTCACTAGTTCCGGGCGGTTCTGTACCTTCCTCAAAAAAAACTAGTTTTTGTTCTGGTGTTAAATTTGGATTTTTTTTGGTCATAAAATTATATTATTTCAGCACACGATTTATGCAAGATTGAATGTAATTCGATTAATTTATTAAAGTCTTTGTTATAACCTCCACCTAATACTCCACATAGTGGTATTCTTTTTTTATAAAAATTATTAATTACAATTTGGTCTCTAGCTTTTATTCCCTCATCAGTAATTTTCAATTTTCCCAATCTATCTTCATGATGAATATCAACTCCCGCTATATAATATACAAAATCAAAACTTTCTTCATTTAAGTAAGATAGATATTTCTCTAAATTTTCTAGATATTCTTTATCTTCAAGATTATCTTCTAATTCTACATCTAAATCGCTTTTAGTCTTTTTTGCTGGATAGTTAGATTTACAATGCATACTAAAAGTAAAAACAGAATTATCATCCTTAAAAATATCCGCTGTTCCATTTCCTTGATGAACATCTAGATCTACAATTAATATCCTTCTAGCATATCCTTTTTTTTGTAAATATCTTGCCCCAACAGCAACATCGTTAAAAACACAAAAACCAGCACCTTCATTAAAACTTGCATGATGGCTTCCTCCTGCTGTATTGCAAGCTAACCCAGAATTGATTGCAAGTTTGCTTGCAAGTACAGTGCCACCTGTTGCAACAAACGATCTTTGAACAACGCTATCATTTAATGGGAATCCAATTTTTTTTTGACTTAAATGATCCAAAGTTTTGTTTTGAATATTGTTTATATAATCTTTTGAATGAGCCCTATTTAAGGTTTCAAAAGAACATGGGTTTGGAATAAAGAATTTTTTTACGACATTTTTTTGTTTAAGGTGGTTGGCTAGTTCACCAAACTTTTTTATAGGAAACTTGTTGTCGCCATTAATTTTGGCTACATAGTCAGGATGATTAACAATAGGTAACTCCATTAATTTTCTATTAGTCTAATTGGTTTACCTCCAACACATGCCTCTAAATTTTCTATCATTTGAGTGTAGAATATTGAATAATTTTCTGCTGTCACATAGCCAAGATGTGGAAGTATCAAAGCATTTTGAACAAATCTTAATTTATGGCCTTCTGGTAACGGCTCTTTATCGTAAACATCTATTCCTGCGCCAGCAATCACATTTGTTGATAATGCAATAATTAAATCATCCTCATTAACAATTGGTCCACGTGATGTGTTAATTAAAAATGATGTTTTTTTCATTTTATCTAATTCTTTTAAAGTAATACAATCTTTATATCTTTCACCTCCTTGAACATGTATTGAAATAAAATCTGAATTCTTAATTAAATCTTCCTTGGTAGAAGGCAAAACTCCCAATTTAGTACAGTTATTTAAATCTAAATTCTCGCTCCATGCCATTACTTGCATCCCAAATGCTTTGCCAATTTTTGCTACTTGTGTACCAACCCTTCCCAATCCAATGAGTCCCAAAATTTTTCCTTTTAATTCAATTCCAACTGTTGTTTGCCAATAACCTTGGTACATATTATCTATTTCTGTTTTTAAATTTCTAGCTAATCCTAATATTAAAGCCCATGTTAGTTCACAAGTTGGATTAATATTTATTTCTGTTCCAGAGACCAAAATTTTCCTTTTTTTAGCAGCATCAAGATCAATGGCCTTATTTCTCATACCACTAGTAATGATATATTTTAAATTTTTTAAATTATTTATTAGATTTTTGGTAATCTTGGTTCTTTCTCTCATAACTAATAAAGCCTCATATTCTTTTAGTTGCTCTATAGCATCATTTTCATCTACAAACGGTTCGCTAAAAACTCTTATCTCATATTTTCCCGATAATTTTTTTAAATTAACAAATTCTTGAGATACATTTTGGTAATCATCTAATATTGCAACTTTAAGCATTTTTAATTTTTTTATTCGAAAGAGTTATACCTGCAATAATGAATATTGCTCCTAATAAATGATAGAACATAAATTTTTCATCAAAAAGAAAAATAGCCATTATTGAACCAAATACTGGCATAAGATGCAAAAAAACACCTGCTCGGTTAGCACCTATTATTCCAATGCCTTTTATCCAAAAAAAGAATGACGCAAGCCCTGGAAATATTACTACATAGGATAATGTCAAAATAAATGGTTTTCCAAGCACAATTTGATTTCCATAATTCATTTCTAAAATATAAATTGGTATTAAAAATATAAGACCTGTTATAATTACAACTTCAAGTAATGTTATTTGTGAAATCTCATAGGTTTTTTTTTTTAATAATGATGAATAGAGCGCCCAAGCAAACATTCCAGTTGCCATGATTAAGTCACCTTTGTTAAAATCTAAATTTCTAATTATTTCCAAATTGGATTTTGTAATTATAAAAAGAACCCCAAGCAAAGATAAAATTACTCCGAAAATTTGAAACCTATTTGTTTTTTCAATTCCTAATATAGAAGAAATAAACATAATCCAAACTGGAATAGTTGATATCATCAAAACCCCACTAATAACTTGCATGTAATACAACGAATAATAAACAGTAGAATTAAAAATTGTTATACTTGTTACACCTAAGATTATAAAAAAACTGATATTATCTAAAATATATTTTTTTTTTTTTAAAATTTCATTTAATGTGAAAGGTAAAAGTATTAAACCAGCAAATAACCATCTATAAAAATTAAGTGAAAATGGAGGTATCTCATAAGTGCTAGCAGCTTTACCTACAATAAAATTACCTGACCAAAATAAAGTAGTCAATATCAACAAAATATAAGCTAAGTTATTTTTATTTTTCACAAGGCTATGAAAATCTTAAAGATCTATATGGCTCTAGGTCTAGATTAGTTTTTTCTTCTGTAATCATCTTAGAAATTATTTTGCCTGAAATAGCTCCCAAAGTCCAGCCAAGATGGTGATGACCAAATGAATAATAAATATTTTCATAGTTTTTTGAAGGACCAATTACAGGCAAGAAATCAGGTAAAGTTGGTCTAAAGCCCAACCATTCATCTTCATGATCTTCATCTTTTGGAATACCTTTAACCATATCTTTTGCATTCAAAATTAAATTTTTAATTCTAGATTTTGATAATGGGTTTTTTAAACCTCCAAATTCAACTGTTCCTACAACTCTTAATCCCTGCTCCATAGGAGTTATTCCAAAACCTCTATCAGACCATACAACAGGTCTAGATAAAAGATTTTCATAATTTTTAAAATGTACATGGTAACCTCTTTCGGTATCTAAAGGAATTTTTTCATGGAGTTGATCTGTTAATTTTTTTGAAAATGCCCCGCATGCTATTATCAATTTATCGAACAAAAAACGTTGAGCTTCAGATCTTAAAACGGGTTTTTTTTCATCAAAATCTAAATCTTGGATATTTAATTTTAAAAACTTTCCCCCTTTATTTAAAAAATTTTCAAATAATTTTATTAGTATTTTTTTTGGATTTCTTGCATGTCTTGCATATTTATAAAAAACACCCCCATGATAAAATGGTTTTATATTTGGTTCAAGATCATGAATATCTTTTGGTGATAAAATTTGCTGATCAACGCCTAATTCTTTTCTAATATTTATTTCTAGTTCTCTACTTTTATATCCTTTTTTTTCCCATACATACATTATTCCGTTACTTACTACCAAGTCCTCTAAGTTTATTTCTTGAAATAATTCATCAAAAGCATCTAAAGATAAATTTAATATTTGATGCATATATTTTGCCGTATGCATCATTTTTGATTTGGAAGAATTGAAAATGAATTTTGTAAACCAAGGTATCATTTTGGGAATGTAGTTCCATTTTAAAGCCAAAGGACCTCGACTACTCAACAACATCGCAGGAACATCTGACAATATATCAGTTCTGTTAAGTTGTAGAGATGCGTAAGGAGAAAAATGTCCTGCATTTCCGTATGATGCCGCATTTCCAGGCTCATCTCTATCAAATAAAGTTACATTAAAACCTTTTTTTTGTAAAAACAAAGCAGTGCAGACTCCTTGGATACCCGCGCCAATAATTGCAATTCTTTCTTTTCTTTGCATGTCGCAATCTATAAAATATCAAATAATTCTATCAGGTGACAAATTGAACCTATTTACTTAAATAATTATGAACCTTACTAATTAATAATTTCCTTTGAATATATTCTGGTACTCATTACAATTCCCAAAGCTATCATTACAGACAACATTGATGATCCTCCATATGACATTATCGGTAGTGGTGAACCGACTATAGGAAGCATTCCTAAAACCATTAACATATTTACAGAAATATAAAAAAACATCGAAATTGCAAAACCATAACAAAAGAATTTTCCAAAATAGTTTCGTGAACCTGATCCAATCATTAAAATACGAAAAATAATAAATGCATATAAAATTAAAAGTAGAACCGATCCTAAAAAACCAAATTCTTCTGAAAATAGTGTGAAAATAAAATCTGTATGTTTTTCAGGTAAAAAATCTAAATAACCCTGCGTGCCTTTTAAAAAACCTTTACCAGTTAAACCGCCTGATCCAACTGCTATTTTTGATTGGATAATTTGATAACCCGCTCCTAATGGATCTCTATCTGGATTAATAAAAGTAAGAATTCTCATTTTTTGGTAAGGTTTTAACATTGAAATAACAAATGGAAAGGAGATCACAAGACCCAAAAAAGAGTAGACAATATATTTAATATTAATTCCAGCTAACCAAATTACTGCAATACCACTTAGTGCGATTAAAACTGATGTTCCTAAGTCAGGCTGGCTTAAAACTAACAATATGGGTACAATTAATATTATAAATGGAATTATAAATTTTCTTATAGTGTTGACTGCATCAGGTTGAACTCTGTGATAATACCTAGCAAGGAAGACGATAATTGCAATTTTCATTAATTCAGATGGTTGCAAATTTATTAAATATAAATTTATCCATCTTTGAGATCCTTGAACTGTTGTTCCAAAAAATGTTGCTCCAATTAGTAAAATTAGAACTAAGAAATAAAAAATTATACTTAGTGAGAAATAATACCTAATATTTATAAAAGATAAAAAAATCATCAAAATAAAAAATACACTAAATCTTAGAGCATGATTAAAACTATGATAGAAGTTACCATCACTTATATCTGTTGAGTACATTGCTATTATACTTATTCCACCAAGAAGAATTAATGAAATTAATAAATAAAAATCCATAGATTTTACTTTTTGTAAAAAAGATGTCTCTCCAAAGGAACTATAGTTTCTCATAGATTTATTGTTTGATTATCTCTAATTTTTTCTCTTTCTTCATGTCTATCAATTATTTTTTTAAATAATTTCTTTGCGATTGGTGCTGCTGCAGAACTTCCTGAGCCTCCGTGCTCTACCAGAACAGTCAAGGCATATCTTGGATTTTTATATGGTCCAAATGCTATATACCATGCATGATCTCTCTCTTTATAAGGGATTTGCTCTAACTTTCTATCTAACTCTCTCTCTGCTTCTGTAATTCTTTTAACCTGCGCTGTTCCAGTTTTTCCAGCAAACTGATATTTTGGATCTTCAATTCTAGAAGAATATGAAGTTCCATAAACTTCATTTGTTGATTTAAACATAGCATCTAAAACAAATTTGACGTTTTCTTTGTTTCTAACAAGCGACGGGTGGTTTGATGGGAAATCATAATCTACGTTTCCTTGCATTTCTGTTTTTATTTCCTCAACATTTTTATTATTAGGAATTAATGTAGGGTAAATTTTATTACCACCATTAGCTAATTGTGCAGTCATTAAAGTTAATTGAAGAGGAGTACTTTGAATATATCCTTGCCCTATTCCTGTAATTAAAGTTTCTCCTAAATACCAATTTTGACCAATAGCCTCTTTTTTCCACTTAGTTGATGGAAAAATTCCTTTTTTTTCGTTTTCAAAAAAATTTTTAAGAACAATATTTCCAAGACCAAATTTTTTTGCAGTCTCATTTAATCTATCTACCCCAAGTAACCTTGCAACTTCATAAAAATATATGTCACATGATTGTTTAATTGCATTCTTTAAAGACATCGATCCATGACCTTTTTTTTTCCAACAATGAAATTTTTGCTCATAGAACTCTATACTATCAGTACAGTATACTTTCATACTTGGTTTAATTACATCGTTCTCAAGTGCTGACAAAGCAACTATTGGTTTGATAGTTGATCCTGGTGAATAAAGTCCCGAAATAGTTTTATTAATTAACGGTTTGAATGGATTTGAATTTAAATCTTTCCATTCTTTTAATCCAATTCCATGTAAGAAAGCATTAGGATTATACGAAGGTGAGGAATTCATCGCAATAATTTCTCCAGTATAAATATCCATTACACTTATAGAGCCAGCCTCTCCTGCTAATAACTCATTTGTATAGTTTTGGATTTCAGTATCAATTGTAATTCTTAATGAATTACCTTGATCACCATTTTGAACCTCTAGTTGATTAATACGCTTACCATAAGCATTTACTTCAAACCTTTGGATAGTATTGGTGCCAATTAATTGAGTCTCAAAAGTTTTTTCTAAACCATTTTTTCCAACTCTCAAGCCAGGAACATGTCTATCATTGATTATCTCATTGGATGATAAATCATCTTTGCTTGCATAAGCTACATAGCCAAGTACATGTGAATAACTTTCATTAAAAGGATAATTTCTACCAACAGTAATAACAGGTTTTAAACCTGGTAAATCGTATAAATAATAATTTATTTTTGAAAACTCATTCCAAGACAAATTGTCTGAAATAATAATTGTTTCCCATGGTTTTTGTTTTTTTTTAGTTTTAAAAATTTGATCAACATTTTTGTCAGATAAATTTAATATTTGCTTAACTCTTGTTATCAATACCCTAAAATCTTCAACTTGTTCAGGAATTACATGTAGTTCGTAAACATCCAAGTTGCCTGCAATTACTTTTCCAAAGTAATCTTTAAATTCCCCTCTTATTGGTGGTAATTTATTTTCCCTTATTCTATTTTTATCAGAAAGTGTTAAATATTTTTTATTCTGCTCAACTTGTAAATAAAACAGTCTTCCTATAATGCCAAAAAAAACAACAGCTTTAGCTGCTGAGGCTAAAAACATTCTTCTATTTATTAATTTAGATTTTTTTACATTTGATCCAATACCATCCCCAAGCATCTAAATTCCTATAGGTTTAAAATAATTAAATATTCTAGCAAATAAAAAGTAAAATAAAAAAGTTAAAACAATATTCACAATAATTTCTAAATAATTAATTTCGATTGAAAAGATTAAGCTTAAGATTATAGAATTTACTGAAGTGGCAAATAAAATAGCAATTAAAAATACCACTGAGTCTTTGTATATATTTGGTCTTAAAGTGATATATCTAAGATACGCTGCAAATGCTATTATAGTTAAATAAATAAAAGAACTTACACCGATTGGATAGCCTAAAGTTACATCATTTAAAATTCCTGAAACAAATATTAAACCATTACCTATTTGATCAGGATCTTTTAAACTCCAGTAAAAAATTATTATGAAAGGTAAATTAAATGATAAAAGACCTAAGATCGGGACATCAATATCGAATTCATTTAAAACTGAAAAGTATAATAAAATAAGTGGTAAATATTTTAATATTTGATTTTTTATGTTTATACGTTTTTGAACCATTTATTCCTCTTTGACCTCAATGGATTGAATTTTCACATAAGATAATTGTGATAGATCAGAAAAAAATTTAACAGCTAAATTTTCAATTTTGCTATTTATCATACCAATAGGCAAACCTGCTCTGAAATTTCCACCAGATCCTGAAGTATAGACTACTGAATTATCATTCAGTTCTATTTCATCTTTTAAATACTTAATTTTTCCATAATCTTTTCCTGTTCCACCTAAAATAGATTGATAACTTCCAGGCTCTACTATTACTGGAATATTGCTATTTAAATCAGAAATTAAAATTGCCCTAGATGTAGTATAATTTACCTCAATAACTTGACCAACAAGGTAGCTTTTTTCTAGAACAACCATGCCTTTTTTAATTCCATCTTTACTACCTTTATTTAAAATAATTGATTTTAAAAATTTTCCATCTTTATCAATTAATACTCTTGATACTATTCCATCTGAGATATTTAAATTTTCTCCAACAATTTCCTTTAATCTTTTATTTTCATTTTCAAGATATATAATATTTAGTTTATTTATATTTAATTTATCAATTTCATTTTTTAGTTTTTGATTTTCTTTATAAACATTAAAATATTTTGACAAAAATATAATGGAGTCGCTTAATTTTTTTTCTGGATAACTGATGATAGCTGAAAGTCTATATGTAGCTTCATTAACACCAATCTTAATATATTTTATACCTACAAAATTTAAATTTGATAAAAAAATTAAAAAAATTGAAAAAACTATTAGGGCTAGTAAAGAAAATTGTTGTTTATTACTTTTTTTAAGAAAGGCTGATCTAACGGCAATTATAAAGTCATCTCTGCCTGATGCCATTTATCTTAATACTCTGTAAGCATTGAAGAGAAAGTTTCCTCTTGATCTAAAGCCTTTCCAGTTCCAATTGCAACACATGCTAAAGGGTCTTC
>MDTE01101737.1_pt1 | contig 11079 bp, 6 predicted proteins | sample 811231 | NCBI WGS metagenome assembly MDTE01 (sample SAMN05326651, study PRJNA326480) | marine metagenome | isolation source: seawater | place: Indian Ocean: Red Sea | collected 2010 | reverse complement strand
GCCTGGCCCTCTCCTTCAACGGCAAGGCCGAGGTCCGCATCGGACCACGTGGCCAGGTTCGCCCGACCAGGGTCGACTGGAGCAAACAGGCGGTCGTGGCCGCCATCGCCCGGGGCATCACCCCTGCAGATCTCACCGGCACCCATTGGGACACCACCGCAAATGCGCTGAGACTGGTCCTGCCACCTTCGATAACAACGCGCCGACTCTCGTTGCTCACCTGGAAGGAGCCCGGACAAACAATCACCGCCTCCGCAAAAACACTCCGAAAACGTCCACCCCGCCCCGCCTGGGGTGACCTGGTCCGGGGAGCCACCACGCAGTGGAAAGAACCGGTCCGAACGTCCATGCGGCGAGGTGATTCGAAAGGTCCCCTGGCGATTGATGAACTGACGTTGCCAACCCGGAACCCGTGGCGATCTTGGATGCGGCTGGGAGGATTCGACTACTTCTCGGACGCCAGTCGGGCGGCCGTCTGCACATGGCAGGGAGATGTCTGGATTGTCTCGGGGCTCGGCACCCCGCTCGACGCCAAAAACAACGCCGCCGGCACGTTGACGTGGAAACGCGTTGCCGCCGGACTCTTCCAGCCGCTGGGACTGAGAATCGTCAACGACGAGATCTTTGTCCTGGGACGCGACCAGATCACCCACCTGGTCGATCACAACGACGACGGCGAAACCGACTTCTACGAGAACTTCAACAACGATGCACAGGTCACCGAACACTTCCACGAGTTCGCAATGGATCTGCAGACCGACGCCAAGGGCAACTTCTATTACATGAAAGGCGCCCGTCATGCGTTACCGGCCGTCGTCCCACAACACGGCTCGGTCATTCGTGTCACGGCCGATGGAACTGACAGCCAGATCATGGCCAACGGGTTCCGGGCTCCCAATGGCCTGGCCCTGAACGCCGACGGCAGTTTCCTGTCCACCGACCAGGAGGGACACTGGACGCCGATGAACCGGATCAACTGGATCCGCCGTGGTGGCTTCTACGGCAACATGATGTCTTATGTTCCCGACAAGAAGGATACGAGCTACGACCCGCCATTGTGCTGGATCCACAAGCAAACCGACCGCAGCCCCAGCGCCCCTGTCTGGGTGACGAGCGATCGCTGGGCATTGCCAAGGGGTTCATTACTGAGCCTCTCCTACGGCACCGGTCGAATCTGGCGAGTGATTCATGAACTGGTCGGCGACATCCACCAGGGCGGCATTACGCGACTGCCCCTGCCCGAACTCCCAACCGGCATTCACCGCGGCCGGTTCCATCCCGACGACGGACAACTCTATATCTGTGGCCTGTTCGGCTGGTCGAGCAACAAGACACGCCCGGGTGGACTGTTCCGCATCCGGGCCACCAGGCAACCATTGGACCTGCCCGAGGGGCTCTCGGCAGTGCCGACAGGCCTGGTGATCCGGTTTCCTCGTCCCGTTGACAAGAAACTGGCCGTCGACGCCGGACGCTACAACATCCAGCGATGGAATTATCGTCGAGCCGCCTCGTATGGATCCCGCGATTACAAGGTCAGCGATGGATCCCAGGGCCGCGATCGTGTCGAGGTGACCGGAGTCCAATTGTCCAAGGACGGCCGCGCCGTTCTGCTGGGCTTTGCCGACATGCGTCCGTGCATGCAAATGCGGGTCAACTACAACATCGCCACGGCAAAGGGCACGCCGCTCAGCGGACAAATCGAACACACGATCAACGTCGTCAATGGCCCCACCCATCTTGCTTCATTGGGATTCGACCCCGCCGGGGCTCCGGTGCCCCGAATTCGAACAGGGCCACCACGAGAGGGACTGGCCGCGGGCCTGGTTCTGACCACGCGGTCAGAAAAACACCGCGACGCCCGGGTGTCGCGACTGGCCGCCCTGGCTGTCGAATCCGGGGACACCATTTCACCCCGGCTGGATCCCGGACCGTTCAACGCATCACTCCAGGGACTGCTCGATGTGGAACTCACCGACAGTTACACATTCTCGACCGATGGCAACGGAGAACTCGAGGTCACCGTCAACGGCGAAGTTGTCCTGCAATCACGGTCTGGAGCGGCCCCGCGGCTGGTCCCCATCGCCCTGAACGCAGGACTCAACCAACTCAAGATCTCCTACAGGTCTCCAGAACGGGGCCTGGCACAATTCAGGCTGCACTGGCAAAGTCCTCGCTTCGCCCGAGAATTGATTCCTTCCCGGGTTCTCTGGCACAGCCCCAAAAACGCCGAGTTGGCCAGGTGGTCCAGTGTCAGACGAGGCCGAGAGTTGTTTGCCGCGCACCGGTGCGCCAACTGTCATTCCAGCAAGCAGTCGGACCTGCCGCTCGAGCCCACGATCTCGTTGGGACTGGCTACCACCAGGCTCAGTGAAAACTGGATGGATCACTGGCTGAACAACCCACGGACATTGAGAAATCACACTCGAATGCCTCGGCTGTTCGGAGATTCCCAGGGCGAAAAACGCGACAAGCACGACGTCCTGGCATTCCTTGCCCGGTCAAAAACCACCCTGGCATCGCCGCCACCCGGCCAGGCCGAACGTGGCAGTCGGTTGTGGGAAGACCTGGGCTGCATCAGTTGCCACACGTTCGCCCCACCCGCACAGGCCGACGACTGGAATCGCACCTCCCTGCACCTGGCCACCACAAAATTCCAAGGTGGCGGACTGGCCCAGTTCCTCGCCAAGCCACACCGCTTCAACCCACGATCCCGGATGCCCGACTTCCGCCTGACAGAGTTGGAAACCCGCGATCTGGTCGCATTGATGACCGACCGATCGCGGGGCAGGCTGGCAATCGTAAAAAAGGTCGCCGAGGGCGAACCGAACCGTGGGCAGAAGTTGTTTGTCTCCCGGGGTTGCCGCTCCTGTCACGAGAGTGGAGCAAAACCGAATGCCGAGCCAAAACCGGCTCCACGTATCCGTCTTCCGTTTGGCCGCACCACCTCGGCAGGCTGCCTGGCCAAGACTGTCATGCAATCCACCGGCACACGCCGTGTGCCCGAGTTCGGTTTTACCAAACAACAAAGGACCGACCTGTCCAATTATCTCGCCGAATCCCCCGACCGCTCGCCAGGCAAATCGCCTCTCGAATTTGTCGCCACCGCGACTCGTATTCTCCGCTGCACGGCGTGTCACGATCGCGACACCACGATGAGTCCACGACGAGAGATCATTGCCGAGGAGAGTGACCGGGGCCTGCTGCCGTCGGTGCTGCCCAACCTGACGTGGTCGGGAGAAAAACTGCAGACCACTTGGCTCAGTCATTTGCTCGGTGGCCGTCTCAAGCATCCCTCACGGCCCTGGCTGAAAACTCGCATGCCATCTTTTGGCAAACGGGGTGAAAGATTGGCACGTGGGCTGGCCGCCGAACACGGCATGCCAACCACCGCCACAACCGGCCCTCGTCCTGATTCGAACCTGTCGGAAATCGGAGCTCGGCTGACCCAGAAGCAGGGCGGATTCAACTGCATGCAATGTCACGGCGTCGGCAAGAAACCGGCACTGGCCCCGTTCGACAATCGCGGTGTCAACTTCTCGCGGGTCCGGGAGCGGTTGCGATACGACTTCTATCTCGACTGGATGTTCGACCCCCTGCGACTCGACCCACACTCGAAGATGCCTCGCTTTTCGCCCGACAGAAAAACAACCGCCGTTGGCAACGTGCTCGATGGCGATGCCCGTCGGCAGTTCGATGCCTTGTGGCACTTCTTGCAGGCCATCGATGACAACTAACCGGAGATCCTGCACATGACACGTCTGTGCACACTGGTCGTCTCGTCACTACTCTGCCTCGGGACTCCTCCAACGGCATCTGCCGATCGTCCTCCGAACATCGTTCTGATAATGGCCGATGACGTCGGTTGCGAGACGATCGGATGTTACGGCGGGCAAAGCTACAAGACACCTCACATCGACCGCCTGGCCAGGACCGGCCTGAAGTTCACGCACTGCTACGCGATGCCTGTCTGCCATCCCACTCGCACCTGCCTGCTCAGCGGTCGCTACCCCCGGCACCAGGGCAATCCCCGCTGGGGCACCTACCCGCGGCCCGACGAGTCGCAGACACTGGCCCGTTCTCTTCAGTCGGCCGGGTACCGGACCGCCATTGCCGGCAAATGGCAACTGACGCTGCTGCTCAAGGACCCACAGCACCCCCACCGGATGGGATTCGATGACTACTGCTTGTTCGGCTGGCACGAGGGACCCCGCTACCATCAGCCGATGATCCACCAGAACGGAATGTTGCGGACGGACGTGGCCGACCGTTACGGACCCAGCGTCTATGTCGACTACCTGGTCGATTTCATGAAACGAAACAAGGACCGCCCGTTCTTCGCTTTTTATTCGATGGCACTCTGCCATGACGTCACCGACGATCTGAAGCAACCCGTCCCCTACGCCACGGGCAAGGACCACTACGACACCTACCCGGAAATGATGGCCCAGATGGACATCCACGTCGGCCGGGTCACGACGGCGATCAGGCGTCTGGGACTCGAGCAGAACACCCTGGTGTTGTTCACCACCGACAACGGCACATCCAAGCGTTCGCTGCACCAGGCCCGCGGGGGCAAGTTCATCCGCCGGCCGGTTTCCAGCCGGATTGGTGGCAAGCTGCTTCCCGGCGGCAAAGGCAATCTCAGCGACGACGGCACGCACGTCCCTCTGTTGGCCAGTTGGCCGGGCCGGATCAAGCCCGGCACGACCACCGACCACCTGGTCGACATGAGTGACTTTCTGCCCACGTTCGTGGAGATTGCGGGCGCCGCGACGTCTGCACGGAGGGCCACCAGGATCGACGGCAAGAGTTTCGCGAGGCTCCTGGCGGGACGCGGCGGCAGCGGCCGGCGTTGGGCCTACGCCGAACGCGGATCCAAACGGTTCTTCGTCCGCACCCAAAACTGGAAACTCTACAACAACGGCAGGCTTTTCCATGCCTCCCACGACGTCAACGAAAAGGCTCCCGTCCCGTTGAACAAGGTTCCACGCGAAGCCGCCGACGACATCAAGCTCTTGCAACAGGCGCTGAAAACCATCGACGACGGCCATCCGTTTCCGATGGCCAAGACCAGATAACCGCCGTCGCCCGGAAAAACAGCAGCCCGCGGTCACTTTTTCCCGAAGTGCTTCCTGGCAAAAGTGATGTACTGCTTCCAGTCGTAGTCGGTCACGTCGTGCTTGCCGGTCCTGAGGTGATACCCGATGCGTCCGTGGATGGGCGAGTCGGCCTTGGGCATCTTGTCGGTACCCAACCCCTCGGTGCCAAGCAACTTGTAGACCGGCTCGGCATGCAATGCCGAGAGAAACTCACCCCGCGGATCCGCCCAGCGATCGCCGGTGGCACTGGCGATGTAAACCGGTCGCGGTGCCATCAATGCCACCAGCATGTGTTGATCGACCGGCAACTGGTTCTCACGGTTGTCGTACTTCTTGAAGTTGCCACAGAACCAGTGTGGAAACGAGTTGTTGATCCGCCAGACCGTCTCACCAAACTGGCGACGTGACAGTGCCGCACCGCCGCAACCCGAGTTGTTCGAGATCACGATCGCGAAGCGCTGGTCTCGGGCTCCTGCCCACAGCGCGGTCTTGCCCAGCCGGCTGTGCCCCAGCAAGACAACTCGTTCCTGGTCGATCTGCTTGTCGGTCTCGAAGTAATCCACCGCCCGGCTCAACCCCCAGGCCCAGGCCCCGATCGTCCCCCATTGGCCGGCAGATGGTGCCTTTTGACCGTCCTTGTAGAACAACGGGTGCACTCCATTTTGGAACTCGTCGTGATAATCCGGATCGATGTCACCGCAGTAAATCGTGGCCACACCAAACCCGGCGGCCAGGCAACGCTCGACCGACCAGCGACTCGCCGAGAGACCTCGAGACTTCTCGGTCGCGCGGTTGTTGACATACCCGTCCCCCGCGCTGTCGCGATGCCAACTGCGGGCCAGGTGAATTGCCGGGTCCAAATGAATCGCGTGGTTGCCGTTGAAATTCAACCCGACAAACACCGGCACGGCTGCCTGTGCGGACGCAGGCAGGTAGATCAACAGGTCCATCTGGGGCCCGTCCTCGGTGCCCGCAAACAAGACCCGGATCTGCTTGCGGATCGCCTTCCCCGCCAGGGCCTTTCCGGACGATTCGACCAACCGGAACACCATCCTGGGCGGACGCCCCGGAGCCTTGCCGTAGACATGGTCCTGAAACAACCGCAGGATTTCAGGCCGGCGTTTTTTCGTCCATTGCTTCGCTGTTTTGACCCGTTTGCCCGAGACCCGTTTCAGGGGATCTGGCAGTTCAAAGGCGGGGATCTTGCTCTCGTCGTAATTGGCGACGAACTTCTGGGCCCTGACCTTGTCGGGTCGAACGAAAATCACGGACAACATCAGGATGACCGGGACAACGAGAGATCGTAACGGGAACCGGTTCATCATTTTTCTCCAGGTGCAGGGACAATGAGGCGGACTCGCACTATGTCGTCTCGAGTCGCCGGTTGCAAATGTGGGCCGGTCCACTGTTCTGCAACTCCCCGAACCGCTACCCTGTCGACATCATGGAGGCCACGATGGCGACTCCGCTCCAACAACGCGCCTCGGTTGCGCTCGAAAACACGCTCAACGGATAGAGCATGGCTCACGGACTGAACCCCGCCCAACTTTCGGCCGTCCGTGCCACCCAGGGGCCCGTTCTGGTGCTCGCCGGGGCCGGCAGCGGCAAAACCCGAGTGATCACGTTCCGGATCGCGTACTTGATCCAACAGGGTGTTTCGCCCGACAAGATTCTCGCGGTCACCTTCACCAACAAGGCGGCCCGTGAGATGCAACAGCGGACCGAGGAATTGTTGAAACGGACGACCCGTCCGTCCTCGAAGACGGGCAAGGGAAAGAAACCCCCTCAACCGCATGTCTCAACGTTTCATTCCTTGTGTGTCGGCATCCTGAGACAGGACATCGAGTCGCTGGGCTACAGAAAGCGATTCACAATCTACGACCGCTCCGACCAGGAGGGTGCTGCGAGAAAGGCACTGCGAGACATCCATTGTCCGACAACCGCGTTGCGTCCTTCTGACCTCCTGTGGCGCATCGGCGACTGGAAACGAGAAGGTCTGCGTGCCGAGGCTGCCGGAGACACCGCCTACGACGAGAAGGACACGCTCGCGGCACTCGCCTACACGAAGTACGAACTGGCACTCAAAGCCGCCAACGCCGTCGATTTTGATGACCTGCTGCTCTGCACCGAAGAACTCTTCCGGGAGCATCCCGACGTACTCGCCCGGCACCAGGAACGGTTCGATTACGTGATGGTCGACGAGTACCAGGACACCAACGCGACGCAATACCGCATCATCTCGTCCCTCGTCGCTCAACACGGCAACCTCTGCGTCGTCGGTGACGACGACCAGTCGATCTATGGCTGGCGCGGTGCCAGGATGGAAAACATCCTCGAGTTTGACCGGGAGTTCCCGGATGCGACCATCGTTCGGCTGGAAGAAAACTACCGCTGCCGACCGCAAATTCTCGATCTGGCCAACCGCCTGATTCTCAACAACACCGAGCGCCGCGAGAAGACACTCAAGGCCGCCCGGGCCCCGGGAGTTCCGCCCCGGTTTCTCGAAATCGACGACGAGGTCGACGAGGCAACATACATCGCCCGGGAAATCCGGGCCGCTGTCGACAGCGATCGGTTTCGCTACAAGGACGTGGCCATCCTGTTCCGGACCAACGAACAACCCCGGCTGTTTGAGCAGGAGTTGCGAGCCAACAAGGTGCCCTACGTGCTGATCGGCGGCCAGTCGTTCTTCGATCGACGCGAGGTCCGCGACATGATCAGTTACCTCAAGGTGATCGCCAATCCCGACGATGAACTGTCACTGCTGAGGATCATCAATCGGCCCGCACGCGGCATCGGAGACGGGACGGTCTCCAAACTTCTCGGACGAGCTGTTGAGGCGGGCAAGAGCTTGTGGCATGTCCTGCCACAGGCCACCGTCGCTGGCGACATCCCGCAAAAGGGAGCCGAGAATATCGAACGATTCCGGACCATGATCGAACAGTACCGCAAGCCCATGGCCCAGGGACGACTCAGCGAACAACTCACCCGTTTGCTCACAGAGATCAATTACAAGAACGAAATAGAACGTCAATACAAGACACCGTTGGAACGGGTCTCGCGATGGAGTTCTGTCGAGGAACTGGTCAATGCCACGTCCCAGTACGAACGAGGAGCCGACCAGCCCACGCTCGACGGTTTCCTCGAGGAAATCGCGTTGACCAACAACGAGGACGAAACCGACAAAGACGAACAGTTGAAGAAGAATGCTGTCGCCCTGATCACCCTGCACAGCGCCAAGGGGCTCGAATTCCCCGTCGTGTTCCTGGTCGGCATGGAGGAGGGACTCCTGCCGCACGAACGTTCGATCCAGGACGGACACCGCGCGATCTGTGAGGAACGACGACTGGCCTACGTCGGCGTCACCCGCGCCAAGGATTTCCTCACGCTCTCCTGGGCCAAGCATCGCACCAAGTGGGGTAAGCGCCGAAAAACCAAGACGTCGCGGTTCCTGACAGAAATGAACGGTGGACCGGTCGGATTTGATGAGGAAACGGAAACCCCGCCATCCAAACGACGTGCCGCCCGATCGAAGTGACCGCCATCAACAGACCGGGACAACGCGATCATGAGCCGTGTGCCAGCCCGCCTCCAGCACCGTCACGCCGTCGGGCTGTTGCTACTGCTGGGCGTGATCGTCACCTGCTGTCGCCCCGTCGTTGCCAGCCAACCAACGGCGAGGAAGTTCCTTGTCGTCGGCTACCTGCCTGAATACCGGGTGGGAAACCTCGACGAGACCGTCTGCCAGCACTTGGATGAACTGGTATTCTTTTCGGTCGAACCCCGATCCAACGGCACGCTGGACACCAGTCGCCTGAAACCCGCCGCGGTCAAGCTGTTGAGGAACCTCAAGCAGAAGTACCGATTCCGACTGAGATTGTGCATTGGTGGCTGGGAGCGGTCGACCGCGTTCGCCACCTGCACTGCCGACGACGCGGCTCGACGACGATTCATCAACCAGATGATCACCTGCTGCCACTCCCGCGGTTTCGATGGTGTCGATCTCGACTGGGAACACCCCAAGGGGGCCGCCCAGCAAGCGGCCTACACTCGCCTGATCGTGGAAACCAAGGCCGCCTTCCGCCTCCAGAAACTCTCGGTGACCGCGGCCATCGCCGGTTGGCAACAACTCTCTGCCGTGGCCGCAAAGTCACTGGACCGCATTCACCTGATGTCCTACGACACGGAGGGACAGCACTCCACACTGCTACAGGCAAGGAAAGACATCCAACGACTTCGCGAGGCCGGAATTCCGGCCGCTCGCATCTGCCTGGGCCTTCCGTTCTACGGCAGATCCCTCGACAAAACACGAACCGCCCACACCTACGCAGAGATCGTTCGACGCTTTGCCCCCGCCCCGACGGTCGATCAGATTAACGGCATCTACTTCAACGGTCCCTCAACCATCCGCCGCAAAACCCGGCTGGCCGATTCCGGGGGATTGGCCGGAGTCAGCATCTGGGAAATCGGGCAGGATGCCCGGGGACCACGATCACTGTTGCGAGTGATCAGCCAATCGCGACGCGTCACCACCGATCGTCGTTGACCCGATCCGGCTCAACGCCTGGTGACGGCCTTCTTCATTGGAACCGGAATCCGTGAAAAGACCTGTTCGCCCTTGGGCAGGCGAAACACCTCCAGGCGACCGTCACGACTCCCCACGGCCAGCAACGATGCGTTTTGATTGAGTGCCACGCAGAAAACGGGAACCCGCACGCCCTTGACGACCGCAGTCCGCTTCCGATCAGCGACGGTGTACACCCGGATCTCCGCCGCGGTACCGGCAACGGCGATCGACTTGCGATCACCGCTGAGCGCGATATCAATCACCTCACCAGGTTGAGCCTCAAAGTTCTTCACGTATTGATTTCGTCGCGTGACCGGCTTGGCACCGTTTCCTGCGCCGGTCACCCCAACGTTCTGCAAAGCCACATCGAGTTGGTACCCGATCAGCGTACGGGATTTTCCGGCCGACACGGCAAACACTCCATCTGTCACCACGCTGGAGACTCGTTCGGCTGACGAGTCGACGGTTCGCAAGAGTTTGCCGGTCTGGTAGCTGGCCACCTTGGTCGCCTTGTCCCGTCCGGCCGTGATCAATTTCGTCCCATCCGGGGTCCACGCCACATCGACCACCCAGTCGCTGTGCAGTTCAATACGCTGGGGTGGGGACGTCTTGTCCAGTGGAATCACGTACACGGCGCCATCGGCCCCCCCCAGGGCAACTCGCTTGCCATCAGGCGAAAACCCACCCCGAAAGAGAGTGTCCTGGCTGACCCGTCTGGACAGGATCCGTTTGCCACCGGCCATCGAAAACACGGATACTTCGCCAAATCGTGAGGGCGTCCCACCACCGGCCAGCAAGAGTTTTCCATCGGCACTGAATTCGACATGAGTGAGAAGGTCCGAGTTGGTCTGCAAACGCAACGGCGGCCCCTGGCCATTGGCTGCTATCACAACCACCTCGCTGCGACACGCGCACGCGATCCGCTGACCATCTGGAGAAAATGCGACTGCTGCCAACGCCGGGGCATGAGTGTATTCCCTGGGAATCACCACCCGGGACTCGGCGAGCGGAGCGATCGAGTCGATTTTCCCACCCTGGCCAATCCACGTCTTCAGGATGTCGATTTTGGCCTGGGACAGCGGCCGGCCCTTCGGGGGCATCGATGGCTCTGCACCGCTGACCATCTCGATCAACAGGCTCTCCCGCGGCTTCCCGGGAACCACGAGAGGTCCTGTCTCGCCGCCCCGTGCAATCGACGCAGCCGTCTCCAGCGACAGCTTCCCTTCTGGTTTCCCACCGCTGTGACACGCGAAACAGTGACGCTTGAGAATCGGCCAGACCTGGCGGCGATAACTGATGACGTCATCTGCCTGCACTGCCGACGGAAACACCGTGCAAGCGGCCATGGTGAAGAGCATCAAGCAGGTGAATCGCATCAGTGCACCAACATGAATTCGCGGCTATTGAGCAGAG
>MDTE01201926.1_pt1 | contig 11080 bp, 5 predicted proteins | sample 811231 | NCBI WGS metagenome assembly MDTE01 (sample SAMN05326651, study PRJNA326480) | marine metagenome | isolation source: seawater | place: Indian Ocean: Red Sea | collected 2010 | reverse complement strand
CTGGGCAAACGGCGGGAGGTCTTTCGCTTTCCGGCCGATTCCTGGGTTTATGATCTCGAGATCCGCGGTAACGACCTGTACGCCATGACGAACCGGGCGTTGTACCTGTTGCCTGGGGCGGTTACGAAGCGGAGCGGGGTCCAGGCCAAACGACTGATCTGGGGCCATCCCGACTATCACCCGCACCAGTGCTTCCACGGCCTCGCCTGGGGGCCTGACGGTTACCTGTACCTGTCGCTGGGCGACATGCTGGTCTTCTACGGCGACTTCCGCCGTCCCGATCACTGGGGCCATTGGACGTTCTTTTGCCAGCCGGAAGGGACGAAAGTGCCCTACACGGGGGTCGGTGGCGTGTTGCGGTGTCGTCCCGATGGGAGCGACCTGCAGGTGGTGGCTCGTGGCACGCGGAACAGTTGTGGATTGGTGTTCGACAGCCGTTGGAACCTGTTCACCCACGACAACGACCACGAGGGGCTGCCCCTGGACTACGTGCCCGGCCGGTTGCTGCATGTCACGCCGGGAGCGGATTTTGGTTGGCCGCGGGGGTGGATGCCCACCAAGACTCCCGACCGTGCCGATCTGTTGCAGACCATGGTCCCGGACATGGGGCGGGGGGTTCCGGTCGGCCAGACGTATTACGACGAGCCCGGTTTGCCGGATCGGTATCGTGGCAACCTGTTGCTGGCTCGCTGGGGACGGCGTGCGGTGACTCGCTACGAGGTCCGCCGGCACGGGGCCACGTTCCAGGCCACCGAGCACGTGTTGCTGGAGGGGCTTGATACGGCCCGTCCGGTTGGAGTGGCGGTGGGACGCGGGGGCAACATTTTTGTGACCCTGGCCTACATGGCACACAACGAGGGCTCGCCGGTCTACCGCAGCGACCTGTTGATGATCCGTCAAAAGAAGACCGCCGGTCGAGGTGGGTTCCACGGTTTTGACATTCTCGAGGCGTCCTCGCAGAAGCTGTTTGCCGAACTGGGGCGAGGTGCCTCGTGGCCAGCGCGGCGAGCCTACGTGGAATTGGTCAGACGTGGACGGGACGCGGTGCAGGGAGTGGTTGGTCGTTTGAAGGCCACGAAATCGGATCGACCCGAGTATCCTCACCTGGTTTGGCTGGCTGCCCATTCGGCACGACATGGCTGGGTGGATCGCCGGAAGGTGGTCCCGCACCTGGTCGACCTGGTTGGTGACAGCAAGTCACCGGGCCGGGGAGTCGCGGCGCGTGCCCTGGCCGAGGTGTTTGGGGCCGAGGGAGACCTGAAAGGGTTCTGGGACCGCCAGTTGTCCGATCCGGATCCGCGGGTCCAGCAATACGCCGTGATTGCCCAGGCGTCCGGGCCGGCGCCCAGCCTGGCAAAGATTGCCAGTGGTCCGGCGCGTTCGGGTGATTCGTACGTGAGGCAGTCGGCGTTTCAGGCACTCGCCCGGCGCGGCTCGGTAAAACAACTTGCCGACTGGGCCGAGTCGAAGGACGAGCGAGTCCGCTTGGCCGCAGTCCTGGCCATCGGCACTCGCCTGACGATTCCGCCAGCCGTGGGAGCCTTGCGACCGGGGTTGCCATTGGGGAAATGGCCCAACCAGAAGGTCTACAGGGTGACCTACGTGGGCCAGACGGTTGATCTGCGGACGCTGGGACCCGTTGGTGTGTTCTCCACGGCCGACCACTGGAAGGCGGGCAACCGCAGTTCCGAACAGGAGACGTTGTTCTCGCTGTTGATGGCCCGGTTGTCTGACGGGTCCGAGGCGGTGCGGTTGCAGGCAGCTCACTACCTGTCACTGACTCGGGACGCGCGTTCGGAGCCTCGGGTTGCCGAGGTGCGTCGCCAGAGTGAACGTGAACGGTTGAAACGGGCACCGATCCGCGGAGTGGGTGAACTCTGGGTCACCGGTCCCTTTGACGACCGCAATGCCGGGTTCAAAACGGTTCATCCTCCCGAAACCGGGGCTGTCGATGTGGCCGGTCGCTTCGAGATCGGGAAGAGGATGGTGAAGTGGGAAAAACTGAAGCCAATTCGGATGTTCAATTTTCACATGAAGTACGGCGACACCGACGGATCGTCCTGTTACGCCTACCTGAGGCTGATCAGCCCTCGTCGACAACAGGTGTTGTTGACTCCCGGCTCCGACGACGGGTTGAAGGTCTGGGTCAACGGTCGAGTCGTACACGAAAATGACATTGCCCGAGGTGGCCTGCCGTTGCAGGACGTGGTTTTTGCCGAGTTGCAGCCCGGCAGCAACGAGGTGTTGTTCCGAGTTCGCAATGTCGTGGGCGAACACTGCCTGTACCTGCACTACCGGTCACTGGGAGGATCGATCCAGGCGACGTTGCCCGAGCCACTGGACGCCGGTGGATTGGCGGCCAGGCTGAAGGAAGGTGCCGCGGGAGGCAAGCAGAAGCTTGACGCGGCGTTCCTGGATGTCGACTGGGTGAAGGAGGCGGCTGGAGGAGACAAGGTGCGTGGGAAGAAGCTGTTCTCCGCATCGGGAATCGGGTGTGCCAAGTGCCATGCTGCGAAAGGGTTGGCTGCGGTGCCCGGGGCGCCCAGCCTGACCGGTGCGGGCAAAAGGTTTACGGTGCCGTACCTGGTCGAGAGTGTCCTGTTGCCCAATCGCAAGATTTCACCGGTCTTCCGGTCGTCGGTCATTGTCACCGGCAATGGAAAGGTGGTCACCGGATTGGTGGTCGGTGAGACGGGCGAAGGAGTGACCGTGCTGACGCCCGAGGCAAAACGGGTCGAGATCCGTCGCGGAGATATCGAGGAGCGAAAGACACAGAACGTCTCGGCGATGCCTGCCGGGTTGGTCAAGACGCCACGTGAACTCCGCGACCTGCTGGCGTACCTGCTGGCACAATGATCGGAGAGGAAGCGATTCAGGCGAGTTCGGCCGGTCGTTCGGCTTCACCGAAACGCTTGATCGGGACACCGGCTCGCTGTAGCAGTGCCAGGTGCAGTCGTGACATCGACATCTCGCGGCGCGGCTTCAGCAGCCGTCCGCCGCGGATGGTCCCGCCGCCGCCACCGGCCAGCAGCAACGGCAGGTTCTCCTCGGCATGCGCGTGGCCGTCGGCGAGGCTCGAACCGTAGACGATCATCGAGTTGTCCAGCAGCGTCCGGCCGTGCTCGTTGATGGATCTGAGTCGCCCGAGGAACCAGGCCAGTTGTTCATGGTGCCAGCGGGTGACCAGGTTGTACATCCGCTTCTTTTCGGCTGCCGACCGCCACGACGTCATCCCGTCGTCGTCCTCGGTCTTGCCGTCGTAGTCCTTCCAGTGAGACAGGGCGTGCCATGTGCCTTTGACCCCGTCGAGGAAATTGAAGTAACGATTGCTCTGGCCGTGGTCGAGCATGAAGGTCGAGATCCGGGTGGCATCGGCCCAGAAGGCCAGCACGATCATCTCGAGCATCACCCGGACGTACTCACGGTGTGATTCAGGGATTCCCGGTCCGGGCCGGACCAGTTGTTGCTTGAGGGCCGGAGAGCGATTGGTCTGCCGGTCGGCGAATGCCAGCCTCCGTTCGACGCTGCGGATCGACTCGAGATACTCGTCCAGTTTGCGCCGGTCGGCGAGGCTGCCTCGCCGCTTCAGTGACCGGGCATCTTCGCGGACCAGGTCGAGCACGGATCGCTCGACGGTTGATGTCCGACCGCGGCGGAACATGCGATCGAAGATGGCCCGGGGTTCGATGTCGCGGGGAGCGGGCGTGTTCGAGGAGGTCCACGAGAGCGTGTTGCGGACCAGGCTGTTGCTGAAAAATCCCTCGCCCCTCAGGGAGAGTTCCAGTGATGGCAGGAGCGTTTTTTGTCCGATTGTCCTGGCGGCCAACTGGTCGGCCGAGACTCCGCCGGCATCGATTCGTCGTCCGTTGTAGTCTCCGGCGGTCAACCAGGTCGCCGTGCCAGCACCGTGGCCATTTCCCTCGGGAGTCCACATGTTGCGGATCACCACCAGTTGGTCCTGAAAAGGTGCCAACGGTTTCATCCAGCGATTGAGTGAACCAATTGTTCCCCCCGCATCAACCGCTTGCGGATCCCAGGCCCCGCTGGCCACGCCATTGGGAAAGTAGAGGTAGGCCAATCGTCGTGGTGGCCTGGTTGTTTCGTTGCCTGTTTCGGCAGCATCGGTGCAGGGACTCATCACGTCCAGCAACGGCAGGGCGATGGCCGCACCGGTGCCCCGGAGCATGGTCCGCCGTGAAATGGCGTAAGGGTGCGTCATGGCGACGACTCGGTCGATTGCCGTTGGCGGTTTCGGAATGGGTAGCTGCGAATGATGGCTCGGATCAACGTCCCCAAACGGAACTCGTCAGCCGCGAGCGTCTTTTGGATCGATTGCACTGCCGTCTCGTCATAGTACTCCAGTTGTCGTCCCAGGGCGTAGGCCAGCATCTTGCGGATGACCTGGTTGACCAGTTGGTCATGCCGCTTTTGGAGCAGCACTCGTCTTAGACCCGACGGTCCGGTGAACCTTGGGCCCTCGGGAAGTGAAGCGGTGGCATCGATCGTGCGGCGGCGTCGACGGGTTCGCCAGCGTCCGAACCAGTCGTAGTTTTCCAGGCTGAGGCCGAGGGGGTCGATGGTGTCGTGACAGGCGCCACACCGACGGTCCTCGCGGTGGAGTTTCAGTTTTTGACGTCTCGTGAGTTGGGATCTTTCGGCCAGGTCCTCGGACAACTCGTTGGCCCCGGGGGGTGGGGGCGGGGGAGGCGTGCCGAGCAAGTCGGCCAGGATCCAGCGGCCTCGGTTGATCGGGCTGGTCCGGCCGGGGAAGGAGGTGACAGCCAACAGGCTGCCTTGTCCAATCAGCCCGCCTCGTCGATCGGTCTTCAATTCGACCCGACGCATTCGTGATCCTCGCACGTTTCCGATCCGGTAGAAATTGGCCAGTTCCTCGTTGAGAAACGTGTAGCGGGCGTCGATCAGCCGGGAGATCGGCTGGTTGTCGCGGACCAGCGAGACAAAGAACATTGCCGTTTCGGCCCGCATGGCGGCCATGAGCGTTTCGGTGCACCAGGGGTTGTCGATTGGATCGGCCCGAATGCGGGTGCCCAGGTGCACCGATCCCAGCCACTGTCCGGCGAACCGGGTGCCCAGCGTTTCGGCGCGGGCGTCGGCCAACATCCGGGTGATTTCGGCTTCGAGACTGTCGGGTTGATCGAGGGTGTCCTGATCGGCGAGCCGTGTGAGTTGTTCGTCGGGCATCGAGGCCCAGAGGAAGTACGAGAGCCTTGAGGCGAGGTCGTGATCACTGATGGCCGTCGAGGCGGTGCCGCGGGGCGGCGTCTCGATTTTCATCAGGAACGATGGGGAGACCAACGCGGCCTGCAACACGGATCGGATCGCCTGGTCGAAACTGGATCCCTCCCGGCGGCGTGCCAATACGGCGGAGATGTAACGTTGCCGGGTGGCTTCAGGGACGGGATGCCGAAAAGCCCGTGGAAGAAAACGCCCAAGGATCTCGGAGGCCGCTTTTCTGTCACTGACGTCCTTTCCCGGTCGACGGACCAGGATTCTCGAGACCGCCTTGCGTTGAGCCTCTGTCTTCGGCTCAAGCGGCAGGGCCTGGTTGATGACTTTCTCGGCCGCGCCCAAGTACCGTTCCATCAGGGTGGGTTGCAGGAACAGCGTGTTGGCACTGTTGTCGAAACCGCTGGTGCCGCTGAGTTCCGATGGAAACCGAGTGGCGAGGCGGACGTCGATTCCGAACAGGTCGCCGACCGTGTTGTCGTACTCGTGGTGGGTCAATCTCCGTGTTGGTTCGTCGCCGGGATTGTTGATTGTCGAATAGTCGAATTCGTCGAGTTGGACACGGATCCAGGCAACCAGGCGTCGTCGTGTGGCCGTGTCGGGTTGTTCCTCGTCCTCGGGTGGCATGAACCGATGGCCAACCAGGAAAGCGATGTTGTTCCAGGTTTCTCGATCGCGGACCAGTGGTGTGCGTTGCAGTGCCGTTTCCAACTGCAGCCCACCCTCGCGATTCTTCGGTCCGTGACAGCCGGTGCAGAACTGTTGCAGGATCGGCAGGATGTCGCGGGTGGCCTGGAGTCCGCGTGCCTGTTGACGATCGGCCGAGGTGATTGCCAGTGGCCGGTGGGTTCGGGACGTTTTTCGCACCGGTTCGGCGGATGTTGGGGCAGTTGTCCCGAGCAGGCACATCGTGAACAGGGCGAGTCGCATACGCACCGGAGGTCGTACGGGAACAGGAACCGGAAATGGTTGTTCGGATTGTAGTCGTCGCTTTCTTCACCGGCCAACGGCCGGGCAGTTGGCCGGGGCCTGTCGACCCGGACGGGTTTCCGCCGTACGATGGAGAGGGGGATTTGAACAGGAGGTTGCGGACTTGGCGTCATCGGCAATGAACCAGTGTCGTGCAATCGTCCTGGCCCTGGTGCTGGCCGGTGGGACCGTACGTGACGGGGTGGCCGAGGTGCCATTCCCCGAGCAGATTGACCGGATCATCGATGCGGCACACCGCCGAGATGGGCTGAAGTCGGCCGAGGTGTCCGACGATGCGGAGTTCGTGAGACGGGTGTACCTGGACCTGGCGGGAGTGGTTCCGACTGCGTCCCAGGCCAGGCAGTTTTTCGAGGATGAGGCCAAGGCAAAACGAGAACGTTTGATCGATCGGCTGGTGGTGGCCCCGGAATTCTCGCTGCAGATGGCTCGCGTTTTTGACGCGATGCTGGTGGAGCGACGTGTGGCCACGATCCGCTCATACGACTTCAAACCGGCCGATTGGCAGGACTGGCTGGCGACGGCATTCCGACGGAACATCTCGTGGAATCGCTTGTCGGCGGTCTTGCTTGGGAGCGACGGGACAGATCCCTTGGAGGCTGCGGCGGCGAGATTTTACCTGGTTCGGGATGTTGAGCCCCACCTGGTCGCCCGGGACATCGGCAGGCTGTTTTTGGGCAAGGATCTTCAGTGTGCTCAGTGTCACGATGATCCACGGATCAAGGCCTTCCGCCAGGCGGACTACTACGGCCTGTATGCGTTTGTCAGTCGATTGAAGCACTTTCGTGACGACAAGAAGAAGGCGAATTTCGTGACCGAAAAGGCCGCCGGTGATGTGTCGTTCACGTCGGCTTTTAGTGGGGAGATGGGCGAGACCAATCCGAGGTTGCCCGGGGGCGAGATGATCGCCGATCCCCCGCTGATCAAGGGCAAGGAGTACTCGGTCAAGCCGGAGAAGGGCCAGATGGGAATTCCGGCCTACAGCCGGAGGCAGTTGTTGTCGCGGCAGTTGCCTCGCAAGCAGACAACCGGCTTCTCCAGGAACATAGCCAATCGTCTCTGGGCCATGATGCTTGGTCGTGGCCTGGTTCATCCGCTGGACATGCACCACCCAGGCAATCCCCCGTCCCATCCCGAGTTGCTCGAGCGACTTGGCCAGAGGCTGGAACAGACCGAATATGATATCCGGGGACTGTTGCGAGAGATTGCGCTCACGCGGACCTACCAACGTTCGAGCCGGTTGCCGGCCGGAGTGGATCCGAAGCGACCATCCAGGCCGTCAGAGTTCACGGTGGCCGCCTTGCGTCCGTTGACCCCGGAACAACTGGGGTGGAGCATGCTGCAGGTCACCGGGCGTTTGCCGTTGCGGGTTGAACGGTTTGAAAGAAAACTGCGAGAAGCCAGCGAACAGAAAACCGGCAAGAAAGCCAAGACGGAGCCAGCCTCGCAGGAAACCAGCCCCGGGTCTTCGGCTGGTGCCGGTGAGGTGGAGGAACGCAGTTGGCAGGCGCATCGCCAGGCGTACCGGGAACTTGGCAGGGAACTGGACAGCCTGGTCACCGTATTTTCTCGATTGCCCGGTCAGCCGGACAACGGTTTTCAGCCGTCGGCCGACCAGGCACTGTTCCTGCTCAACAGCGAACAAATGGTCAAGTTCACCACGGACTTTCAATTGCTTGATCAGTTGACTGCCCTGGCGGGCAAACCCGGTGAGTTGTCGAATCAACTGTATCTCTCGGTACTCTCTCGCTTGCCCGACGACGAGGAACAGCAGGAGGTGAGGAAACTGCTGCAGGGGGACGAGAATCGTGAGCAACGTCGCGAGGCGATCCGGCGGATCATCTGGGGTTTGCTGCTCTCCGCAGAGTTTCGTCTGAATCATTGATTTCCAGGAGTACGGTTTTGCAGGATCAGCGATCACAGCGGCGACCCGACCCGACGGGCCATTGCCAGGCCCCACGGCAATTCTCGCGTCGTGGGCTGCTGCAGAGCACTCTGGGGGGTGCCGTGGGCCTGACGGTCGCTGGTGAGGGACTCGCGGCAGCCCCCGCGGTCCCGCCTCCGCGGAAACTGTTGCTGCTGTTTCTGTCAGGTGGAGCAAGTCAACTGGAGACCTTCGACCCGAAACCGGATTCGAAGTACGGCGGTCCGTTTCGCCCGATTGCCTCGTCGGTTCCCGGGGTGCAGGTTGGTGAGTTGTTGCCTCACACTGCCCGAATCCTGAACCGGTTGGCGGTGATTCGCAGTGTCAACACAGGTGAGCGAAGCCATTTCCGAGGTCACTACCTGTTGCAGTCGGGCCGCAAGGTGCCGGGATATCCTGTGCTGGGATCGGTGATGGCCCGTTTGCTGGAGCGGCCCGGAGACGAATTGCCTGGTTACGTGACGCTACGAAGGCAGAATCCCCAGGCTTACACCGATGTCGGTGATGCCGGGTTCCTGGGCCCGCGTTACGAGGGGGTGATGCTCATCGATGGCAAGCCACCAGCGAATATCGTTCGACCCAAGTCGCTTGATGTTGCCTCGGAAAAGAAACGTGACCACATTCGTCGGTTGACCAACCGGAGGTTCCTGGAAAGGCGGATTCCCGGTGCGATCCAAGCCTATGCGGACAGCTATCGAAAGGCTGCTGCATTGATGCGACGACGAGACGTTTTCGATCTTGAGCAAGAAACGGCGGCAGATCGGCAACGATACGGGGAGCACCACTTTGGCCGGAATTGTCTGTTGGCCCGGAGATTGCTGGAGTCGGGAGTTCACTGTGTGAAGGTGGCCCATCATGACTGGGACGCTCACTTCGAGAACTTCCATTGGCAGCGTCAACGGTGCCTGGAATTCGACCGGACCTTCGCGACCTTGATGGATGATTTCCGTGACCGGGGACTGTTGGAGGAGACCCTGGTGGTGATCGTGGGTGAGATGGGACGCACACCACGGATCAACTACTACGGGGGGCGGGATCACTGGGGGGATGCCTGGTCGATGGCGTTCGCGGGATGCGGGATCCGGCCGGGTGTCGTGTTGGGAAAGACCAACGCCCTGGGGACCGAGGTGGTCGATGGTGCGGTCGATGCGGGGGATCTGTTCCACACCATCCTGGCCGCGATGGGCCTGGATTCGACGGGAAATCACCAGGTTGGCGGACGTGACAATCCGATCGCTGACCCTGCCTCCTCGGTCATCAAGGAGGTGTTGTCTTGATGGTGTTTGCTGGTGAAAAATTGGATCCCGCTGCCACCAGGCGATTGCGGGAATTCCCCCACGAGACGCCGCTGATGTCGTGCGTGGTCGATCCGACCGGTCGCTGGTGCTTTGCCGGTGGCCGCAGTCGCCGGGTTTATGTCACCGATCTCGACACGGGTGTGACCCGGTCGCTGGAGGATCACGAGAGTTGGGTGGTCACCGCGACACGTTGGAGTACCGCGGAAGTGCCGGTGAAATCGCCGGCGGCCGAATTGACGCCGCCTCCGCCACCTCAACCACGAGACACCGCGTCGGTGGAATCCGGTTCGCCGACGCCGGTCGTGATGCCAAACGAGAAATCGGTGGTGGTCACCGGTGACCTGGTGGGCCGGTTGATCTGCTGGGACACGCTGGGAGACGGGCCGGTGGTCCGCTGGAGCATCGAGACCGGCCACGGGACACTGAGGAGCGTTGCGGTCTCGGGAGACGGACAACTGGTGGCCACGGGTGGCGGAGATGGCGTGGTCCGTCTTTGGTCCCTGGACGACGGGAAGGCGGTTCGTGAATTGGTGGGGCACACCTGCCCGGTGTTCAGCACCGCCTTTCATCCCGATGGAGTGCACTTGCTCTCGGGTGATCGTGGCGACCAGAAGATCAAGCAGTGGGACTACAGGGCCGGCCGGGAAATCCGGGAGTTCGATGCGAAGGACCTGTCGAACTACAAGGGCGGGACGGACATCAATTACGGAGGGGTCCGCGACCTGGCTTTTTCTCCGGCGGGGGACGTGGTGTTCTGCTGCGGTCGAGACAGTTACGCCCGCCCGGCGATTGTCCTGCAGTTCGACTGGAAGACCGGTCAACAGGTCCGCAAGCAGGTGTCCACGTTCACCAACTCGATCTTTCATCACCTGGTGTTCCACCCGCAGGGTTTCTTCGTGACCGCGGGGGTGGGGGCCCAGACGGGTGAGATCTGGTTCTGGACGCCCGGTGAAGACGAGAAACTGGCCAGCGTCAAGGTGTCGGGGCCCGCCTACGGGATGGACCTGCACCCGGATGGTCGTCACATCATCGTTGCCCAGATGGGTGGTCCCCAGACCTACGGGGACCAGGGCCTGGTCGGGCTGTACGAGATGCCGCGGGTGTCACAGGCCCGGTAAGTGGTCGGGGCAGGGGGTCACTCGCCCCAGGCGTCTCGCAGAAACCTGAGCCAGTTTCCATTGAGGATCGCTGCGGTGGCTTCGGCCGAGTATCCACGTTTGTCGAGTATTTCGGTGAACCTCTGCAGATCCGCGATGGTGTCGAGGTCGGCCGGGAATTCGTCGGTGCCGACTCCTCCATCGAGATCGCTGCCGATGGCGACGTGCCGATGGTCGCCGGCCATCTGGCAGATGTAGTCAATGTGGTCGACGGCCCGATCGAGCATCACCCGCAGGTGCCGGTTGTCTCCCAGGCATTTCCACTCGTACTGCAGTTGCCAGTTTCCCAGCGTGACGCCGATGACGCCGTTGCGGTCAAGGATCGCTTGGATCTGGGCGTCGTCGAGTTCGCGTTGATGAGGGACCAGCGTGCGGCTGTTGCAGTGACTGGCCAACACCGGGCCCTCGTAATGCTGCAGGCATTCCCAGAACGAGGCGTCCGAACAGTGGGTCAAATCGAGCGGGAT
>MDTE01038522.1_pt1 | contig 11080 bp, 6 predicted proteins | sample 811231 | NCBI WGS metagenome assembly MDTE01 (sample SAMN05326651, study PRJNA326480) | marine metagenome | isolation source: seawater | place: Indian Ocean: Red Sea | collected 2010 | reverse complement strand
TTCGTATTCTTCCAGAAACTCGTCTACATTTCTGGAAAAGTAGCGCGCCGGCGTCGGACGACCTTCGGGTGGGCCTCGCAAAACTTCACTTTTTTGGTCGATTTTTTGCTGACGTGGGCGGGGTGGGTCGGCTTCGGGTCGGCACCCTCATATTTCGACCATCGATTTAGACCTTTTTCAAGTAGACTCCCCCGACCTCGAAAACTTCACTTTTGAGGTCGGTCGGACAAACCCTAAGGGCGTGTTGAGGTCGACCCTCTTCACGGGACTTTCTGACGAAAATGACGGAAGTCGGGGTCCCTGGGGAACTTCACGAATTTACAAGGGAGCTTGCATTTTTGACACATCTATATCCCCGAGTGCAACAAGACGTCGTGTTGCCAGGCGAAGATGATCAGGTTCGGGTTTATTCCCAAGAGGGAGTGAGACGACGACGACGACAGCCGTGCGCGAATCATCGCGTCATGAGAGTAACCCTTAGAGAGCTCAGTGGCGCCTTATTCAATGCGATGATCAAATGGTTGAATCATGGTTTAGTCCACCCTCATGACCTTTTGCCCTGATACTCACCGTTCGACGCGACGAACCGCCTCGCGTCGCGCCGACGCTCCACCCTGATCACGCACCGCCCGTCCCCCGCCCCCAGCGACTCCGTCCGCCGCACCCTCACGCCGTGCCGAGCGGGGACGCGACGGAACCACGCCTCGCCGTCCACCGCGCAACACGTAGCCGCGACGAGACCCGGCATTCCCTCAGCCGCGAAGAGCGAGTGGTAGAGGCACCTCGACGTCTCCATCGCGTACGCCGCTTCGTCGTCGTCCTCGACGACGTTGCCGACGCGTCCCGTCGTCCCGGGTTCGATCCCCGTCGCGGCCGACCCCGCGAGCGCCTCCGCCGAAGGTCGCTCGCCGTCGCCGCCGTCGGCATCCGGCGACGGTCGAGCCTCTGTCCACGCCCAACCCCGGTCGCCGTGGTCGTAAGCGAGTGCGCGCACGATCCGAACCGCCAGAGCCGTCGGATCCCTCGTCATCATCATCGCGGCCGCGACGCCGGCGCCCAGCACGGAGCTCGCCAACGCCTCCGCGCCCTCGTGTTCCCTGATGATGTCGAGCACCTTGGAAGTGTCCGGGAAGAAGAGGGATAAGGCCTGGTGCGTGGCGAGCACCCGGCACGCACGAGAGACGTGCGAAGCGTCTCTGGCGTCGCCGCCCGATGCGGCCTCGTCATCGCGGGACGGGCCTTTCATCCATGCGAAGTTACCCAGGTAGACGACCTCCAAAGATTTTGTTCGACGCTCGATTTCCGCGACGAGCGCCTCCTCCCTGCCCCCGCCACTGGTTCTGTGGTCGCCGCGAAGCCTTGCAAGCATGCCTCGCTTCCACCATGCGTGCGCGAGGTCATCGAGCCACCTTCGCGCGCCGCCGCTCAGCCAATGGGCGCCGCGAGCCATGGTAGCGAGCCAAGACTGACCAAGCCAAAACTCGGACACTCGGAACTGCCAAAACTCAAAATTTAGTCGTTGCACGATGCGAGTAGGCACACCCGCTCGCACCGTCCCTATGCGGCGGGAAGACAGCGACGATGACGAGGGTTCCGCCCTAACGGTAACCCCCGGTACTACGGGCGACCTCGACGGCCTCGCCGCGGCGCTCTCAGGCATCGAGCTGGCCTCCAAGGCACCCGAGAACAGCTCCGGTTACCAAGGCGTCGGGAACCCGGGAGGCCCAGACACCATCCTCGCCCGCGCGCTCGCAGGCATCGCGGAAGATGCATCCACCCCTACTCCCCCCGCGAGCGCCCAGCCGCGACGGTCCCCGAGGCTTAAACCATTCCCCGCGACCCCGGCGGGGACGGGCGGCGTCGGAGACGGCGAGGAGTTCAGGAAGCCCAAGCTGGTGGTGCGTTACAAGCGCGAGAATGTCACGCCAGCGGCGAGCGCGGCGAACACGCCGGAGAAGGGGACGCCGAAGGAGAGCTTCGAGACCGCGCGGGAGAGCTTCTCAGAGGTTAAGGCGGATGAGGACGGGCAGGAGGAGTCCTCCCCGGCCCCCGTGTCCGTAGCGACCCTCGCGTCGCGATACGTCGTGGTCGAGCCCGAGGTTGACGAAGAAGAGAAGGAAAAGGTCCGACAACCGCCGTCGACCAGCCCGGCGGTCAAGCCACCGGTGCATCGCAAACCCCGGAGCAAGGTCAAGACCAAGCCGAGGGACCCGAGCTCGTTCGCGGCGTTTCGCGAGATGCGGAGGGAGCAGGTCAAGGCGACGGCCAAGGCGTCCGACGCGGAGGAAGAGGCGGATGCGCTCGCGTCGATGTTTGAAAAGAAAGTCTCAGTCGAGGATACGCCGTCCAGGCGGGGAGGGCGAAAAGCGCCCGCGCGCGCGGTTCGCGAGGGCGATGACGTCGGCGTCGTCGGCCTGTGCTACAGCGACGTCATGGAGCTGCACGAGGGACCCAGCCACCACTTCGAGAGGCCCGCGAGGCACGCGGTGACTGTGGCTCGAATGCGAAAAGACGGGCTCGAGGAAAAGTGCGATATCATCGCCGCGAGGGAGGCGACGGACGAGGAACTGCTGACCTGTCACTCTCGCGAACACCTCGAGTACGTCGCCAGCGCGTTCGATCGCACGAGCGACGAGAAGGTGCAGGGGGTGGGCGACATCTACTGGACCGAGCACACCGAGCGATGCGCGAGGACCGCGGCTGGGAGCGCGTGCGCGGCGACTGACGCGGTGGCTGGCGGGACACATCACCGAGCCTTCGCGGTGGTCAGGCCGCCGGGTCACCACGCGGAGTGCGCGAGGGCGATGGGATTCTGTTTCTACAACAACACGGCCGTCGCCGCGCGCGCCGCGCTCGCGGCGCACCCGCACGTGAACAGGGTGCTGCTGTTGGACTGGGACGTGCACCACGGCAACGGGATACAGGACGTGCTCTACCGGGACAGCCGCGTCATGTACGTCTCCTTGCACAGGTACGGCGACGGTTTCTATCCGGAGACGGGAGCGATGGAGGAGACGGGAACTGGGGAGGGCGTGGGGTACAACGTCAACGTGCCGTGGACGGAGAAGGGGCTCGGCGACGCCGATTATCTCGCCGCTTTTGACCTCGTCATCGACCCGATTGCCAAATCGTTCGATCCCGACCTCGTCATCATAGCCGCCGGGTTCGACGCCGCGGAGGGTGACCCGCTGGGCGGGATGAAGGTGACGGACCAAGGGTACGCGTTGATGACCGAGCGACTCGTATCGTTGGCCGGGGGTAAGTGCGTCGCGGCGCTCGAGGGAGGGTACGGATTGACGGCGACTGCCTCAGCGGCTGCCGCGACGCTCGGAGCGATGCTGGGTTACGCGACGCCTCCGCTGAGCTCGCGCCGTCGACCGAAGCGATCGACGGTGGAGACGCTTGGGAAGATCATAGAGGTTCACAAGGAGAGGTGGCCGGTGTTGGCGAGCGAGGAGCACCAGCGAAGGTTCAGATCGGCGCTCGAAATGACGAAGGTTGCCGGGAAAGAGAGAAACGCGGGCGAGTTGGAGAATTGAACCGGCGTTTACGATTACGCGCGTTATAGATACCACCACCTAAGACTTAACGATACATCGGCTTGAACTTGTTCCCCTCGTACGTCCCCACGAACAGCTCCCCGTGTCCCACCCCGCCCAGCGCGAAGATCGAGGACCCTTTACCCGCGAAAGTATCGGAAGCCGCGTCGTCGTCGTCCGCCAACCCGGGAACCAGCGCCAGGTACAGGTCCGACACCGTCACCGAATCGTTGTTCCACGGATCCAGTCTCAGCAGCATCTTCTCCACGTCGCCCTCGCCCAGCTCCGGACGGGTGCGTTCGGCGACGGCGATGAACTGTTTCTCGGTGACAGTCCCGGACGAGAGGGCGTCGCCGCCGAGTCGAGCGACGGCTTCGGCGAAGGGCGCGATGACATCCTCCCTCGCGTCCAAACCGTGGAACAAACACACCTGAACGAACTGCGAGAAGGGCACGCGCCTGCGCTCGCGCTTGCGTCGCGCCGCCTCGATCTCCGCCTTGGACCTGCGTCTGGTTCCCGGCGCGTTATCCTCGGGGGGCGACGACGGCTCGCCCCGCTCGACGCGAATCTCATCCTGTCGCGATCGAACCGCGTCGACGATTGCGGGTTGCTCCTCGGGCGCGTACATGAACCGGACCATGTCGAGCCACTCGTCGTCGAACAGGTCGCCTTCCATCTTCTCCCTGTGCCTCTGCGCGAGCTGCTGGTCGTTGAGGTGGGGGTGCTTCGACGCCAGGTACGCCCTCAGCATGTCCCTCACGGTGGTGGCGATTGCCTTACCCCGCCTGAGGTACTCTTCATCCACCAGGTTGCGTAACGCGCGGCCGAACGCGGCGACGTCGCAATCGTCGTCCTGGAACTTATCCGTCGCGGCGATGATCGAGTCCGCCCAGTCGTTGATGACGGATTTGACGCCGAACTTGTGGTTGAGGTAGGTGTACAGGTGCTGGCGCAACGTTTCCTTCGCCTGTCTGTGCTTGGCTCGCCTCGCGTCGTTTGAGGACTTCGCGCCGCACACGTCGTCGATGACCTCCTTGAGCTGCTTCAGCGTCCACTTCCTCGCGCCGCTTCGGGTCCTCTCGCTGGACACCGTCGCCTTGGCGAGTTGCTTGGTGACCGACGCCGCCGCGGGCGTCGAGGGTCCGAACTGGCCGGACGACCACGGGCCCCCGGTCTTTGCCGCCGCCGCCGCCGCCGCCGCCGAGGCGGTGTCCATCGCCCATCTCGGGGCGGGTCGACCCTCGCTCGCGACGGGGTTCCGCCGCGCCGCCTCGGACGCCACCATCTCGGTGAAATCTTTCGGCGAGAGGGGCGTCTTGGGGGGCGTCGGCTTGACCGGCGAGGGGGGCGCGCGGCCGCGAAGGCCGAGCGCGGTGCCCGGAGACGCGCTGGACGGCGCGGTGGGGGTCGCCTTGATCGCCTCCTCCAGCGCGCTCTCGTTGAACCGCACGGACAATCCCTTGACCGGGGACGACCTGACCGTGGGGGTGGACTGGCCGCTGGTCAGGTTGCTCGTCTGCGTGTTCTCGTTTGCCATCTTCGGAGCCGGCTTCTTCCGCGCGCCGCCCCCGCCGAACCAACCGCCGGACTTCTTCGCCGGGATCGCCTTCTCGTCTCTGCCGCTCGCGTCGGCGGCGCGTTCCTCCTCCACCAGCGCCCGCATCTCCTGCTTCAGCGCCGCGTTCTCGGCCTTGGCGGCGACGAGATCCTCCTCCAATCTCTTCGCCACGGCGTAGAGTTCCGACGCGCTCGCCTCCGCAGCCTCCCTCGCCTGCCTCGCGTGCGACGCCGCCCTCGCCAGGTCCACCGCCTCCTGCCGCCCGTGCTCAACGAGCTCCCTCCAGTCGTCGCATATGTCGTCGAAGGTGTCGCGCACAGCCTCCGCGACTGCGCCGGCGTCGGGTGTCGACGATCGCCTCAGGTGGCCCACCACGCCGTCCAAGGCGAGGAGGTAGAGGTCGCGCTTGGCGTGGAGGAGGAGGGACGAGCGCCCGGCCTCGTCTTTGGTGTGCGCAGCCTCGGCGCGCGCGTTCGCGACGATTTCCTGCGGGGTCGAGGACGGGTCGGGACGGCGGTCAGCGACGTCCGTGGGTCGTAACAACGCGGATAATCCGGGAAATCCGGCAGCGGGCGATTCGGCGGAACTTGAGGGGGCGCGTGGCTGGGCTGCGCACCTTGACCCTGATCGCGGTGCCCTCGGACCAATCTCGAGTATCTATGACGGACCCATCGGCGCCCTTGATGGCTCTGAACGCGTCGTACATCATCTGCGCCGCCTCCACCTCCTCCTTGAGGAACTGGTCGAGGTCGCCGAGGGAATTCTCGCGTTTGCCCAACAGCGCGTTCGCTGTCGAGGGCGCCAGGCGGCTCTTGCCGGACGAGAACATCGCGATCGCGGTGCCTCTCCGATGTGTTGGTGACTGCGCGCGATGCGTGCGCGGGCGGCGCTTCGGCTCGGTCGACCTCGCGCGGCACTCTGTGGCCCGACTCGATTGCGAAGCTGGAGAGAATTGCCAAATCTGGGCGAGCGAGTGGTGTGCGTGTGATGGCAGTTTGCTGTGTGGACGTTTGGCAGTTTGGTTCTCGCCGATTCATCTTACGGTTCTACACTTGCTGCTCGGCGGGCTCACCCCACGCCTGCACCGTCCCCATGCGCTTCGCGTTGAGCTCCTCCTTCATCTTCTTCGCCAGCTCCAGCCTGAGCGCCTCGCGCTTGGCCGCCTGCTCCTCATCCGTCAGCCCCGCGGAGTTGACGCCCGGCCCGACGGGTTCCACCATCGGACGCATGCGAACGCTCGCCGCGGTGGACGGCCTGGACGAATCGTCGAACAGCGGGTTCATGCTCGAGACGCTCCACTCCTGCAGCTCGCGTTCGCGCTCGGCGTTCTTCTTCGCCACCAGGAGCCTCCTCTGCTCGTCTATGAAGGCCCTCTCCCTCTCGGGAGACGCAGCCGGGGTGGATGCGCCGCCATCCGCGGCGCCCTCGCCCCTGAGCAAGTTCTTCTGCGCCGCCGCCGCCGCCGCCGCCGCCTCGCGCACGGACGAGGAGGTGAACCCCGGGGCAAAGTCGACGGACGCCGGCGCCGTGTACCCCGCCGATCTGATCGCGGTCCCACCGACGCCGCCGGACGCGGCGCCGGACGCGGTTATCTTTGGGAGGCGGCCCACCGGGGGCAGGCCCGTCTTACCGATGGCCGGGAGCTTGACAACCTGCCCGCCGCCGCCGCCCAGGGGTTTCCTCGCCAGATTGTTCTCGATCATCTTGGCCTCGTTGACGGGTTCATCGCCGTCGCTGCCGTTGGAAGATCCTCCGTCGTAGATTTCTGATGATCGCGTGGCGGCGGCGTACTCAGCCTTCTCCAGCTCGATGGCGTTGACTCGTTCAGCCTCGGCGAGCTCCTCCGCCTCCTTCCTCGCGAGTTCATCGGCGGACCTCTTAGCCTCCGCTTCCGCCGCGAGGGACGCCGCTATGGCCGCCTCCATCTCTGCAGCCTCTTGAGCCTCGGCCTCCTCCACCGCAGCCTTCTTCGCGGCGTCCTCGGCGGCGGAAGCCTCGAGCGCGGCGCGAAGCTCGGCGTCCTCCTCCGACTGGATCCTTCGAACGCGCTCCGCCTCCTCCTCGGCCTCGCGCGCCGCGGTCTCCTCCTCAGCCTTCGCCCTGGCCTCGCGCTCGGCGACCATCGCCGTCATTCGCTGTTGCGTCTCCTCCGCGCGTCTGTGGGTCTCGGCGTAGAACGCCTCGTTCCGCTCCTTGCGCCTGGAGAAGAACTTGTCCCTGCGCCGGCGAAGCTGCTCCATCATCGGAATCTTCGCGCCGGAGAACATGGACGAGATGGAGGAGCGCTTCGGCTCGGGCGTACCGGAGGCGATCTTGGCCGCCTTCGCGGCATCCTCCGCCGCCTTCAACTCGGCCAACGCCGCCGCGAGCGCCCGCCGTTTCTCCTCGACGACCGCGTACGAATCCGCCTGCGCTCGCCGGGTCTCGTCGTCGCGGAGCGAATCCTCCGAAGCCTGAATGGCGGCGGCGAGCGCATCCGCGTCGTCCGTGAGCGACCCCTCGCTGGACGACGGCGACGGCGGCGATGAATCGTTCACATCCCCGGTCGCATCGCCGGTCGTCGCGCTCGCCAGGGCGGCGCTCTCGCGCATCGCGATGGCTTCCGCGGCGGCTTCCTCCAGCCGCTCGCGCTCGTCCCTCTCGTGCTGCTCCTTGGACGCCTTCATCGCCTGCTCCACGGCGCCGAGGTGGAAGCCCTGGTCGTCCACGCCCGGGTCGGTGGCGAGCGCGTGCGGCCTCTGCGCCGGCGGATCCGGCGTCGTGGGTCCGGACCCCGCGGACGCGCGGCCGGGAGATTCCTGGATGGCGATGGCGCGCGCGTCGCGCTCCCTCGCTTTTCCCTTGGCGTGCGCCTCGAGCACCTCGTTCGTGAGGTCGACGTTGCGCCGGACCATCATGGACTTGAACTGGAGAAAGTCGTCCACCGTTAAGATGGACGCCAGGACGAACTCGTTGAGTTCGGCGTGCTTGCTGCGCTGAATCACCTCCGAGAACTGGTCCACCGAGATGCCCATCTCGGCGAGAAAGTCCGTGAGGAGCCGCTCGACGAGCTCCTTGAACTTCTCGTGTATCTCGGTGTGCTCGAACTTGTTCTCCTCCTCGCCGTCGAACACCACGCACGCCTCGTCGATGAAGCCCATCAGCGGCGTGGTGTACATCGGTCCCTGCGCATCGCGTCGGCGGAAGGGGAAGTTGTTAGCGCCGAGACGGGACGTCCGTTTCGCGGCACGGGGGGGAAGAGCGGCGAGGCGGTGAGTGGAGCCGCGGGAGGAGCGCGATGGCGGATGATGCGCACCTGGAGGAAGCGAATCACGGCCTCGTAGAGCCACTCGGAGGTTTCCGTCGCGCTTTTCTCGTTCATGGCCGCCATGGTGGCCTCGAGCGCGCCCTCGACACTGTGGGTGCCGTCAACGTCTCCAAATTCGTTTCTTGGAAACGACGCGACTCGAAACTTCATCGAAAACGAGCAGAGAGCCAGAACGGGGGAAGCGGGACCATGAGCGCGTACGGGGATATCGCCGCGATGGCCACCCTGCTGGGTGGCAGGGATCCGGACGACACCGAGTCACCCGGGCCGTCGGGGGCGCCTTTCAACCCCGGCGCTCTGCCCGTGGCCAAGGACGACGGCGTCGCCATCCCCGCAGTCAGGCCCGGGAAGAAGGACGCAAAGGCGATCTGGGACGTCTCCGAGCTCGTGGACGACTTCGACGACGACTCGTCGGAGGAGGGCGAGGACGGGTCGGGGTTACGCATCCCGACGTACGAGTTCATGTACAAGCAGGCGATCAACACCGCGGACGCCTTCCTGGGCATGGCGCACAACAAGGACCCCGGCTCGCGCTCGTGCGAGGACATGGTCCTGAAGATCCACCTGCCCGGGACGAGGAGCATGAGGGAGCTGGACCTGGAGGTGGAGACGGACCGGCTGAGGCTGAGGAGCGCGACGTACAAGCTCAACCTGTACTTGCCGCACAAGGTGGACGCGGACGAGGGGAAGGCGGAGTGGGATCAGAAGTTAGAGACGTTAAAGGTCACTGCGAGGATACGAGACGAGGAGTACTGATCGGGCGTTGACCGCCGTCGTTAGGCTAGCGAGGTTGCATCACGGCACCGTTCATCACGTAAGAGGGCGAGATCCGAGACTCAGTCCAGGTGAGGAGGAGTGTAGTCCGGCTCGGGTCCCCCGTCACGACCCTCGCGCGGCGAGTCACCGCCCGGTGAGTCACCACCCCCGTCGCCGGCGCCGTTGGTCGATCGTCGCGCGTAAGCGTCAGCTGCCCTCTCCGCCTCTCTCCGCCGCGACCCCGACGCCCACGCCCACGCGTACGACCCCGCGCTCACCGCGAAAAGCGTATACGCCAGCGCGGGCCTGTGCGCCAGCCAGCTCGTCCCGATGACGCCGCACGCGCAGACCACCGTCGCGGTGGCGGCTGCCATCGATACGCCCAGGTTGACGACGCCCGCGGCGAATCCGCCCACGAGCGGTATCCACCGCAGGTACGACACGATCTCCCGCACCGGCGACACGATCAACGCCGATGCGATGATCATGACGATGAACCCCAGCGCCCTCAGCCCCCACGTCTTCCACGCGTTCGCCCGTTCCGCGCTCGCGATCATCTCGTTCGGCGACTGTCGGCCGTGTCGGACGATGGCGACGCGGCGACCGCTCGGCGACGTCCACGGCCGCAGGCTCCCGTTCTTACCCTGCTTCGCCAGCACGGACACCGTCTGCTTCCCCGGGACCGCGGAGAACGCGACGCGCCTGTCTCCGACGAGCGGCGACGTCGTGGCGGCCGAGTCGGATCCCGAGTAGACCACGCCGCCTCGGATCGTCCATCCATCCGGGAGCGGAGCGCGAATCGCGACGGGCATCTCCGGGAGCCTGGATTCCAGCGCGAACCGGTCCTCGTCCTCGTCCTCGTCCTCGTCGTCGTCGTCGTCGTCGTCGTCGATGATTCCCTTGCGGCGGTGCCTATCCGCTGGGCATCCAACGTCGCCGTCGCCGCCCCTCCCCGCGATTTGCCTCGGGTCCCTGGGCTCCCACCCGTTTCTGTCGCGTTCGCTCGCGCCCATCGGCAGCAGCCGCACGTTGTGCGCCCTGTCCAGCTCGTCCACCAGCGTCGGCGTCAGCGTGAACCCGTCCCCGACCCCAACCTCCCTCGCGACGTACGTCCTCGAGTCGAAAGGACTGGGTCCCGGGTTGGCGTGCCCGTGCGGGTACCGAAAATTGCTCGATCGAATCGTGCCCTCCCTCCACCGCGTGTCGTAGGTGTAGGAGGTCTCCACGCGGGTTCGGTGTTCGTCCTCTCGTATGCGCCGCTTGTGCGTCCTCTCCACCCACTGGTACGTCTCCGATTTGCGCGTGAGCTTCACGGCGTCGGGGTACACGACTCCAAAGTCGGGATCGGCGAGGGTATCGCCGGACGTGGCTCCCACGACGTGCACCAGCGATCCCTTGTTCCCGGAGCTCGCGCGCGCACCCTCGGGAAGGGCGACGACGGCGTCGCGCGCCTCCTTCAGCGAGGTGTACACCGCCACGGCCTCTCCCTCGTTCCACCACAGGAGCGCGGTGGACGCGGCGAAGAAGACGAGGCCGACGAGGAACCCGCAGCACGCGTTCGTCTCGCCCGATGACGCGCCGCCCGCGACGCCGCGGCGGCCGTATCGACCGCGGCGGCCGCCGGTGAACTCGTACGCGGTCTCGGTGATGGTGTGTGAGTTCACCCCGCCGCCGCGGCGGTTGCGCAGTCCCACCGCCGTCATCGTCCGCGCGTGCGTGTGGCAGTGACCGACACGGATCTGGATCTCATCAGTAAATTTAGCTAACATCGACGTGGCAGGGCACCTCACTCGTCGTCGCGGAGCATGGCGGCCGGAGGGCTCGGCGTCCCCGTTCGCGGGCGAGTCGCGGTGTCTACGAGGCGAGGAAGTCGCGTCGCCGCGCGCTCGATCCGCGCGTCCCGTCACGCGCGAGCAGTCG
>MDTE01143491.1_pt1 | contig 11082 bp, 7 predicted proteins | sample 811231 | NCBI WGS metagenome assembly MDTE01 (sample SAMN05326651, study PRJNA326480) | marine metagenome | isolation source: seawater | place: Indian Ocean: Red Sea | collected 2010 | reverse complement strand
CAATTTGTTGTTGGGCTTTATCGATTGTAGAAAGCCTCTCCCCAATATTAGTGAGTGTTTTAGAAGTTTTTTCGCCTGATTCTTTTAAATTGTCTGTGACAGTTTTGGATACGTTGTCTAGTCGTTCAGCTAAATTTCGATTAAGTTGACCTCGAGCATCTTCTTGCGCTTGGGTGAAACTTTTTAGTCGACCAGTCAATTCAGCATGTTGGCGTCCGATTTCTGTAATTTGTTTTTCAATATTATCAGAATTCTGGTGTCCTGATTTGCGTATTACTAGACCAATTACTATTCCCAGGAATCCAGCGAGTAAAGGGATTATGATTGCAGTTTCTATCATATAATTAACTTTATCATTGGCATTTTTTCTATGACTAGATTAATAGAGTTTGAATATTTTTGCACTAAGAACAATCCGGCTGAATATCCTCTAAAATGCAAGATCCTAAATATGTGAAAGATGCTTTTGCTGATATAGCGGATAAATATGTATTTACTAACCATGTCTTAAGTTTTGGTATAGATATTCTCTGGCGGCGTAAAGTTGCAAAAATGATTAAACATCGAGATCCCATCAATGTCCTTGATATTGCTACTGGTAGTGGGGATTTGGCTTTAGAAATACAAAAAAAATGCCCAAATGCTGAGGTGATAGGGAGCGATTTTTGCGAACCTATGCTCCAGCAAGCAGAGAAGAGGGGGTTAAAGAAGACTGTGTTAGCGGATGCATTAAATCTTCCGTTTTCTGACAATTTTTTTAATGCAGTAACTGTTGGTTTTGGTTTGCGTAATATGGCTGATTGGTCTGTAGCCCTTAATGAAATGTTCAGGGTATTATCTTCTAAAGGATATTTAATAATTTTGGATTTTTCATTACCAAAAGGTTCGCTGGGCCGCAAATTGTATCGTTCATATTTGCATAATGTACTTCCTGCAGTTGCTGGTCTAATTACTGGAAAGCGATCTGCTTATAGGTATCTTGGAGGAACAATCGAATCGTTTCCATCAGGAAAAGAAATGTGCTCTTTGATTGAATCTAGAGGCTTTAGTAATTCTAAATTTCATCCTCTTAGTGGAGGAATTGCGACTATATATTCTGCAGAAAAATATTAGGGGTAATCATAGATCAGATTATTCTTCCGAGGATTCTCTGATGATCGGCATGTCCATAATATCAAAATTTTCGCGGTCAATTAAGCAGATTTCTGGATTGTCATTAATGCGGGCATAATACAGAAGATTAGAGGATTGTTCATTTATAGGTGCTATTCGTATTGTGAAGGGGTGAACGTTTTTATTTATATCAACTAAAGTAAATTCTATTTTTCTGCATGGATTTAAAAGTGCAATTTCTGCTTCACTTGTGTTATTAGATAGCCATCTAGTTGCTCTTATTGGAAGGCTCAAATGCTGGGCTAGCTTCAATGCTTGAGCGGTATCAATTTGATTAGATATGTTTTCATTTGCAAGGCTTGCAGACCATTCATTTGATTGGTATTTATATTGAAGTTCCAAAGGTGTCTGGGGAGGTTTGGAAGTTTTAATGGATTGTAAATTGGCCAGATCAAAGGTGGGCCAAAGATAAAGTTCCTTATAATCAAGTAGCCGAATAGGCAATATTGAAGGGAATGCAGGGCTAAGCTGAACAACAGTTCCGCTTCCTTCGACCGTTGCATAGTACTCAATCACTTCTTGATCCTTAGCTAATTGTCCTTTTACGAGTAGTTTTTTAGTTACATCAATTAGATTTGGAGAGCCGTTTTCCTTAGTTGGATTTATTGGATCTAATGCCACAGACTTGATTGTGATGTTGAGAGTTGGCTTATCTAGGCCCCATGGCTTTAAGTCACCGGCTGCATCTGCAACAAATTTTTCGACCTGTTCTGAGGAAAGAGACGTAAGTATTTTGTATATCCTTTGGTCATCAGCTTTAATCTTCTGAGTTTTATCTATTATCTGCCACCCATTGTTATCCTGTAATAGGTTTACTTTGTTGCTGGGCAAAGCAAAAACATTAAAGGCGACAACAGATTTCGGATTGAAAGGGAGCAATCGTTGATCTCTTATCGCATTTGGATTTAAATTAATAGCATCCAATGATTTTTTTTCCATTCGGAAAAACACTCCTGGCCTATCAGAAGTTCTTGCGAATATGCTGTTTTCACTGTCCGATTTTGCGAACTCTAGAACAGTTAAATTTTTTGTTTCATTTGAGTGAATCGATATGGTCTTAATTATTGTTGTAAAAGCCGTTGCAATTTCACTGTTTGCTTTATCTATAAATGATTGTGAATTGAGGCTTGTAATTGTAGACAACCAGTTGCTGAAATTCTCATCATCTGTGTTTGTTTTTAGAGGCTTTGTTATCGCCCAGGATTCTCCATCTCTTTTTCTGTTGACGTGAAGCGCTGATCCCGATTGCTCCTCTATTTCTATTTTCCCAATATTTTTAATGGGAATATTCACTAATTTTTTTTCTCTGACTTTGTCAAAAGGAACATCAATTACTTCTTTGATATCCGCCCAGCAGAAGAAGGGATCCCCTGAACTATTTTTTTCGTTCCATTGTGCGTAAATTGTATCTACTACTCCGGTCGTGTTACCAAAAATTATTTTTCCTATTAATTCTTTTTTATTTAATAGTTTTACCGAAAGAGCACTGTCCGTTAGTCCCATTTCACTTCGGGATGGAGCATCTCTGCTTGTGATGGTGTCAAACCTTTTGAGATCAGTGAGTGATTCAAGGATATTAGCTATTTTTTCTGAGTCGGCCCTGTCTTTGACGGGATGAGTTATGGTCCATCCTATTGAAGGAGAGTTTAAGATATTCACTTTGCCGCTAGCAGATGATATTTCGATTTCATCAATTTCATCGATTGTTTTAATCGGAATGGCTTTGAAATTTTGGTTAATTGTTCCTAGTTTATTTTTTTTGTTGTGATCCAAGACCGTATAAATTGCTAACAATCCTGTTAGCAACATAAGGTATAAAGTGCTTTTATTAGGCATTTTTATTATTTATCGGATGTCTTCTTCAGCTTCGGCGGGCACTCCATATGACAATGCCAAAACAAAAGGCAATAGCGGGAAAGATGCAGACAATTAAATAGAAAAGTGTTTTATACTTTTCTGGGGACATATCGATGCGAAAACTTATCACGTTTGTAGGATTTATTCCTAAACGCTCTTCACGATCGAGTGTCCAGTTGATAGCATTCATTACCAATTCTACATTCAATCTTGTAGGTATTGGATCCAATAAGGTTGAATTGCCTATGACTACCATTCTGGAGCTTTCTATTTTAACTGCAGAATCTTCTGACCCGCCTTTTTCAACCATTGCAGCAACATATATTGGATTTGGATCAGGTATCATATCGGTGTCGCTTCTCTTTGGATATGGTTCAGTATGCTCGAGATCACCCCAAAATTTGGGGTCTGCAGCTAGGAGTGGAACTGCTGTTATTCCTTTTGAGGCTAAATTTTCATTATTTTCAGCAACACTGATTGGGCAGGTTTGTCCAGCAAAAGTAGTTATAGCGCCTTCATCTGATGATGTGACAGGATTTCCGCCCAGTAATTTACTTTGTACAGAATAAACTTTTTGGGTTCCTCCAATACCGGTTGTTTCAGAAAATAAAACGCGATATTTGTTATCAACCCTAATGCCGAGAGAGCGAAGAAAAGGATAAAAATTAGGCATTTTGGTTGCCGGATTTAATAGTAGGACCATAGACCCTCGCTGTTGCTCCCAATATTTTGTGAGAACAGTAACTTCTGAAAGTGTAAAGTCTGTTTCAGGATTAATAAGGATAAGAGAGTCAGCATCTTCAGGTATTTTAGTTATGTTCCCGAGAGTTAGCTCTTTTAGCTCAAAGAAATGTCTAGTACTGAGGCCAAGTATTTCTTTGTCAGCAGACCTTCCGTTTACTTCTTTAAGCTTACCTTTGCCTGCAATGAGATAAACTGTTTTAGGTTTGCTTTCTGTCGCTGCCAACATTGCTGAAGTTATTGCGTCCTCCCCAGTGAAAGTGCGTCCTTTATCGTCCAGTAAATCGTTCTCAGTGAGTTTTTTAATGCGGCCTCCTACTTCGATAAATAGGCAACTCTGATCAATAGTAGTTTGGTAGCGATCTGATATTTCTAATGATTTATTTTTATTTATTATTGGATCGAATTCTTCAAATATAATCTTCCCTTTGGATATATTTTCATATTCTTCAAGAAGGACCTTTAGTTGGTTTCGGATTTTTGAGCTTTTTAAAAAAGCCATAGTTAGAGTTACCTTGTCATCGAGTTGATCTTGTAGGTAAGCTTCGGTGTCTTCCGATACACTGTATTTTTTTGTAGAGCTAAGGTCCCATCGCTGGTAGTTGCCATATGAAATATAATTGATTAGGACAAATATTAGAATTGCAAAGAACATCTGCATTAAAACATTTAATGCAATTTTCCTCCTCTCAATTCTACCCCGACTAGATTCCGTGTCAGGTTTTACGGGATCGTCTGAAGAAGTTTGAAATTGTTTTTTATCAGTAATTTCTGACATTGTTAGGTCTTCCACTTTCTGTACTCAAGCACATTGTATGTGAACGATAGAATAATAATAGTGAAACTGAGATAATAAATAAATTGGCGACTATCAATTAATCCACTTATAAAGATTTGAACGTGTTTGACTGTCGAAAAATAAAACAAAGAACCTTGCCATGACTCTGGTACAGGAAGGTCTTGTAAGACAAAGCCTATTAAAAAATGCAGCATGCAAAAAGTGAAGCAGGCCATTGCTGCTACTATTTGGTTTTTGGTTAGGGCTGATGCTAGACATCCAATGGAAATATTAAAGATTCCAACAAGTAAAATGATTGCATAAGCGCCTAGAAATGAGCCTATAGCGTTCACGTTTTCTGTAGAACTAATACGGAAAAGGAAAAAATTAACTGCGCTAGGGAGCCATATAATAAAATAAAAGATTAAAGCCGCTAGGTATTTTGCTAGGAGTACATGTATTGTTTGTACTGGTGCTGTTAGGAGTGTTTCTATGGTGCCTAATTTTTTTTCTTCAGAAAAAAGCCTCATAGTGATGACCGGGAAAATAAAAAAATAGGTCAGCCAAAATGATGTGGAGCTAAATGTATATCCAATTAAGGTTTCATCTACATCGGCTTTACGCAGAATTTCCAAAGCGGCAGTAAATGAGAATCCATTCAGCAACATGACCAAAGCCATTACTACCCAAGCTATGGGTGAATAGAATATTGATTTTAACTCTTTCTTTAATATAACGATTCCAGTTCCTCCAGATAAGAACTTTTTTATTGAGAGAATAATAATAGCAAAGAGAATGACCGTTATTACAATCAGCGGAGTATTCATGTTTATTTGCCTACGAGTTGGATGTATTTGATTGAGTTATTTCAACAAATGCATCCTCTAGAGTTGCATGTTGTGTTCGTATTTCACGGAGTGGCCATTTTTGAGTATTAGCAAGATGCACTATAGATTCACGGACATCAGTATCTGGTTCAGTGCGTATATTGAAGTGTGTCCACTCTCCTGATTGGTGTTCCTTATTTACCTTTTTTATTCCGGGAATGGCAGAGATTAAATCTTTTGCAATTTCTTCAGATGTTTTTAATTCGATTGATATTGTATGAGCAGAACGTAGTTCGCTAGAGAGATCATTAGGGTTTCCATTAGCAATGATTTTTCCTTCATTGAGAATAATGACGCGATTGCATGTCATCTCGACTTCACTTAGGATATGAGTAGAAATTAAAATTGTGTGTCTTATGCCCAATTGCTTTATCAACTCCCGGAATCGTCGAATTTGATTCGGATCAAGTCCATTTGTTGGTTCGTCCAGAATAAGAAGTTCTGGATTGTTTACTAATGCATCAGCTAGACCCACTCGCTGTCTGTAACCTTTTGAGAGGGAGCTAATCATTTGCCTTCTTATTTGTTTTAAACCGCAAAGTTCGACTGCCTCATTAACTCCTTGCCTTGCTTCTTGGCCCCGAAGTCCTTTTAATTCTGCCCTAAATCGAAGATATTCCCTAACGCGCATGTCATCATATAAAGGGACATTTTCGGGCATGTATCCGATCTTTTGTCTGGCTTTTATGGATTCTGAAAAAACATCATGACCTCCGATGCTCGCTGTGCCGGACGTTGGTGGTATGTAACCAGTTAACATTCTTATAGTTGTGGTTTTTCCTGCTCCATTAGGTCCAAGAAAACCAACTATTTCACCGGATTCCACTTCAAAGGAAATATTGTTTACTGCAGTCCTTTCGACATATTGCTTGGAAAGTTTTGAGACTTTTATCATTGGAAATCTATTTCCTAATTTACTGCATATTAAGAGGGGTTCGGAAAGCTTATTAGTTTAACCGAAAACGTCATTATTGCCTTAAATTTTTTATTAGAGTTTGACTTTCTATGATGAAATTTCTTTACCAGCTGGATTCCTGCATTTTTATTACTAAACAAATATAATGAACAGCAGTATTGCCTCGCGATTTAACGCAAATTTATTGGATGAGAAATTTGCTCTTTGGCGTGATAACCCAAGGTCAGTAGATTCTGATTGGGCTGCATTTTTTGAGGGGTTTTCTCTTGGCATGGCGCAAATCGAGAGAGATGTAAAATCTTTAGATTCTTCTGCTGAAAGTGGAAAAGTAGTCAGTCATCCACAAAACGATTCATTGAGAGTTACTCTGACTGATCCTGTTTTTCGGGCCAGAGTCGTTAGTTTGTTATACAATTATAGGGCTCTTGGGCATACTGAAGCATGGGTCGATCCATTGAGTCTTTCTCCTCCTGATAATTCTAGACTTAATTATAATCAATTTGGATTTAATGAGGCAGATTTAGAGGAACAAGTGGCGAGTCAATTTTTTGCCGGTGGTGAGCCCATGTCTCTTTCTGCAATGATTGGAAGATTGCAGGAAATTTATTGTGGAAAGATAGGTTTTGAATATATGGGAATCCATAATTCTGAGATCAGACATTGGTTAAGAGATCGCATTGAAAATAGGCCGCTGACAACATCTCTTAAATGTCCAGACGGAAAAACGATTTTGAATTGGCTTGTCGAAGCTGAGGAATTTGAGAATTACCTCCATCAAAAATTTGTCGCACAGAAAAGGTTTGGTCTTGAAGGAGGCGAGTCTACCTTGGTGTCTTTAAATACCCTGCTCTATAAGGGAGTTGATTTTGGAGTAGAAGAAATTGTGATGGGAATGGCTCATCGTGGCCGTTTGAATGTATTGGCGAATTTTCTTCAAAAGCCATTATCTGTTTTATTTAATGAATTCTCAGAAAATTATGTTCCTGATTTAGTATGTGGAGATGGCGATGTGAAATATCATCTTGGCTATGAGACTTGCCGTGAGATTGATGGGAAGTCAGTTAATATCTTTCTGGCTCCAAACCCGAGTCATTTGGAGGCTGTAAATTCGGTAGTGGAGGGTATGGCTCGGGCTCGACAGAGATTAATTGATGATACCGAGAAACGGGGTCGTGTTTTGCCTATACTTTTACATGGTGATGCCGCTTTTGCTGGACAGGGTTCAGTTGCTGAAGTGCTGAATTTTTCGCAATTACCAGGATATAGGACAGGTGGAACAATTCATATAGTCATTAATAATCAGATTGGGTTTACTACAATGCCTTCTGATGCTCGTTCATCAGTTTATTGTACGGACGTTGCAAAGATGATTGAGGCTCCTATTTTTCATGTTAATGGAGATAGTCCACTAGAAGTTGCATATGTGACAGAGCTTGCTCTCGAATATCGTCAGAAGTTTGGACGAGATGTAGTGATCGATATTGTTTGTTATCGGCGTCATGGCCATAATGAGGCGGATGAGCCAGCTTTTACCCAGCCAAAAATCTACCGCACTATTCGAAGTAAAAAATCCACTACTGAACTCTACAAGGATTATTTGTTGAGCGAAGGGCAAATCTCAGATAATGAAATATCTGAAATCAGTGATGCATATAAGGCTCGATTAAATTCTGAGTTTCAATTGGTTGACGGAAAAGAAAATGATGCGCAGATATCTTTTAGAGGAGCAGCCACGGAAGTCCAAGAAGATGCATATTCTTATGAAATAATACCTACTGGTATACCCACTAATGTAATACGTCGATTAGGTAGAAAGTTAACTGAAATTCCTGATGATTTTTCTATTAATGCTAAAATAGAAAAACTGTTTTTAGCTAAGCGGGCAAGGGCAACTGAAGAAGGAAGTCCTTATGATTGGGCTCATGCAGAAGCTTTGGCATTCGCTTCATTATTGGATTCAGGTTATCCTGTAAGACTTTCGGGTCAGGATGTCCGTCGCGGTACATTTAGTCATCGACATTGTGTATTGTATGATTCTGAAAACAGAAATAGATACGTGCCGTTGAAGAATCTTAGCCCGAACCAGGCCAGTTTTTGTGCATATAATAGTTTATTATCAGAAGCTGGTGTTTTGGGTTTTGATTATGGCTATAATTTAATGGTTCCTCAAATGTTGATTTGCTGGGAGGCTCAATTTGGTGATTTTGTTAATGGCGCACAGGTCATAATAGATCAGTTCATTAGCTCGGCTGAGTCAAAATGGGGGAAGCCTTCAAATTTGGTGATGCTTCTTCCTCACGGCTATGAAGGTCAGGGCCCTGAGCATTCAAGTGCTAGGCTAGAAAGATTTTTGCAGTTATGTGCAGGAGGTAATTTGCAAGTTTGCAACCTCACTACTCCGGCACAATATTTTCATGTTTTAAGAAGGCAGATCATAAGAAAGTTACGCAAGCCTTTGATTTTGATGTCTCCAAAGAGTCTGTTAAGGCATCCGGAATGCATTTCTAAGGAAAGTAATTTTTCTGATGGATCGCACTTTCACGAAATGCTTGATGACGACCAATTGATCGACCGTCCCGAGCGAGTGACCCGCATTGTTTATTGTTCGGGCAAAGTTTATTACGATTTATTAAAATATAGAAACGAAAATGAAATCAGAAACACTGCTATAATTCGCATAGAACAGCTATATCCATTCCATTGGAAGATGCTTAGAAAAATTATAGAACGCTATCCAAGAGCATATAAAAAATGGGTTTGGTGTCAGGAAGAACCTCTCAATATGGGGGCTTGGAGTTACATTAGTCCACGACTGAATGAAGCAGGAAGAGGCAATGTCCGGTATGCTGGCAGGGAAAGAAGTGCAAGTACAGCTACTGGGTCCAAGGCAATTCATAAGGAGGAGCAACGCAGACTAATTGAGCAGGCTTTCAGTGTTTAAATTATTGATGATGGTTAATTATTCAGATTATTTGTAAATTCATGCCAGAATGGACTTGTCTAAATAAATGCTAAAATGATTCAAAAGAGTGGTATTTGATTTAAAATGGTTTAATTATCAAAAAGAATTTTAAGACAACTTGGTGTATCTATTTTTATAATTAATGAGTGATGATATTAGGATTCCATCTGTGGGAGAGTCTGTATCGAGCGGATTGATCACTCAGTGGCATAAAAATAATGGTGATACTGTTAATGTCGGTGACTTGTTGCTTACTTTGGACACAGATAAGATTTCAACTGAGATCACTGCTGATTCTTCAGGAACATTACAAATATTAGCGTCTGAAGGAGAAGAGGTTTCTATCGGATCTGTAGTCGGTCGAATTACGACTGGAGATTTATCTCAGTCTGCTTCATCGACAGAGGTGCAGCCCACGCTTGCTCGGGACTCATCAAATGAAGATGATGGGAATCATGAAGAAACGGATCCTATTTCTTTTACCGAGAGACAAGAATCACGGGATAATCACAGACAGGATATACCTGTTGAGGCTGGAAACATCGCTTCGGATCCAGAGCCTCCTAAAAATATTAAAAGAGACCTTAGATTGGATCGCAAGGCTCCCGTTTCTCCCGTAGTTAATAGACTTGCAAAGGAAAATGGTGTGGATTTATCGCTGATTACTGGTAGTGGAAAGAAAGGGGCCATATTAAAAAAAGATGTACAAGCTTATATTGATAGCGGGGGTAAGTTGCGTTCTTCAAAACAAGTTGATCCCCCAAACAAACAAACAATTGTTTCTCAGGACACTCAAAGAAAAGAGGTTTTGCCTGACTTAAATGTTAAGCCAATATCACATCATAATTCTTCTGGACCTATTACAGAAGAAGGAGGGCGCATAACCAGAGAGCCGCTTTCCCCTATCAGGCGAAAGATTGCCGATCATCTTGTATCTGCGCAACAAAATGCGGCACTTCTGACTACCTTCAATGAGTGTGACATGTCTTCTGTTATGCAATTGCGTAAAGAGTTGCAGGAAGATTTCGTTGCAAAGTACGGAGTGAAAATCGGTTTTATGTCAATTTTCATTAAAGCTGTTGTCGATGCTCTCAAGGAGGTGGAACAGATTAATGCGCGTATTGATGGTAATGATCTTATTCAGAACCATTTTTTTGATATAGGAGTAGCTGTTGGGAGTGAAAAGGGGTTGGTAGTACCGGTTATTCGAGATTGTGACCAAAAGAGTTTTGCTCAAATTGAGAAGGATATTGCAGAATACGCATATCGAGCGAATCAAGGAAAGTTACAGATTGCTGATTTGCAGGGTGGCGTATTTACGATTTCTAATGGTGGGATATATGGTTCGATGCTTTCTACTCCGATTATAAATCCACCCCAATCAGCCATTCTTGGGATGCATAATATTATTGAGCGGCCCGTGGCAGTTGAGGGGAAGGTGGTTATTAGACCAATGATGTATCTCGCACTCAGCTATGATCACCGCATAGTTGATGGTAAAGAAGCAGTTACTTTTTTGAAACGAGTTAAGGATTGCGTGGAAAATCCAGCCAGGTTGCTGGTCGGAGCCTGATTTTATTGCACAAGTTAAGGGATGGTGGTCTTTTGGTTTTATTCCCAAGTTTTTGTAACAAATAATTGATATTGGAATTTAAAACCCAATGACTCAGTTCATTGGGTTTTGGTGGGTTATATAGGGCAATAAAAAAATGAAGGGCTTTCTGGTTAGCTTTTTTTTATTTCTTTTCTTTTGTAAGAACCTCTCTTG
>MDTE01132584.1_pt1 | contig 11082 bp, 7 predicted proteins | sample 811231 | NCBI WGS metagenome assembly MDTE01 (sample SAMN05326651, study PRJNA326480) | marine metagenome | isolation source: seawater | place: Indian Ocean: Red Sea | collected 2010 | reverse complement strand
CCATTGATTGAAGGCATCATTGGTTCCAGTATCTGCTCGGCTTGTTAATCGAGGTACATCGTGACTACCAACATATGGAACCATGATCGAACCATCCAGATATTGATCCTGACTTCGGTTGGTCCAATAATCGAGGTGCATGTAATTCTCGTTGCCTGAAACGAAGACATTGTCGACAACTGCGTGATAGAGAACAAAGTCAGCTTGTCCATCCAATCCATCCTCACCCATGTATGCATTGATGGTTCCATATTGGTCTTGATTGTCTTGGAGCGAGTGGCCCTCCCAACCCATCGCTGTCTCACCTTTGAGATAGTAATCGGTTCCAACCGTCTCGAATCGTTCATTGACTTGAGCGACTAAATTTCTTGTGGCCAAATCTTCGACGTGCTTCACCGCATCAATCCGTAAACCATCAAGATCGTAGGTTTCAAGCCACCAGAGCGCATCATCAATGAATTGTTCAGAAGCATTACGAATCTTCCAATTGACATCAGGCATATACGACGTAAATTGACAATCCAAGCGATGTTCGGTCCAATCACAACCCGGAGAACCACAAATACAACCTGCATTGAACCATTCGGGATGCTCTTCGTAGTAGGTATGTTGCTCATGAACGTGATTGACAACAAAATCCATCATGACCCGGATATCACGATCGTGGGCTGCTTGAACCAGCGCATGGAGTTCTTCCTCAGTTCCAAGTTTTGGTTCAATTCCTCGTGGCTCGGTTGGCCAATAGCCATGGAAAGCAGAAACGTCGTGAACACCATCTGCAGCTTTTCCCGTTCCTTCAGCTGCAGTATTGAATGGTGAAAGCCAAAGTGCTCCTACTCCCAATTCATCGAAATAACCCGATTCAATCATTTGAGTGACTCCAGCAAAGTCGCCTCCTTGCCAATCAGCCCCTTGTGCAGCACCAACCACAGGTTCATCATTCGATGTATTTCCATTGACAAATCGGTCGGTCATGACCATGTAGATGAGTGCGTCTTGCCATTCAAAATCCGAACTCGGTCCTGTCCAGAACGGTACAAGTAAGTCATAAGCAGAGTTTCCATCAACATCGAATCCATCGATTTTCAGTGTGTGCTTACCATCATTGAATCCACTTACATCGTATGTCCATGTGTGTTGCTGTTCATCCCAAATAGCACCAGAAATGGCGGATGGTGTTCCACTGAAGGCGGCTCCAGAAGAACCAGGATGATAGGTTACAACAAGCGATTCGTCAACCAATTCAGCACTGAATTGTGGCCGAACATGGTCTCGAACACGAATGAGAGAATTCTCAAAATCTCCACAATAAGATCGTTCTGAATTCATCGGATCGAAAATGAATTCCTCATCAACAATGAATTTGTAGCAATACAAGCCTTCCTGTAGTTCAACTCCAGCCGTCCAAATACCATCCTGTTCAGTCATTGGAATGTGGTCGCTCCAGTTCCATTCTCCAACAACGAAGACCTCGTTGGCAGCACCTTCAAACGAGAAGAAGGTCAGTGGTGATGACGAATGTTCAGACGCACGTACTTCGTTTGATGAAAGAGGTGAAAAGACAACGAGGAACATCATCAAGATAAAGAAACGCGCAATCAATTTCATTGATTGACCTCCTCAGGATTTTTGAACAAAGCGTTTGCTGTATCGACCAAATCATCAATATGCTTGCAAAGGAATGAACGGACAAAATCGTTTGCAGGGTTATGATAAGCCTCCATTGGTTCACAATGCTGTTGCAATACACCCTTGTCGAGAATAGCAATGCGATCGGCTAATGTCATGGCTTCGATTTGATCGTGTGTTACATAGATTGTTGTCGTTCCTAATTCATCGTGTAATCGTCGAATTTCATTCCGCATTTGATGGCGAAGTTCCGCATCAAGGTTGGAAAGTGGTTCATCCATAAGCAGAACTTTCGGTCTTCGAACCAATGCTCGACCAAGCGCCACACGTTGACGTTGACCACCACTCAACTCCTTTGGTTTCTTGTCAAGATGATCGTTTAATTCCAACAATTGAGCGATATCAATGACTCGCTTTGAAATCTCTTCTCCATCCAATTTATGATCTCCTTTCATCATCCGCAAACCAAACGAAAGGTTGTCACGAATGGTCATATGAGGATAGAGAGCATAGGATTGGAAAACCATGCCAAGACCTCGCGCACCAGCAGGGAGATGGTTGACTTTCATGCCATCAATTCGTATGTCCCCTTCGGTGACTTCCTCAAGCCCTGCAAGCATACGAAGTGTGGTTGACTTTCCACAACCTGATGGGCCCAAGAGAACCAAGAATTCCTTGTCTTTGATGTCCAAGGTCAAGTTTTGGACCGCTTGAAACCCATCTTCATACAGTTTGTTCACATGTTCAAATTCTACACTTACCATATTCTCACCCTTTGACGCCACCTGCCGACAAACCATCGATCAAAAACTTCTGGAAGAAAAGGAACAGGAGAGCGACTGGCAAACTGACCAATAAACTAGCAGCAGCAAAGTCACCCCATGCCTGGCCTGTGGATGAAATGAGTGAGGCCAATCCAACAGGAAGAGTATACATGTCGTTCGAAGTATTGAACGTTAATGCCAACAAGAATTCGTTCCAAGCAGCGAGGAAACTAAACAATGCTGTAACTGCAATTGCTGGTGTCGATAGAGGTAACACGACCTTCGTGAAAACCTGGAATTGGTTGCAACCATCGAGGGCAGCAGCCTCTTCAAGTTCGCGAGGAATTGTATCGAAGAATCCTTTCAGCATCCAAACACAAAGCGGCAATGCTGTTACACAATAAGCAAGAATAAGGCCCAAGTGAGAGTTCAAAAGACCAAGTGTTTTCATCACCAAGAAATATGGAACGAGAATAATGATTCCAGGGAACATTTGGACCAGAAGGAACGAAAACATGGAAGCATCACGCCCCGTAAATTTGTAGCGGCTAAACGCATAACCTGCAGGAATTGCAATGAATAGGCCGAGAAGAGCAGTTCCAACGCTTACAATAAGCGAATTTGTTAACCATGTCCAGAACGAATCACCATTCAGTATCTTCGTGAAATGTTCCGTCGTAAATGAATCACCGATTTGCCCACCAAGGGCATTTCCCTCTGAGAAGGCGATATCAATAATCCAGATCAGTGGAATGACGGTGATTGCAACAAAGTGAAGAAGTGTGATGTGTGTTGATGTCGCATGGAACGTTTTGCTCAAATGGGCATTCCGCATCAATCCATATTCAATAGCAGAGTCTGAAAGTTTCCTCGACGTCCAAACTGTTACTGGCCGGCCTGATAACCAATAGAGCGTCAAACTTGATGGAATCAAACTCCAGCAATGAATCCAGATGTTGAATATTGTAAATTCGGTCCGTAAGAGTCGATAAACAGCAATTCCAAGAAGGATTGCACTCAAAACGAGGCTTATGTTACGACGCACATGTTCGTTAACATTCGGGAGAGAGGCTCGGAGAGCTGCAAAAAGAATACAGGAGAGTAGTCCTAGAAGGAGCAAATCAGACTCTGCCCGTAGGTAATCCACCGTAAGGAGAAGGACATTGATGAGGAAGGCTGCAACCAGCCATCGTCTCAACATAACAATTTCCAGCGGAACATACCACCAGCGCATATCATCAGAATTGGTCATCCTACCGCCTCCGTAGCGTTGGTTTGTTTCATGTATCGCCAAGAGAATGCAAACAACATCAAGAAGATGATGACCGACCATGCTGCAGCGACGCCATAAGCGCCTTCTCTGAATGCAACATCGTAAACGTACGTGATCAAAATATCAGTTTGACCAGGCTGACCGAAGTACAGATTTGGTCCTCCGTCAGTCATCAAATAAATGACATTAAACATATTGAATGTCCAAATAAACCCAAGCAGTGTAAGTGGAATAAGTGCACTTCGCAAGTTTGGTAACGTCAAATTTCGGAATGCTGCCCAACCTACAATTCCATCAATTTCAGCGGCTTCATACATACTCTTCGGTAAGGATTGCAATGCACCACTAATGGACATCATCATGAAAGGAACACCCAGCCAGATGTTCACTAAGATAACAATGATTTGTGCTCCTGTTGGATCGGAAAGGAAATCGATGTTTGTTCCCAAGAGGTCGTTCACGAAACCATCAGGTTGGAACATACCTCTCCATACGAGAACAGAGATGTAAGATGGAACTGCCCAAGGAAGCAATAAGACAGTGCGATAGGCAACCTTGCCCCGAATGCGACTGCGATGCAACATAATGGCAAGGAACAACCCTATACCGATGTGAGCAGATACGTTGACAACAGTCCAAACGAGGGTGAACAAGGTCACGCGGAGGAATCCATCCGATGAAAACACCTCCCAAAAATTATCCAAACCAATGAAGGATTGGTCACCAAGTTGTGTTTGATTTGCATCGGTGAACGCAAGCCAAAATCCATACAGAACAGGATAAAAGGTAAGGATTGCCAAGGAAAGTAAGGCTGGTGCAACGTAGAAATGTGCAAGTTTTGACTTTGTTCGGCCAAGTTTTGTATCATTCCATTTTGCAAAACTAAGGAGAGCAATCAATGAAAGAACGATAGCACCTAAAGCGAAGATGACAGGAGATGTATCACCAGCCTCAGGTCGCTCGTCAGCAACATTTGTGCTTGCAGTTATGGAATAAATCAAGACATCATCACCGAACACTTCGATGAGGTGATCTTGTTCAGGGACCATGCCAGTAAGGCCGCATTGAATGCGACCCGTCGTTTCCAAGGCAATTCGTTGTTGACCAACTTGGAACAACTCAGTGGTTCCATCCGTACATGAATCATAACCGAGTTGTGAACCGTTATTTGATGCTTCAATGCGAATTTCAGTGTGAATCTGACCATCAACATACACATCGTAGGTTGTTGCATTGTTTGTTTCAAACTCGATGTTAATCGTGCGATATCCTTCTGCAAGTGGATAAGGGTCAGCACGTGAAATCGAATCCATTTGTTCATTGAGTTGTTGATTGGCTCCCGACAAAGCTTCCGCAGTGGATGCAATTCCTGAATACGCCTGCTCAAAAGCGGTTGACAAAGGATCGTAGGCGAGGGACATGGCCCTCGTTGTCGGAGCAGGTGTTCCTTCCTTAGTTTGCTGAAGGAATCCAGCTAGAACTTCATCCTGGTTAATTTCTGAATCTGATTCAAGTGCCACATGGGTTGGCATTGTATACGTTTCAATTGCAAATTCTTTCTGAACAGTTTCTGATGAAAGCCATAGTGCAAGTTCAGTTGCTGCGATTTTGTTGGTACTTTGCTTACTTACAGTCCAACCTTTGTAAGTTACAAGCGGTGACATCCGCTCCCCTGTACTTTCGACGCTAGGCAACAAGCTTTGACCTATGTTCAAGCGACTGGCTTCATAGGTTGCCCAATTCCACGGACCATCAAAGATCATGGCTGCTTTCGAGGAAATGAATTGAGTCTTCATACCCTCAATCTGCGTGCCTGTTGCTACAACGCCGTGCTCCAATTCCAAATCAAGCATCCATTGCATCGCTTCACTGGAACCATTCGAATTGAGTGTAGGCTCACCGTATTCGTCAAACAGTGAACCTCCGAATCCTTCCTGAATTGGGAACCACCAGTAAGCAGTCTTAATTGGAATTGCAAGTCCTTGCTCATCGTCGCGGGTGAGAGATTTCGCAGCCTGCAGCAAGTCCTCCTCTGTCCAGGTCTCATCCGGATAATCAAGTCCTTGTGCATCGAACAAGGCTTTGTTGTAAATTAAGGAAAGACAATCCTGACTTGCAGGTACGCCGTACAAGGCATCCCCGTAGCGCATTGCTTGAAGAGCACGATCTTCGAATTGAGCTCGATCTTGTGGAGTAAGGTGTGGCCGTAAATCTTCCAAAAGAGGATAACCGTCTACACGAACTTCTCCAATTGCTCCCAACTGATCGCTCGAAAGACGCATCAAATCGGGAGCTTGTCCTCCTTGAGCAGCGGTCATGAACAATTGATCTGCGTTCCCGAATGGAACCATCGTTACGTCAACAGTCACATTCGGATGCGCAGATTCGAACGACTTGATTGAATTCATGAATACCTCTTCTTCCTTGCTTTCGGCAGCAAAAGTGTGCCATAGGGTGAGACTAATTTCACCATCTTGAGAATTCTGTTCCTGATTTTCTTCATTTGTCCCTAAGCAACCTGATAGAAAAATCATCAAAATACATACAATTGGGAGGAGCCGCTTTCGAAAGGACGAAGGATGCGACATCCCGTGCATGCGTTGGCCTTGAATTATGCCAACTTAAACACCACGGAGTAGCATTGGTGCTCTCATCCTCATTTATGGAATGCGATCGGTAATTGCCCGAGTTCCATCCATTCAAGATACAGCAAATTCTTCATCTCCATCCGTGCTGCATGACGCCACCTTTTGCGCATGGTTCTTTCAGCTGTTCGACTGGGAATTGGAGCAGGTGAAAATCTACAATTCGATTGATTGGATTCGGGTATTGGTGAATCCTCCCATTCAATACCCCACAAAATCAACCAATCTGGTGGAGCAACTCCGAAGTCAACTTCGATGTCAGGTCTTGCAATGGCTTGTTGCACATCATCAGTGGTGATTTCCCCTAGGGCCAAGAGATGCAGAGCCATGGCAATCCGTCGAACCTGATTCCAAAGAAACGCTTCACCAATAATTTCGAATCCAACCGTTCGCCCATCAACAACCCATGGACTGCACGAAAGAATGGTTCGAATCGGATTTTTCCCTGGTTCCAAGCGAGCAAAGTTCCTCGCATCGTAAGTTCCTTCAAACAGTTTCAACCATTCGACGAACACCTTGCCGGGATCTCTCCAGAATTCAATCCCTTCCAATCGATAACGATAGATTCGATGCAACGCCATTCGTGGATTCCAATCCATCGCAACCTGACGAACATCGAGGAATGAGATTTCATCCGGAAGTAAGTCATCAACTGCACGCACAAATTTCCGAGGTGTGATGCTCTCCCAAAGAGAGGTAGCAACTCGAACCGTTCCACCGTTCAAGCGAACATGGACTCCTGCATCTGTACGACTTGAAAGAACCAGATTGTGTTCGTCTTCCTGTTTTTGAATCCATCCAAGTTTTTGGAATGCGTGAATCAACTCGCCTTGAACTGTACGCACATCAGGTTGAATTTGACTACCATGAAAGGCGTCACCGAGGTAGCCAATTCGAAAATGCAGACGAGTTTCTGCATCCGACATAAGCCAGCCTCAATCTTCAGAAGTGAGGATTTCTACTGCTTCTTCAGGAGTGTAGCCTAGACCTCCAACTGCCCATATCAAAGCTTGCTTGACCCACGGTTGAACCATTGGATTCGCTTTCTCAGGATCGATGACTTCAATCGTATCAACGATGTTTCGCGCAGCCATGTAAAGTACGTCATCGGTTGGAATATCTGCCATCTCGAGACGACGGCTGTATCGTTGAAATTCCTTGACTGCTTGAGGTACACGACGACATTCAAGCGCGAACGAGGCAAAATCTGCGATGTACTCATCGTTTTCCTCATCCAATTCCATTGCTTTCTTGTACGACATCATTATTTTCGTACCAGGGACAACATCATCTTGTTCTTCCATGTTGAGCATGTTTGCAAATTCAGCGTAGGTGTGCTGAAGTATCGCATTATCACGATTGGAACGAAGTTTACCATCCAAGTTTTCAACAGCACCTTTCAGATTACCAGAGCGGAATAGTTCCATTGCTTCTGCCATTATGTCTTCACTCATGTTTCTCTCTCCGTCACAACCAAAAATTGGGGGTTCTTGAAGACAGCGGTTCATTCCGTTCCTTCTTCATTCTGTTGGGTAAGAATTTCAGCAAGGTTATCCAATTTTGTTGATTGACTATGTTTCTTATGCATTTCATTCAACAGAGTTTTTGTGTCTTCCCAGCCTCGAATTTTGTAAAAACAATGTTTTGGATCCGGTCGAACGGTACGAATCGTTCGCTGGTAAAACAATAGAGCAAAAAACGACTTGATAAAACCCTTTCCTGCCTTTTCAGCAGCCGTGTCGTTCTCGTTCTCAGATACATTCGGTGAAATTCCAACACTTCCTCCTACAGATTCTTCAACAATTCCAACACCAGAATCGGTTAAGATTGTAAGCGTAGCAAACCCAGTCATGGTTCCAAAGGGTGTGCGCTCAACTTGGACCTCTGAGATTCGATCGAAGAGAATTCGACGGTGTGCTCGGCTGAGTAGGAACGCGTGTTTGAAAATAACCGCATTACTTGTAATCGCATAATCAAAACTTCGCTGGTAGTAAAAGACCAATGCCCAATATGTCATCGTCAAGGCCAAACCTGCAACGAGGAAATTGTACTTGAATCCAAAGAATGGTTCAACGTCTGCGTCCGAGAAAAGGTCTCGAATCAGAGCGATGAATCCATCAATTTGGATGATCACTGGCAAGAAGGTTGCAAGGAGCAACCAAATGGTGACCCACTTTCCAGATGTTGAAGTGTTCATCATCCTGTTAAACCATGTGATGGTAGCCATTACCAAGACAAATCCGAAGGGAAGTTTCGAGCCACCTAGCTCCATTACCCAGACAATAAATTTCGCAAAACCACCAGAATCATCATTCAATAGCGAGTCTGGTTTCCAAAAGAGCAAGTGAATTCCAAAGACGATCAAACCTAAGACGTACATTCCCATGAAACCGACTGGACTTGGCGATTTGGTGAGAAGTACTTCCTCGCCTTCGATGAGTTTGAAGCGATTTTTCATTGCCTCATCATTTGACATTTTTTCTGATTTCTCAGCCACGTCATTCGCTGTATTTTCAGTTTCTCCAGATTGAACCTCGTCGTCGCTCATCTTGTTGACCCGAAGTCGTCTCAACCCACAAGCACATAAGCCCTTTGCCAGAATTTGAATGGAAAATAGGTCATTCCACTAATGCAAAAGGCCCCAACTGTGTTCGGCATTACCACGAATCCACTCATACATCGACTCTTGACGCACGCCATGCTCATCTTCGATGGAGAGCGATTCTACCTCGAGCGGATATTCGTTGTAGGTAAGGTGGGACCAAATTCCTCCTCTCGTCGGTTGATGGAAGTCCCAATAAGCCCGCGCAATGGCACGAACTGAGACTCGTATCTTGGTTCTCCCATTCTTGAGATAAATTTCAAATTTCGGCAGATTATTCTCTTGTTTCAACTTTTCAACCGACACCATTCGAAACCGTTCGCTCCTCCCATTTTGAGCATCATGAAACAATCCTCCTTGACTCACAGCGATATGAGAGACATCACGGCGTTTCCAAGCACGAGGGTCGCGACTGAGGATAGTCGTTGAGACATGTGGCAAAAACCAATCCAAATACGAACCATCTGAGAAGTGAAGAACACCCCAATACCACGGTACACTTGGTGCTTGAACACAGACTTTCTGGAAATAAGCAGTTCCGTTAACATCAGCACCGTCGATGGTTCCTTTGACCTGTGTTCCATGAAGTCGAAGAATGTCATACCCCAATGAGCCGAGATAAGTTGCTGTTGCTTCTCGAGTCGTCGACATCGCTGGATTCCATGGCGTCATTTCTAAGCGAATGGATTGCACTGCCTCATGATTCAAATCTAGATTGAGCCAGAATTTTGTTCGATCTGAATGCATACCCATTGAACAATCGTTCCCCAGTAGCGGCACGACCGCTCCACCACCCTGACCTTCCTTTCCTGGCCATGATGAATGGTTTGAAGGAAGGACGATCATATCGCAAACTTTTGCGATGATCTCGTCATGCATGACCGAGCCGTCAAACCACCATGCGCAAACCATTCCATCAATTTGAATTCCCCCTTCATCATCAAACCCAGGCGTCCCTTTTGGTTTCCATTCAACATCGTTGATGTGAACCACATCGTTCTCCTTGGTCGACCAGAGAACCATGAGTTGTTTTCCGACTTTCGGATGTTCATCATCATCAAGCATCACGAGCCACCACCACCAATCCCATGTAAGGTGTTGAATAGGTGGCCGTTGATTCAACGTCCATAGAGTCGAAAAATCACCTTCAAAGGACTTCATAAAAAACCCTCATACGATCTCTTTGGACTTGAAAATCAATTGCCCAATGAACCAGAAAAACATCGCTTGGAAGACGAGCACGACGGTGGAAACTATGGTAGTTGCATAAGGACCCATGCCCAATCCAAGATCGGACTGTGCCCATTCCAAAGCAGCATATCCTGGTAGCTCATTCCCGCTGATGAACAAAAACGAATCTGTATTGTTTGATCCACCTGCCCAAGAACCAGCCTCTGTGAACATTGCCATATCAGGCCAAGCCAAATAAGCCCCAGAATCAATGATGCTCATTGACCATCCTACAACCGACATACGTAGGAAACTTGACTCTGGAACGGACATGGAAAGAAGAGCCATCCCTAGCTCCCATGCTGCAATTGGTAAGGCAAGAATGATTCCATATTTCCACAAAACTCCAAGGAAAGCAAACAACATACCGTATACCAAAGTTGCAAGCAAAGCAGCGATGAGGATCGAAAACCACACGCCGAGGTCCCCAAATCTGTAGAACTGATCTCCTGGACCCATCAATCCAGACACGATTGCAAGAAGGGTACAAACTGCAAGAAGGTAAGGCCAGACTATGGCAAGATAACCGAGCATACGGTACAGAAAAATCTCACCACGAGCAATCGGTTTCGCGGTCATGTACTGCATTGTGCCTGAGGTCATTTCATCTCGAATCAATCCAGTAGCTAAGAAGAGAGGAATAAAAATACTGAGCAGGAAAACAAAACCAAGTTTCCCGATGCCAAGGATGAAGGCTCGATGCTGGGCTTCCTTTCCATATCGATCTTCATCTGGATCCTCGTCGACGTTCGGGTCTGCGAAGATCAAATATGTACCACTTATTGAATCGTACCGTAGAACAATGTTGCACGGTACACCATCCCCATTTCCGTCTTGTTGACTTGGCAAAAGTCCTTGCTCTAAGCAATCACCATCATCATCAAAACCAGTTTGAATGGACGTTGCATCTGAATAATCCCAATCGTAATCATCTTCATT